>Ga0137376_10001203_pt1 | contig 14027 bp, 19 predicted proteins | sample SagtaG_23_FD_104814 | JGI IMG/M metagenome (GOLD analysis project Ga0137376, IMG submission 104814) | Vadose zone soil microbial communities from Sagehorn Ranch, Mendocino, California, USA - Sage2_L_20_16 metaG | ecosystem: Environmental > Terrestrial > Soil > Vadose zone | place: USA...
AATATGGGGTTAAGCGGACTGCTCTAGACCAAAATGATACTAACCTAAAAGACTCTTGTTTGCGGCGTTGACAATGGCATCAACTTCAAGGTGCGTAATGTCTCCGTTACTGAAGCCCAAATGAACCGTGAATTTGACCAGAGCAGATAACATCCATACTACAACGCGATTTTGTCTAGTAAGGATGGATTATACTTATACTTGGTTGATTTCGTGGCGAGGAGAATAGATTCTTCGTAAAGACGCGCAATTGTTGGAATTTGGTCAAGTCGAATCGATGGCATGTTGGAGAGTGGTACTTGCAGTATTTGGATTACACATGCATTATATTTATCAAGGTAAGGTAATGATACTAGCTGCTACAGTACAAGTGTATCCCGGTCGAATCCCAGTCGAATCCATATTTGAAACTGCTCCAGAGCCATCAAGAATTAAATGTCGAAGTTATCTATAGGTGCGAGGACTACAATGCGAGGTGTTAATATTCGATGCTTGATATCATAAAATGCTACAATTGTTTTGGAATTTCATACAAGAACTGCGACGTCGTGACATGGGTATGATGACAAACCACTTACCATGGCGAAAGCAACAAATATTACTGAGAATGATCACTAGTCCAGCTCGTAGAATGCGGTGATATGCGAAACTCGTCGCTCTCACTAGACGGCGAACCGGTTTGCGAGCGTTCAAGGACAGTTGCATTCGGTATGACGGTACCGTTTTCTGAGTGAACAAGTGTCTGTTCGCTCCTTTCAGAAGATCCAACAGGTTGATTATGCGGATAGTAGGATAAACGTCTTGACTTGGAATAGTCATATACAGTAAACCTGTGACATTCATTGTCAATGCCTAATCTGATTGTAGAATGCAACACGTACTCTTCTTCAAGCTGTCTCAACTCTGGTTTCATTTTTTCCCAGTCAGGGTTGACTTTGCGTTTTGAATGCGTCAGCGGCCTTTCCACCAGAAGGAACTCATCGAGCTCATGAGCTATGTCGAAATTAGCCTCCCCCATCTACGACGTGTCAGCATCAAACAGGTGGGATTGTGATGCAGTCACGTACGTTGGGCACGAAAGGAGACTGCATTATTTTGCTTTCCAGCTTATCCCAGTCAAAGGTTGAAAACCACGGATGCTGTCTGACATCCTCAAAAGTTCGTCTCCGTTTGCAACCTAGTCTGGTCATAGGATCGCGATCGATGAACTAGATGAATGGTCAAACTTCTACATCCAAGTCTGGATAAGTAATACGCACTCCTTGCAAAGCCAACAGACACGCAGAGCTGCATCGATCAGAACCATCATCAGGGAAATTCAGAGGATCGTTGAGTATAGCATGTCGCATCTTGTCCGAGGTCCGGCCTTCGAATGGCCGTTTATTGAATAGAAGCTCGAATGCAGTGATTCCAAGACTCCACCAGTCGATTTGCCAAGAATATCCTTGCCGTCCAATTACTTCTGGCGCCATATAAGCAATGCTACCCGCCACACTAGTATGCATTCGCTTGTCAGAATAGTGGATAGCAACGTTGAAGTCGGTGAGGTGCGCATGCCCCTCAGAATCTAGCAAAATGTTGTCAGGCTTTATGTCTCTGTGACGAAGACTTAATATATGCTGTTTAGATGGAGGATGTTTACGTACCGGTGGACTATTCGCTGTTCGTGTAGATATTGCACTGCAGACGAGAGTTCTGCAACCCAAAACCGAACAGCGTCCTCCTTCAAAGCTCCTCCTTTTTTGAGGTGAACTTGAAGGAACTTAGTCATGCCAAGGAGAGGACATCGTGACACGTACAGCGTAGATCGCCACCCAACATAAGGTCCATTACAAAGAAGCAATTCTCGTCGTCTTGAAATGCATAGCGCAGGTTGGCAACAAAAGGATGATCAATCTTGAGAACGTCAAACTCAATATTGGACGCCACAGAGTATGACTCACCTCCTCCAGCAACCTTCTCTCCTGAACGATGTTGGGGACAGCCTGCTGCTTTATACAACGGGACTTGTCGATGTACTTGAGAGCATATATTTTCTTTGTTCGCTTATGTTCAACCACTCTCACCTAATACCATGTCAGACGAAAGAAGACAAGTTGAATAAAAGAGAGGTACTTTGCCAAAGGCGCCTTTGCCGACAGCACGGTGAAGGTCGAAGTGGTATAGATTGACCTCGGCATTGAAGTCTACAGGTTCAGAGAAGCAACAACCCATTGTGCACAGGAGGAGGGCGTTGAGGACGGAGGGACGAAAGTACAAGGGTTCAAATATGGAGATGGAAGCCTTGTCCTCATTGGCTGAACGGCGCCGCTCGACGACCTTGAGCCCTGTTTGGGACCAATTTAATTTTATCGGACAGCGGTAATCATCAAAGACAATAAGGCTCTCCGAACCCTAGGGGTGCCTCACGGATGTAGCAAAGTGCGCCCTATCAGATGCGTCATGGGGATGCAAAGACAAAAAGACATACATCTGCTAGTAGTGTCCCTCTCAGGGCCGGCCTGATTATTATTGGCCCGTTCTCACACTATACAAACCTTTCGTCTCGTGGCTTGCCCTTGCCATCACCATTGTATGGACCCAGAATCTCTATTGTTGGCACCCTCTCCAGAGCACCTAGCGGCTGTAAAGGTTTTCCCACTCATTCCTGCTCTGAGACAGGACATCGATGTGAGTATTCCCGTGCTATTTGAATTGGGTTACGCATCAATGTCAATAACAATAAATCCAGAAAACAATAGGTATGTTTATGGTCACGGTACCTTTTGTCTATGTTCCAACATATCGTCTAGACAGCGCCCTTAGCTGGGAGTTAGTACGCCTCTGAACACCCCTTAACCATTTGCCCTCAACTTTCCAAAGCCAGCTAACTGCTTCTGATGTCGATTTTGCCATCGTAAGGCCCATCGTGACCAAGTATGCCCGACTCAAAAACTTGGCTATTATGTATGCGTGCCTCGTCATACGCTCCTATTATCAGAGTCAAAGCGAGTTGGATCTCGCGTATGCTAGTGTCATGCTTACACGGGCTATGTTTTGTGAGATTTTGGCGACGAAGCTGCTTACGCACTTCGCCTCCAACGATATGCAACTTGTTGCCGTCTTGACCACGTGTTGGCATCCTCTGGCTGGTGCACCTCCTGATATCCTCCAGGAAGTTCGAGTTACCTTAGGTGGAGGTGATGACGATCTTGATTACCCCCAGAGTGCGCTTGAGGTTTGATCTTCCGCAATCTTATTGTCCGTAAACACAAGTTGATCATGTGCTTAGATGGCTATCTCAACAAGTGCCAAATCATTTATTTCTGCTCCCCTCTGTCAGAAAGTTATTAACCAAATATACTCCGGTGACGTAGTATTCTCCTTGGCAGCGACTCGATCTATCCTTGCCGATAACTATAAACCTCGCGCAATTCAACTCTATGCTCCTCACCTGGCACCGTTTTTGGACCATTACAGGTCTGTATCACTGCCCAAGGACCCTTGATACATTGACAGGTCTAGGTTGCGCGTTCCGAAGTATGGTGTAATCCTGGAATTTCTAAACTTTGCCATACTGTTGTTGACGTTTATCCTGTGTCAATCGAGTGAGTCGAGTTGCCATTGGTGGATATCACTCTCACGTTCGACGCTCCATCTCAGATCGCGATGTCAACAAAATTACTCCTTGGGAATCTATCTTCATAGTCTTTGCGGCAGCCTTTACTCTAGATGAGTATACAGTCGCGAATGAACATGGCTGGATCAGTATGTTCTCAGCGTTTATGTGTCGTGCTTTTCTCACATAACTTTATACGAAAGTCTATGTAGCTAATGCAAGCCCATTTCTGTCATCTCACGCATCCTCTCTGACTTCAACGTCTTAGATATGGAACGTATTCGACTTCTCATTCATCATCATATACTTGGCCTACCTTGTTCTGAGACTCCGAGGACTTGGCAACGACAATGGTAATTTCTCTCACACCATACGAACTAAACGAACCGCTCAGTTCACGTAGTTGCAATGTCTGAATTGGCCTTTGATACTCTTGCATGCGGAGCTTGTATCCTGTTTCCTAGGTTAGTAACTTCGGCAATGATATAAGGGTCAGCTAACCACAATTTCTTAGGCTGGCATTTTTTGCAGTTTCTAACAATGTTGTTGTTCTGTACGATATTCACACCAGGTTACGTCTGCGTGCTTACTTCTGCCTTAGGTCACTGCGTGCGATGATTGCGCAGTTTGTCTCCTTCATTGTCATAGCAGCAATCAGCTTTTCTGGCTTGCTTTTTGCATTGTGGACATTGGGTATTTCAATCATATTTTATTGAGGATAATCCAATGATACATTCTCGCAGCCCAGACAGACGAGGAGGCCCATCGCCGATGGGATGTCGGATCGATTGTTTGGTTAATGGTACAGATATGGTTTGGGAATACTTCTTTAAGCTTTGGACAAGCATCCAGTTTTCATCCCATATTTGGACCAATCCTAATGACCGGTTTTGCTGCGTTGTCAAATACATTACTGGTGACAAGTAAGGGTCTCCTTGTCTTGTTATTATTTTTAGTTGAATCATTTTATCGTTTTATAGTCATGATATCCACTTTGTCGAACACAGCCGCAGAAATAAGTGATGTACGTTACTAACCCCTCGCGTAAACTGTGCGGCTCACATTATTTGACAGAATGCTCCTCAAGAAGTGAGTAACGGTTCCTATATGTCTCGCAAGGCTGATCAAGGTGCTGGAAGCATTTATTTCAATTTGCTATCAAGACTATAGAAAGGTGATCATTGTCGCACTCTCCTTCCTTCTTCTTACGGATAAATTTGGTTCAGAGTCAAGTCAGATGCCCTCTTCTCATACCAACCACCTTTCAACATCCTTGCGTTTCTTCTTCTCAAACCCGCCAGCTGGTTCCTAAGTCCCCGAGCATGGCATTCTTTCAACGTCTTTTTAATTCGACTGACAAGTCTACCCATCCTGGTTGCCATCAGAACATACGAATGTTATTTGGTCGATGGCTGGTTTCTACGAGACACAAGAAAAGATGCTGCACACTCTCTATTTAACAAACTCCCCCGACGGATCAAGACGATGCCATTGGTGGAGGCTCTAGTTGGCTCGACTACCAGCGATTTGTACGATGCTATTTTTGACGTAGAATATACCCAGGAACCGGGGTTCTTTCAAGATTCAGATGATGAACAACCGCCTCGACTTCAGCCGCGGGCGAAAAGTCCACCAAAAATCAGAAGGGAATTCCCAAGTCCTGAATGCTCGACTCCAGCCAGGGGTGCGACATCCCCGCGTCTCCGTGTTCAAAGCATGGTGACCATTCCAGAAGCACCAGGCTCTGAGGCGTTTGCGAGCGCCAGAGGCATAAGCCCCCTTACGAAGCTTTTCACCAACAAGCCATCCACGGAAGTTCATCTACCTGAAGCAAGCATAAAGAAAGTTGAAGCGCTGATGGATGAAGTTCGCGATTTACCTGTCCAACGTCTCAAGGACGAGATGAAAGAGTTGCAGGTATATAGTCATACCATAAATGACGAAATACTTTTTTGACAACTGTGTAGGAACGTCAGGCCCGAATCGAGGACCTCTTACTCGCCTTGACTCATGGTCTTCGAAATGAGAAATTACCTTCTCCAAAGTCGTAATGGATTCTCATAATATGAACGTTTTTGTAAACAATGCTTTCAAGTATCTACGCGTGTACACTGTCCACCTACCAATGATATTCTATTTAAATCCTAGTGATGCTCCAGACCAGCCAATAGAATGGTGTCTCCTTCAAGGCTAAATCACTTCTGTTGCTCATCTGTAGGTCCACTTCGACTCTGACAGTACCCTTGGCAAAGACCTGGCCATCCCAGAGTTCCTGCCACGATTGAGGGGAGTGGCAGAACATGGTCGTGGTCATGCCAGACATGTGCTCGTGTCTCTGTCCCTTGGTGGGGAGTGCACCATGCGAACCGAAGATAACCGAGCCGGGAGCTGGAGACAATAATGTGGCTAAGCGGCGTGCGATTTGTAACTGCGTTTCTTCCTCAAACAGGTGGAAAAAGGCGGAAGCATGGATAGCAGAGACATGACCTTGGAGGGGAGTGAGCGAACTTAGGACTAGAAGACTAGGACGTGACGCGTCCGGTGTTGTATAGAACGGGTCCCGAGGAGCTATTATAGACGAGTCCAAAATGTCGCCAGCCAGGAATGCTGCAGGGTATGTCTCTGGGGACGTCTTAAATAACTCGTGGCCACAATCCCAAAAAGCTTTTGAACCCATGCATTAGCATCATCACTTTCCAAGTTAAGAAATGATTTTACCCGAGTGTAAATCAAAGCCTATCGCGTTTTCCACAGGCCAGCCATCAGAGACCGCCTTTCTTAGATCATTTCCAACTGACGTCATTCAGTACGCGCCACACTCATAATTGTGCCTCTTACAACAACAGCCAACATCCATGAAGATGGCGTCCTTGCGCTCATGGCTTAACTCGAGAACGCGTTTATATACGGGCAAACGTGAAACCTTGAGCCTACGACGTTCAGGTGGGCAACTCAGCACCAAATTAAAGATAAAATGGCGTACTTGGTGAATGTGAAGTTCCGAATACACGGGTATGGGCAAACCTATTATGGGCCATTGGAGATGAGTCCTCTCATTATAACTATAACAACGTACTTGGTATGCTTTAGCCTGGATGGTCATAATATGCTTCTTGAGAGCATTATCGTCCGTTATATTCGTGTTTGCCTTGAAAAAAGCAAGCTCCTCGCTATCCAGCGAATAAAAGCTCTCGTTTAGAGCAGGGGGGATAGTCATGTTAGAATGCTAACACAAGCCCACCGGAGCTTGAACCAGGTATGAATCTCGCCCCTAAACTATTCTGGGATCTGCCGTAATTGGTATTGCCGGTCACTGGCACTGGTCACTTCTACACAGAGGTTTCGCCGAGCAGGAATATGGAGGTGTCTCGCTGGCTGGCTGAGCTCGTCCCCTCTCCAGCCGCGCGGAAGCCATTGGTGATCGAGTCCTTTCTGAAAGAACTCTTACCTGCCATTGTCCTTTACTATGCGACGGCATTTCTTGTGGTAACACGTGGCACTCTGAAGATCCGAGTCGCCCTTCTACCCATCACGCTGTGGACTGCATTTCGCGCTGGTACCGGACTGGATGTCGTTCCAGGCATCGATAAGCGGTTTGCCTATTGCAACCAAGGCCTTTTAGTAAGCCATCTTCTGTAACATCGTGGTTCCAGTTCAGCTAACGTGTGTACCAGCTTGCGTTGACAACACTTAGTATGCGCGTCATAATATGGACTTGTCAATCAGAACACTATGTTCGATGGTCACATAAACATCAAAATGGCGGAGTTACTCCGAATGGAGAGATACACGCTGAATTCGGTCACCGCGCATGGGATGCTCTCGAGTTATGCTTCAACCTTCGTGGTTGCGGCTGGAACTGGTCAGATGGCCTTCATGTCCCGAAAGAAACCCGGCCTACCTCCCGTCCCGGTTTCGCGATCACAACCGCGCTTTACTTCATCATCGGAATAACGATCTTCGATATTGTCCATATCTCTGTTCAAACCTTTGACCCCAACTTTGCATCACCAACAGGTGGATCTATTTATGACATGTCACTACCCCCGATACCCCGATACCTACGGTCTAGTGCAATCTGCTCCTTGGGAGGACTGATTTTCTGGACTGCAATTGAGGTAGCCTACCTCCTCTCTACCCTCATCGGTGTCGTAGCCCTACAGCAACGCCCGTCGCAGTGGCCACCTCTTTTCGAAAATCCGTTGCTATCAGATTCGTTATCAGAGTATTGGTCAAGACGTTGGCATCAGCTGTTTAGGCAGTGCTTCGTATCCCTCGGATTCAAACCTATGTCATTTGTTGCAGGACGCGCAGGTGGTGTCTTTGGTGCATTCTTCATATCGGGAATTCTACATGATTTCGGACTTTGGGGCATGGGCGGAGGTACAGAGCCCTCAAGTATGTACACATTCTTCCTGATGATGGGCGTTGGTGTGGTGGTGGAGAATGCTTGGAAATACATGACTGGATATAAAGTTGGTGGAATATTTGGTAGGGTATGGGCAACAGCGTGGCTAGTTGGTTGGTCACATCTACTCATCGACGTTTACTGTCGAAAGGGGGTTGTTGCAAGCAAGTTCTTCCCAGACGGGTATAGACCATCACTTGTCCTCCTACATTTCGTACGTCGTTTTCTAAAGCTGTAACGCCGACTCGGATTAGTAGTCACTTCCAATACGGATAATGATTTCGTGGGCTTGTCTATTATTATTAGACGAGACGTTTGTGTCTATACTTAGTATGCTTGCTGGCATCACAGCTCATCTTGAAATGACTGCCAAGCCACCTGAATAATTCCAGATCACAGCACCGCCACGAGGAGTACTTGCACTCGCCACCGTCGCTGTATGTGGAATAATATATTGACAGCTATGATGGTCACATATCATTTTCTAGGCTGAACGCGCACTAAAGGCCTGGGAATCAGGATCATGTACTCTTGGAGAAGATGTGAGCAGAAAGAATTCTCGGAGGCGCGCTGGCCGAGCGTTAAGTGGCCCGAGCCGAAATGATTGAAAACCTCGGCATTAATGTATAGCTGTGGTATTCACGACATACAGGACAATTACCGCATCATTGTATTTGAGGGATCGGAACGCCTAAACACGTTACAAAGCCATCTCACCCTTGTTGATGTGGATCAACCCAGCGACTGCTTTCTCCGCTTGCATTTTAAAGAGTGTCTTGCTGTCAGTGCCTGTCGTGGCGCCGTCTTGGAAGATTACCAAGACCAGGAGATTGAGAGTTTCATGGAAGAACTTGGTGTTTACGATGGCGAGATTGATGGTACATAGTCATCCTAAATGGACCCCCTAGGTGGTTAACGCCTATCTCATCAGGCAGAAAATTGCGCACTGAGTGGTTCTTGAACGAATTGGCCCACAAACCCGAGCAAATCTTTGCTCGGCGCGGTGCGGCGGTGATGATCCCTACAGATCGAGGCACGTTTGTTTCCCTCTCACCCAACCCAACCGACGCACTGCTAATGCGAGAACACAGGTCCACAAGAACGATAACGAGAATCTCGGAAGGCCATGTTTGAAATCCCCGGACGTCTGACCAAATCAACATCCGGGTGCACAACGGCCGACTCATCGTTTCCGGTGAGGTAAAGAAGTGGTCGGACCTCGATGAAGGCGGGTTTGCTTCTAGGGAGATGCGGCAAGTTTCCGAGGACGATTCAGCTTCCTCGGGGTGTAAAGGTTGGTATTGTCGCGGGAGTGAACAGACTACTAACTGACGGTGTATTTTATAGGTGAACGAGGTCAAGGTTAACGTGAGGGATGGTATTTTGACCGTCACGTTCCCCAAGGCGGGAGCTGAGATGGCCCCGAAAAGGATTACTGTCAGTGTTACGTGATGATCCTCGTTGATGGCACGTATAGTTTCGTTTCAAAAGAATGTCTGACAGGGATTGCATATCAAAACACGATCTTCTAAAATTTGAAAACGTACACGATGATGCAGGGGATGCGATAAATAAAGGTAATAGCATGCAGGTACATCGTAATGGCAAAGAAAAAAAAGTTTTTGTCACTTGTCCAACATCTCGAGCAGGTTACTTGCGGCTTTTGGAGGACTCTTTTTTCTCGATGGTGACGTCCTCATCGCCGACGCTTTCCCTGTTCCCTATCCGAGTCGTACACAAGTTCAGTCGTCGCTAGTACCAAAGTGCCAGTTTCTTCGTTCGAACTTCGCGCTGGTAGTGTTCATACCAACATTTGCCTGCACATGTGGCGCCATATAGTCGCACATCGCCACTGGGTTAAAGTTTTGGGTACAATGACGTCAAAAGAGGTAGACAGTATCTCTTCCCGAAGGAACTTTATGAGTGCTACTCGCCCGAAATCGAGGTATGGTCCTTTGCATCCGGAAGTACGGATCGCGAGTAACAGGTCGCGTGCCCACGGCAGCTTCTTCGTAGGGGTTGTAATATCCGCAGCATCGGATGCATGAAGTAGTCTCGTTCCCAGCCGTAATGAGCAAGCCGATGTGCTATGAGTCCCGTGTGTCGGAGTGAGCCGGGCGGAGTCAAATTTTTTGAGTGTTTTCGCACGATCGACTTGCTCTACGAACGCGCAGAGCGCAAAATCCTCTCAGGATTTTTGACTCCGATTAGGAGTCCGCTCGGACCGTTCCGTAGCTAAACGTCTGGGTACGAGACTAGCATGAAGACGTCATAACAGTTCGGAGTTTCAACTTTGAAAAGTGGTCATGTGACTTAAAGTTAAAAAGGTGTTGGTTCTTTTTCCGTGCAGCCTGCGTTCAACTTCAGGTCTTCAGTAGCTTCACTGCTCAAGCTTATATAGTAACATGGCCTCGGATTCAGAGGACGACTCGTACCAGTTTAACTGTCTTATCGAAGGCGAATTTATCACCTTTACAGTTATCATGGATCGGAATTATGTGGTTGATCGGCTCAAGCGAGTTATACAAGACATGCGACAACGGGCTGCCTTAAAGGATGTCGATCCCCCCACTCTGGATTTGTGGAAGGTGAGCGCCACTGAAGCTTTACGATATTAAGTGACATCGCTTTTCTCAGCCCAAGGACTCTATCGCTGCGAAGCCAGCCGACACTCTGGCTCAACGTATTGGGATCCTGGGAAATGATCTTTCGAAATTTGCGGACAGATTAGAGCCCACAGACAGCCTCTCCAGTATCTTTTCAAGGCGGCCTGATCCCACCATCATCCACATAATTGTAAAGCCCCCCGTGCGGGCCACTGGTGAGTGGAGGTAAAACTCCACGGTTGAGCGTTTTGGTGACTCATTGCCTCTTTGGTTTCCACCACCTTCAATAACGGTTTCAACTGCGTACCACCTCTCATCCACCGATCGTTGCTTTCACGTGCTGTCGTCCGTTTACCTTTACCTTCTAATTTCTCCTCCTGCATGTTCCCCTCACCCCCTCATCTTATATCATCTCCCTTCATCTGTTATTCTCCTTTTCTTTCATCCCGATCCCTATCCCGACCCTTCCTTCTTGATTGTTATCATCTTCTACGTCCAATCCACAGTCATTCAACAGAAACGCGCATTTTCTGAACAAGAAGACGCTCTCCGTCGCGTCAAACGTACTAAAATTGTTACGATTGCGCCGTCAAGTGTAGCGAAACCAGATGTCTTCGATAATCTGGAACCGACTGAGAAGATCCTCGATGATCGTCCAGAACCGGATCCTAACATTCCACCCTTCGCTCTTCTTTACGAAGGTTTTGGACACTTCTTGGACATCATGGACGGTTGCGATGTTCCCGAGCTGGCCGATATCGACGTTATGAAGTTGCATAATGAGGTGGATGAGTTGGCCACCAAGATGAACAGATATTATAATTACGAATATGAGCGGAGGGATGCAGCTCTACCCTGCCTCACGAGGATTTTCTCGGCACGTCAAGGTATCAAGATTCCCCCACTAAGCGCAGCTGGCATTGGTTCCGTCACCAGTGATGGCCATAATACCGGCCCTCATCGTGCAGCGACGGCGGTTGTAGAGATTAAAAACAGGATTACATTGATCAATGCAATTCCTCACATAGAGCTTGCATGCTACGTCGCGCGTCTGAATGCGATAGGAATGGATGAGCATCCGGAACTCTTTCAACAATGGAGGGTGCCATGTCTCGGTCTAACCATTGTTGGTGAGTTGGACATCTCTGCAGTTGGTTATTTGAAGATCTGAATATTTGTAGGATGCGAATTGACGTTCTATGCTATCATCGCGATCGGCCATCAATTGAAGCTCGTTAGTCTGACACCAACGCTCTCGTGTATCCAATCGGCTTCTGATGGGCGCGACCGCGCATCACTCTATTTGGCCTTTACTGCAGCATCAGTACTCCAAGCTCGTATTCTCCAAGATGTCGAGAAACTCCTGGACAATCCCCCTTCTGGGCCAATCTTACGTTATGAGAATTGTTTTCCTGCAGTCTTCAAATTACGCAAATACCCACGCCTATCCGACGACTATTTCAATTTTAAGATTCAATTCTTATTTCCCGACCCACGACCTAACCGCCTCTTGTACGTCGCACGGACGCCAGACGATAAGATTGTCCTAATCAAGTTTGCTCGACGGTATTCGATCGAGCTACATGATTTTTGTCTCGGATTAGGTCATGCGCCACAGATTCTTGCTTTTGAACGGCTTCCTGGTGGGTGGTATGCTGTCGCGATGGAATGGATCGAGTCTGGACTCCCAATCACGCATTCAACCCTATCTGCTACTCGCCTAGACCGTTGGAAAAAAGAGCTTCAGGACCTCGTGGACAAGTTTCATTCGGCAGGCCTCGTCCACGGCGACTTGCGGGACGCAAATATCCTCTGCAAGGAAGAATCCATGTGGTTGATTGATTTCGATTGGGGTGGCAAAGATGGAGAAGCATTTTATCCTACTGCAATGCTCAACCCTGAGTTGCTGGATGGTAGGATGTCCAATGATTTAAGAATTACGAAAGAGGATGATGACCGGGTACTAAAGAAGACTCTGTCTAAACTCCAGGCCTTACTTCCATAGTTTATGATCAGTGGTATGTGATACAAGTCATGGCAGTGACGAGACATGTACATGTAAAGCTGAGCCTGTATTATTTGCTCAGATTCTGTAATGTAGCATACCAAGAACAGTAATAGTATTCTTTTCCCTAAATTTCAGATGTGGAAATCTGGAAAGTAGCGCAAAAAATTTTCGAGGCCGAGTCGTCTTTCCCGAATATATACGTCGGAATTTCCGGCCCGACACCGTGCAATACTTTCATGTTGGTGGACTTGCCCACTGGCGTCTCTCTAGATATTGACCTTTTGCAACCATTACGCCAGCAGAATGAAAGAAGAAGCAAACTAGCAGTACTTCTCCACCCATGGTCATGGCTGGGCGGGCGGATGAATGATCCGTAGGTCGACTGCCTCTTTGCCTCTCTTTTGCAGCTATCAACTGTATTGCGATAGAGTCTTAGCTTTGTTAATCGGGCCATTAAGAGAAAGAGGATTCCATGCATTGCGCTTCAACTCCCGAGGTGTCGGTTCGTCTACAGGTTGGGCTTCGTTCACTGGGACGAACGAGGGAAAAGACCTGGAAGCCCTTGTCCTATGGGTCCTTGGACATGTCACAGACGTGGAGTCCGTAGTTCTCATCGTGAGTTGCATCACCCGAGTCGAAGTGCAGAGCGATGAGACTTTGTACATGAGGGTTATTCACATGGAGGACTGATAGCTTCATTGCACCCAGTGCTTCCAAATATCAAAACCTCACATATTTTACTGTCGTATCCCTTGTCTCCAAGGGGATGGATTACGATGTTCAGCAGTGGCACGTATCAGGGTCAGCTGGAAAAGCTGGTACTGGAACGTGAATCGAATGTGCTCGCGATATATGGAGATGAAGATGAATTTACGTCTATATCGAAGTACAGAGCATGGTCGGAGAAACTGGGGAGAGGGATGACTGTTGTCGAAATAGCAGGTGGAACGCACTTCTGGCACGGGAGGGCAGGAAATGAGATGCAGCAGACAGTTATTGCATGGTTGTCAGCATGATTACGTATAAATTACTATAATATTAGCGTTCTCTTTTCCCGTCTCCGACTTGGTTTTCTCATCCTCAACATGTGCGTTCGCTTTCTACCACAAATCATCTGCTCACCCACTCTCTTAGGCCGCTGCCAGATGAGCGTCCTCGTCAGAGCGTTGCAAATCTTATTGGCCGTTTCGAGAATCAAACGAAACGCCAGGCGCCCTCTAATGGACTGCCTTCGCGCAGTTCAAGCGTTGTGTCCCACAATACCGGAGAGTCAGTAAATAATGAACCAAAGGAGAGGCGCGACTGGCCCCCAAAGTCGATCAGCGAGAGGATCGCATCCCTGGAGAACTTCCCTATCCGTCCTCGCCCTCCGTTGCCTGCATCACAATCTGCTCCTCAACCAAGCAC
>Ga0137376_10001206_pt1 | contig 14020 bp, 12 predicted proteins | sample SagtaG_23_FD_104814 | JGI IMG/M metagenome (GOLD analysis project Ga0137376, IMG submission 104814) | Vadose zone soil microbial communities from Sagehorn Ranch, Mendocino, California, USA - Sage2_L_20_16 metaG | ecosystem: Environmental > Terrestrial > Soil > Vadose zone | place: USA...
CATCATAACGCCTCCGGCTTGGATTCCGCGCGCTACATCGCGATGACCAGCGCGCCGCGGGTGATCGACACGTTCAACAATTATGAATTCGTCTTCGAAAACCCATTCGTCTTTCGTGACCGGTATAACGCTGAGGAAGGCTACTTCAAGCAAAAGGCCCCGGCGCAGCAGTGGTCGACCAACTTCATCGCCGACGTGCGCGTATGCCAAACCTATTCCGGCGGCTTCGACCGCGGCGGCGGCGCGAAGAGCACAGTATTTCGCATGGTCAACCAAACCGTCAAATCCCACGTGTCGCTCTGGGGCGTCGGCGCCTACAAGAAAGCGCACCGGCACGGCCCGGGCATTCACGTCTTGATCATCCGCGGCACCGGCTACTCGCTGATGTGGCAGGATGGAAAACGCGAGGAGCGGATCGAATGGGGGCCGGGAAGCGTGTTCGTGCCGCCGGAGATGTGGTTCCACCAACATTTTAATGGCAGCGCCGAGCCCGTCTTCTTTCTCGCCATCGGCTGGGGCAGCGACAAGCCGAAAGCCGGCGGCAAGGCGTATATCTACAAGAGCGTCAAAGAAGGCGGCGATCAGATCGAATACGAAGACGAAGATCCGAAGATTCACGCTGAGTTCGAAGTAGCGATGAAAAAAGCCGGTGCCCGGTGCAAGATGGATTATCATCCGCACTGTGCGATGAAGTGAGTCGTGGCCGAGGGTTGAGGATAGATAATGGCGTCGGAGAAATTGATAGCGAGCGCGATTGCGGCGTTATTATTTCTCTGCGTCATGGTTTCAGTAGCACAAACGGCGTCGATCGAAGCGCTCTATAGCGAGATCGACAAGCTGCCACCGCAGCAGCGTCAGAAGCGCCTCGAAGACGGAGCGCGAAAAGAGGGCGCTTTTGTGCACTATTCCGTCTCTAATGCCGAGTTGATTAACGCCTATGTGAAAGCGTTTATGAACAAATATCCTTTCATCAAGGCGGACTATTGGCGTGGCAGCGGCAACCAGCTCGTTTTTCGCACCTTGATGGAGCACCGGGCAGGCAAGTTAGGCGCAGACGTCATTTCAGTGGGCACCGAAAACGTCATTGCCTTGAAGAAAGCGGGGATCTTCGCGCGCTACCGCTCGCCTGAAATTCAATACTACCCGCGGGAGCAGTATGACAAGGACGGATATTTTCACGCGGACAGTTTGGGAATTGCGACCATCGCCTATAACCATCAGCTGGTGAAGAAAGAGGAAGCGCCGAAGACATATAACGATCTGCTCGATCCAAAATGGAAGGGCAGCCTAACGATCGATCTAGAACCGGAGCGGGCGCTCACGGCGTGGCTTCTCGCTTGGGGAGAGGCAAAAACTCGGGAGTTTGTCCAGAAACTTCTGACGAACGGCACATCGGTCCGCCGCGGGCATACCCTGCAAGCGCAGTTGCTGTGCGCCGGAGAGTTCAAAATTGCCGTCGAAATTTATCCGGACGCGATCCTGCGAATGAAAAAGAATGGTTGTCCCGCAACGATCGTTTTCGCCAACCCGACGCCCGCCGTTGTCGGAGGCAACTACGCAATCTATGTCAACACGCTGCATCCCAACGCGGCGGCTTTATTCATCGATTTTGCCCTGTCGGCCGAAGGCTCCAAGATTCTGGCCGGCACGGGCCGGGTGCACCGCCGAAAAGGGGTGAAATCATTCTATGAAGAGCTCTCCGACTTAGACGAGAAGGGCGTTCCTCTTCTGATCATTACGCCCGAGCAGACTGAGGAAGTGACAAAGCCTATGGAAAAGATAATGAAAGAACTTTTGGTCCCATAGTGCGCTGACCTGAGGGCATGAAAACATAAGGAGGACTCTGTTCCATGGCGCGGAGGAAGTATCGTTATTTTTCAGCCGATAGCCACTTTGAATGCCTGCCGGAAACTTGGACACACCGGGTGCCTGCGCAGTTTCGCGACCGCGCGCCGCGGCGAATCAAGCTTGCCGACGGGCGGGACGCGATTATCGAGGAAGGCCAGCCGCTCGAATATCGCGGCACCAATCTGTTCGCGGGAAAAGCTCTGGAAGAATTCAATCCGGTTCATTTGGACTTCGAAGGATCGGTCGGCGCCGGCTCGCCGCAACAAAGGCTCAAAGAGCAAGATACCGACGGCATCGACGGCGAGCTTTTGTTTGCCAGCGAGGCGCGCAACACCAAGATCAAGGACAAGGACGCCTTGCTCGCAATCATCAAGGCGTTCAACGATTACTTTATCGAAGAATATTGCGCCGTCGATCTCGATCGTCTGATCGGCGTCGCCGTGATGCCGGACATCGGCGTCGATGAAAATGTCGCCGAGATGAAACGGTGCAAGGAAAAAGGGTTTAAAGCGGTGCGGCTGCACACATTTCCAAGCGGCAAGAGCACGCCGACGCCGGAGGACGATAAGTTTTACGCCGCTGCGTTGGATCTGAACATGCCGATCACGATCCACACCTCGTTTCCGCGACGCACCGACGAGCGCGATGTTTACCTGATGAAGTATCCAAAGGATCCACAGGGAGAAGAGCGGCCGTTCGACTTTCTCCAGCGCTTCGCACGCCAGGGGATTTATCACTGCGGCGCGGTGGAGGCCACACAGCTGATCTTCACGGGTGTATTCGACCGTTTTCCGAAGCTGCAAATCTTCTGGGCGGAGAACAATATTGGCTGGATTCCATACTTCTACCAGCAGATGGATCAGACTTATAAAGTTAACTGCTCATGGGCAGAGCGGCTTTTGGGCTTGCCGAAGCTAAAAAAACTGCCAAGCGAGTACTTGCGCGAGCACGCCCATTGGGGTGTCTTCGACGACCCGATCGGAATCCAGCTCCGTCACATGGTCGGCGTCGACAAAATCATGTGGTCGACCGATTTTCCGCACATCGTCACGCGCTGGCCGAAGTCGCTGGAATTGGTCGAGGAGCAATTCGCCGATGTGCCGGAGAATGAAAAGAAAGTAATGCTTGCCGGTAACGCCGTGAAGTTTTTTAACTTGAACGCAGCATAGCGAAAGCCCTCTCATGGCACCACGAAGGACACGAAGATCACGAAGGAATGTAGGATGGGTTGAGCGGAGCGATACCCATCGTCTTGACAAGGCACCGGTGGGTTCGTCGCTGGGCTCCTTAACCCACCCTACGAGATTTCCACGGTCATCCCAGCGGTAATTCTAAATTGTATAAGCGCGCCGCGTTCTCTCCGAGAATTCTATTCTGGGTCTCGTCTGAAAAACCGGCCTTCCGGATACGCGACACCGTTTCGGGCCACTTGCTGTCGCCGTGCGGGTAGTCAGACGCGTACATGATGCATTTGTCGCCTATGGTGTTGATGACGGCGGGCAACATGATTTCTCCTGGCTCGCAGGAAACCACCATGCGGCCTTCGGCAAAAAGCTCGCTCGGTTTGATGCGGCTCTTCGGTCGCTTACGGTTTAAAACTCCATCGTACATGCGTGGGTTCTTTTCACCTCGCTCGTGCATCTCGTCCATTCTTTCGATCCAATAGGGCAGCCAGCCGCAGCCGGTTTCGAGCAGGCCGAAACGAATCTTCGGAAAGAGATCGCCGATCCCGCCGCCGACCAGAGAAACCATCGCCGTGGTTAACGTGAGTGGCATCGACACCGCTTTGGCGCCCCAGAAGTGATCGAACAATTCCTGCCCGACGGTCGGGTACATTCCCGTGACGGTGTGCACTCCGACGCCGACATCGAGCTGTTCGACGGTTTCCCAGAACGGATAAAGCTCGGGATGATCGAGGGTGCGCGTGCCGATGGTTCCCGTAACCATGACGCCGACGGCGCCGAGGGATTTGACCGCGTGTTTCAATTCCTCCGCGGCGGCTTTGGGATCTTGCAAGGCAACGATCGCAGCGAAGCGCAATCGTCCGCCGCTTTGAGCGCAACGCTCGGAGATCCAGGTGTTGTACGCGCGCGCAATCGCCGTCGCCAGTGCGGCATGTTCCAAACTGTTGATCGACATGAGGACGTTTGGATAGATCACCTGAAGGTCGATGCCTTCGAGATCGAGATCCGCCAGGCGACCGGGAACGTTGCTGAGATCGAGATCTTTGACCGAGAGCGTCGGAGTCGTGTTGGCGATACTGCCCGGAGTGCCGGGACCCCAGCCGAACGGCTTGGTGATAAGGCGCCCTTCGATCAAGTAGAATCCGCGTCCGTCGTCGAACGTGACGAAGCGCGGGCGGTTCCGGTAGAATTCTTTGTCCAAGTAGTTGTCGAAGACTTCCTGAGGAATTTGCGTGTGCCCATCGGCATCGATGATCATAAAACCTCCTCGGTTTCGCGTTAACGTTTCAGTTCTTGTTGTACGGCTCGAATCAGATTCCAGTCGACGAAATCTTTCGGCATAAACGTTGATTGGGCGATCTTGGCGTCCTGCTGCGCGCGTTTGATCGCCGCATTGACGATCTCATCCGACGCCTCGCCTTTGGCATTGTATGTGGTGATCGTGGCCTCGTACGCCAACTGGCTGGTTTCTCGGTCAAGATTCCAATCCTTCTGGATCAACGCCACCGCATCGTTCGGATGATCGACTGCGTAGCGAAGCCCGCGCACCAGCGCCCGCAGCATGCGGCGAACCTGATTGGGATTGTCGCGCACCTTCACGCGTCGCGTTACCAGCCCATTTTCGACGTACCTCGGGAGAAAATCCGGCCCGGAGACGAGCCGGATGAAGCCCTTGCGCATCGCCACGGCGTCGTAAGGCGGCGACAGCGTGGCGGCGGCGACGGCTCCAGAAAAAAGCGCCATGATTCCTTGAGTCACGTCGATAGTTGAAATCAGCTTCACGTCTTTTTCCGGGTCCAAACCGAGATGCCGCACCATCTCCACGGTCGCGTAATAGTGGCTGCCGCGCGTGCCGCCGTGGCCGATGATGCCACCGCGCAGGCTTTTAGCGTCTTTGATGTCCGGTCGGCTGATTAAATACAGCAGCGGTTTGTCCGTTGCCACATAGGTTGCAACCAGCGGCGCGCCGCCAACCGCGGCGCCCAAACCGGAATTGAACGCGGTGATGTAATCGAGGTCGCCGGAAACCAATGCCGCGATGGCGGTGCTAGTTTTGGTCGTGATCGGCTTGAAATCGAAACCTTCGCTCTCGAAAATCCCATAACGATGAGCAACATAAATCGGCAGATTGAGCACCTGTTTGGCAGACAGGCCGAGAGTGACGGATTCGAGCTTGCGGGCAGGAACCGCTTTTTCTTGCGCCGGGCTGGAAGCGGGTCGCAACGGCACGAACGAGGAGACACAAAGCACAAAGAAGATTGTTGAATAGGAAGGAAGTTGGTTTCGCGCAGGCCGAAAGCAGTTCATCGAAACGATCATAGTTCCGACTCCGGCGGGTACGCAAGAGAGGTCATCGGCCGTAAACTGTGTTCAAAACGTTTCAAGCCGTCAGAGAGAACGGATTGCCAAACCTCCCTCGCCCGCGAAGCGGGAGAGGGTCGGGGTGAGGGTCGCTGTTTTTATCGAAGCCCGGTGATTTTCTTTTTCCAGTGAGCCTGCCAGTCAGTTCCTTCAGTGATTACTTCGGAAACGACCATCAGGTCGGGAAAGCGATTGTTTTCCTCGCTCCGGATCACGTGCGGCGCTTCGCGTCCCGCCTCGACTTCGCGAATAGCACGTAAAACTTGACGGCGCGCGGCGATGATCGCTTTGTCGCTGGGACCGAGGAATTCTCGGGTGCGATCGACAATGGGGCCGCTGCCTTCGACGATGGCAGTATCCTGCACGTTGAAGATGCGTCCCATACCCGAAAAGCTCCAGGTTTTCATCGACTCGCGGTCCTGCAAGTAGCGATTCGCTTTATTGCGCAGCGGGTGATAATCCGCCGTCAGCTCGTCCAAGATTTCTTTGTTTCTCTGGATGTCCTTCTCTTCCATCGGCGCGCTGCGGCGAAAGACGATGTCATAGCGCCAGTGATGCGTGTCGTCGATCGGCACGTGCCAGTAAAGATTGTAACCGTCGCCGGACATAGGGCCGGGGATCGTTGCCTTATTGGGCAGAATAAAATTCGTCACGCGAACGAAAGTCCGACCTTGCTCAGCATTGCGCGTCGAAAAAATCCTTACTCCGTAGTCGGTCTCTTCGGCTTCGATGTGCGGCGCCGTGTCGGCTTCGTATAGCGCCAGCGGCAGTTTGCCATCGCTGCCTTTGACCGGTCGTTTCAGATTTTCCGGGACGTTTCCTTGCCGATGAAGATAAGAGACATGACTAGGATCGAGGTTGCCTTCATTGGCCTGAAAGTAATTGCACTCGTGGAAAATTTTGGTCACAAGCACATGGCCGGGCGGCGCGAGAAACGGTTCGTACCCGGGAAAAAGCGGCGGCTCGCCCGGTCCCATGTAGGCGAAGATAATTCCGGCGCGCTCTTGGCAGGGATAGGCAGGATGGTGCACTTTCTCGCAAAACCGTTTGCCCGGCGGCTCGCAGGGTTGTTCGAGGCAATTACCGTGTCGGTCGTAAAGCCAGCCGTGGTAGAGACAGCGCAGGCCACCGTTCTCGACCCGTCCATAACTCAAGTCGGCGCGTCGATGCGAGCAATGCAAGCCGAGTAATCCGACTTGGCTTTCGTCATCACGAAACAGCACGAGCTCTTCGCTCATAATTTTCACGGGCAGAGGCGCGCCGTTTGCCGGCAACTCTTCAGACAGCGCAACGGGCTGCCAATATTGGCGCAGTAAAGCGCCAGCGGGCGTGCCGGGCCCGGTCTGGGTTAACAAGTCATTTTCCGCTTGGGAGAGCATCGGATTATTTTAGATTAACGATCACTTTTAGCACTGATGGTCCAAAGGCGGCAAGGCGAAATCATCTCGTTGGCTCCGATCGCGCGCTGGTAGAGTCGTGAAGTGGTCCGGTGCATTTGGACAAACGGTAACAATTCATCTATAGAAAAAGTATCGACATCACTGAAAGCAACGGAGGCACAAAATGACCAGCAGTTGGGAAAGCGTAAAAGTCGATGACAGCAACATGCCACTTTACGTGAGCCTGCCGGAGAGCGGCGGACCGGTGCCGGGCATCGTAGTCGTGCACGGACAATCGGGCTTGGAAAATTTCATCAAAGACACGACCCATATGTTGGCGCTCCAAGGTTACGCTGCCGTGGCGCCGAATCTTTACCACCGCGACGGTGTCGACTGTAAAGACGACAATCCGACGCGCAAGTCGCGCTTGCGCGACCCGTCGATCATTAGAGACATCGAAGGCGCGATTGGTTTTCTCAAGAACCACAACCGCGTCGATGGCGGGAAGTTGGGCATCGTCGGCTTTTGCATGGGCGGGCGGCTGGTTTATCTCATGTCGGCGGCGAGCAAGGACTTGAAGGCGGGCGTGATGTTTTACGGCGGCAGCACGATGGTACCGTTCGGCGAAGGGCCTTCACCATTCGAGCGCACGCGCGAGATTAGTTGTCCGATTCAAGGCCATTTTGGAGCGGACGATAAAAATCCCTCACCCGAAGATATGCGTAAGCTCGACGCGGAGCTTACGAAGTTCGGCAACGCTCACGAGTTTCATACGTACGCAGGCGCCGCGCATGCGTTTGTGAATACCGGTTCCGGTAATTACCGTCCGCATGCTGCAGCATTGTCATGGCCGAAGGCAACAGAGTTTTTTAGCAGGCATTTGGTTGGATGAGGTCTACGGGCTGAAGATGGTTGCTCAGATTCCTGGGCGAGAGAATTCTTAAATTCTAACCCGGAGCTTGTAATGGATTCGCCTCAAAGCGTTGTGCTGGTCGTCATGATCTTCGCGGTGGTTTTTATGTTGGGCGCGGAGAACTTGCGGTCTGCACGGGAATTTCCCGTTTATCGTGGTTGGTTGTGGATCGGTGTCGGTGTCATGGTGGCTTTTATTTCCTTGGCGCAGCTTTGGTCTCTTGCTGTTCCCGGAAAATGGTTGCGGGCGCACTGTTTGCTGAATGGCGAACACTGGGGTGTGGCCGGTGGGATAGCGGTCTGGTTTGTCGCCAATACATTCGTAACTTATTGGTATCACCGCTGTCAGCATAGATTTTCGTTCTTGTGGCGCATGGTGCATCAGCTGCACCACGGCGTCGTGCGCGTCGATATTTCGAGCGCATTGATGGCGCATCCGTTGGACGTGATCGTCTCTACGACCCTGAGCATTCTAGTGACGGCTTTCCTGCTTGGGCTCGATCCGCGCGCGGTAGTGATTACCGGTGTGCTGCAGTTCTTCATGACGTTGTTTCCGCACTGGAACGTACGCACGTGGAAATGGGTCGGCTATTTTATCCAGCGGCCGGAGGGGCATATCCTGCACCATCAGCGTGGCGTGCATGCGGGAAACTATTCCGACTGGCCATTTTGGGACAAAGTTTTCGGCACCTATCGCGAGCCTGTAGAAGGGCCAGTGCAGATCAGTTTTGATCAGGCCGGGTTTATAGATCAGTTGAAGATGCTGGCTTTTGTCGACGTCAACGCCTCCGATTACGTCAATGGAGCGCGGATCGGCGCTTCACCCAGCGCTAGCGGAGCGGCGTCGTAAGCACTGCCCCGAGGATATTACAGGGAACCCATTGGGTTGAGAAACTTCGGGGCGGCTTGAACGATTTGACCTTTGTAGGGCCAAACCGTTCAAGCACGCTGGCTGAATGGAGATCGCGCAAGTAATGCGACCGTCTAGCGCAATCCCGGTGGCTTGGTTTTGTCGTCGTAGTATTCCTGGCTGAATTCCGGTTTGCGTCTTTCCGAAAACGCCGCTGAACCTTCGTCGTAGTCTTTGCTCTGGCGCAGGTGGGCGTAGAATTCCCGATGCACTTCGAAGCCCTTTTCCCAGCCTTGAATCTCGTAGAGCATCTTGTCTTCGATAAATTCCACGGTGTGCGCTGCAATCAGGCGTCCGTTGCGATTGATTGTCGTGGCGAGCTCGACGCAGTCGTCAAGCAATTTTCCCGGCTCGCAAATCTTCTGCACGAGGCCGAGTCGAAAAGCGGTATCGGCGTCGATCATTTGGCCGCTTAAAGCGAACCAATAAGCCCAACCGGTCGGCAACTGGCAAACGTAGCTCGGCCACGCCGCTAAATGCGACCAGCGCACTTCGGAGCAGCCGAACTTCGAAGCCGGCACGCAATAGCGGATGTGGCATGCCAGCGCCAGACTAAAGCCGCCACCGACGGCGTAGCCGTTGATCGCGGCGATGATCGGCTTGTGCATTTGCAACGGACGCAGGCTGGAATAGCCTCTGGGACCGGAGCGCGGCCCTTTCATTTCGCCCCTCGCGAACGCGATATTTTCTTTTAGATCGCCGCCGACGCAAAAGGCGTCCGCAGTGCCGGTAAGAATAATGCTCCATACATCGTCGTCGGTTTTGGCTTTTTGCCAACATTCGTCCAACGCCCAATAGAGATCGCGACTGATCGCATTCTTTTTCTCCGGGCGGTTGAGCCGAATAATCGCGATGTGCGGATCGCGCTTTTCGTAAACACATAAGGGTTGCGGTTCTGGCATGGGTCCTCCTCTTAGAAATGGAAAATGGAAAATTGATAATGGAAAATTGAAAATGTCAGAATCCGTTTAGGTGCACCTCGAATTTTCAATTTTCAATTCTTAATTTTCAATTATTAATAAAGTACTTTCTCTTCGTCCAATTTTCTTATCTCGTCGTCGCTGAGGCCGAGCAAGTTACGCGCAATCTCATGCGTGTGCTCGCCCATCAATGGCGCGAGGCCGCGCACTTTGCCGGGCGTCTCCGACATGCGCATGGGAACATTCTCGGTCACGACCTCGCCGGCTTCCGGTTCATTCATTCTTACGAGATAGCCGGTGGCGGCGTATTGCTTGTCGCGCTTGAACTGATCTTCGACGTCTTGCACGACGGCGGCGCAAATGCCGACCTTTTGCAAAGCTTCCATCACTTCGTAAGGATCGTGCTGCACCGACCAACTCGTCACCCACTTATCCAGTTCTTCTTTGTGGCGCACGCGCTGGAGGTGCGTGGCGAATCTTTCGTCGGCTTTGAGGCCTGATTTTTCCAGCAGCCGGGCAAAGCGCTGCCATTCGTCGTCGGTGTAAACGGCGATCACGCACCACCGGTCGTCGCCTTTGCATTGATAGGGCCCATAAGGCGCCGCGATCAGGCTGCGATTACCCTCCGGTTTCGGCTCGCGTTGGTTAACCGTGTATTCGAGATATTTAGGTCCCAAAATGGACGCGCCGATTTCCTGCTGCGCGCTGTCGATCCATTGGCCGAAGCCGGACTTCTTGCGCTGAATCAGCGCGCAAACGACGCCGAAAGCCCCGGTCACCCCGCCCATGAAATCCGGATGCTGCGTGCGCGGCTCGGCGGTTGCCGTCGTGGCGTTTGGATAATTCCACAGATACGTCGTGCCCATGGTGTTGCCGACGTTGGGACCGTAAGTGAGGTCGGCGGCATGGGGACCGGTGCAGCCCATGCCTTTGACGCGGATCAGAATTATTCGCGGATTAATCTCTTTAAGCTGCGGCCAGTCGAGCCCCCATTTTTCCAAAATGCCCAGGCCGAAGTTTTCCACCAGCACGTCGGACTTCTTCGCCAGTTCGCACACCAGCGCACGGCCCTTTGGGGTTTGCATGTTGACGGTGAAAGATTTCTTGCCGCGCTGGAGCTTCATGAAGTCAGGTTTCTTGTTCCAGAGCTTCGGATCTTCACCGCGGTGGCCATCGCCGCGCAAGCGCGTTTCGCAGCGAATCACCTCGGCGCCGAACTCGCCAAGCACGCGCGCGACCGTCGGACCAGCTGCGCCCGTCGTGAGCTCGATGACTCGAATACCTTCAAGGGGAAACTTGCTCATAAAATTCTTTCCTACTGGAGTAATGGAGTACTGGAGTGATGGTGTATTGAAAAAGCGCAGTACTCCAATATTCCATTACTCGATCACTCCAGTTTATCTTTCAGATCACTCCCTCGGCTCGGAGCGCGACGAGATCGTCGTTGTTCATGCCCAGCTCGTCCACGTAAATTTCCTTGTTGTGCTCGCCGAGCAGCGGCGCGGCTCGATAAATGCTGCCCGGAGTTTCCATCAAGCGCGGCACGACGCCGAACTGTTTGTACTTGCCGATCACCGGGTGCTCCATGTCAACGAATAGTCCCCGTGCTTTGGTCTGCTCCATCTCGATGAATTCGCCCGCGGTGTTGATCGGTGTGACGGCGATGCGGCGCTTTTGGCCGTCATCGTATAATTCCTCTTTGGTGCGCTTCGCGCAGAACTCGGCTATGCATTTGGTCACGATGTCCGGATGCTTGCGGCGGTAGGACATTTTCTCGAACTCCGGACCGGAAATCTCCGGCGGACTTCCCATCCAGTCGACCAGGCGGCGCCATTGTTCGACGGGAATGATGAAAATCCGAGCGTAGCCGTTCTTGGTCGCGTAGGGATCGTAGAGATCGGTCTCTTCGCCTTTGCGCGAGGCGCGCGCCGGTTTCTCGCCGGTGTAACCGTAGTTGGGAATAAAATATCCGGCGATGTGACCAGCGCATTCGTGCATCGATACGTCGATATATTGGCCTTTACCACTGTCGAGACGATGATAAAGCGCGACTGCGATACCGAAGGCGCCGTAGGTCGACGCCATACCGTAGGCAATCTCGCCAGGCGGCTGCAGCGGCGGCTCCCCGGGCTCGCCGGCGAGATAAAGCAAATTACCGAGCGCGATGCCGGCCATGTCGTTGGCTTTGTAATCACGCCACGGGCCGGTTTGGCCGAACGGCGTGATTGCCGCGTATACGAGACCGGGATTCTGCGCACGCAATGATGGATAGCCGATGCCCAACTCATCCATGCGCCCAGGGCGCGCCGTTTCCAATACAACATCGGCTTTGCGCGTCAGTTCGAGAAAAACCGCGCGGCCGTCGGGCTTTTCGACGTCGAGTGTGATGCTGCGCTTGTTGGTATTGAAATGAAGAAAATAGAGGCTTTTTTCCGGGTGCGGCGTATCGTCTTTAAAGGGTGGAATGCGCCGCGACTCGTCTCCGCCCGGTAGTTCGATCTTGATCACGTCCGCACCCATGTCGGCGAGCAGCTTCGTGCAATGTAATCCCAGCGGCCCGGCGAGATCGAGCACGCGGTAACCGGTTAGCGGTCCCGTTCTGGTAACGTTCTCCATGAAATTCCTCAATGCGTTATGATAACTTGATTCGTCCGAGATTCTTACGTGGACAAGACAAGGGTGTCAAGGCGGCGAAGCCGCGGTTTCGCGTTTGGGGTTTCGCATCTCGTGTTTGAATTCCCGCCACGCTTGAGATTTGCAGCTCCTGAGTAAGGTTTTTGCGCGGCAGAATGCGGCCCGACACGATTTATTTCATTTTACAACCCGCGCTGGTCTTAGTAAGTATCGGAGCGACGGTAGACTCCTGCGAATCTGACTGTCGAATTAGGCGCCACGCTTAGTGAAGCTCATGCGACCGTAAAATAAAGTTCATGAAACGGCTGCCAACAAAGCTCTGGGCAATTGCTGCGATCGGGATCGTTTTTGCGAGCGAGCCGGGCGTTGCCGCGGATAAGGTCCGCATGGCGTATGTGAGCCCAAGCGTCTCGCTTTCGCTGCCCTGGTTGGCCAAGGAAAGTGGAATCCTCGCCAAGTATGATTTAGTCGCTGAAGTTCTTCTCATCACCGGTAGTCCGAGGTTGGTTCAGTCGCTCATCGCCGGCGACGTCGATGTGGCCTTCGCAGGCATTACCGCTATAACCCGCGCGCGGGTGCGCGGTGCCGAAGTCGCGATCCTCGGCGCCTCCGCCAATGTTTCAAGCCAAAAGCTCATGGTCGGCCGGAATTCGAAAGTACGGCGACTGGAAGATTTGAAAGGGGCGATCATCGGCGTCTCGCAATATGGTTCCGAGGCGGACACTTTCACGCGCAATGCGCTGGCGATGGTCGGGCTGAAGCCGGACAAGGACGTGACGATTCTTCAGCTCGGCGGTCATCCGCAAGTCGCGGCCGCGATGGTTGCCGGCAAACTCGACGTCGGCGCGTTGGCCGGTCTCGCCGCGCTGACTGCGGAGAAAGCGGGCGCGAAGCTTCTTGCCAGCGCTGCCGAGTTAAAAATTCTTTCGCCTTCGGGCACCTTTGCGGCGACTCGCGGCTTCATTCAACGTAAACGCAGCGTAGTCGATCGGCTGATGCGCTCGTTCGTCGAGGCGATTCACTATCTGAAAACCAATCGCAGCGGATCGATCGCGCTTTTGCAAAGATATTTCGGCGGCTTGAGCGCGGAAGAGGCGGGTTATCTTTACCAGGAGCAGATTGACTTGATGGAGGCGCTGCCCGCACCCAATGACAAAGCGCTGCAGGCGGTGCTCGATCGCGAAACCGATCCGAAGGTGAAGAGCTTGTCGACCGCGGACTTTGTCGATGCGAGCTTCTTTAGAGACATTGAAAAGAACGGTATGATTGAGCAATTGGATCGGAAATAAAGAGGATAGGTTTTTAACGAGAAAAGGAGACAAACCATGGCACGTATCAGACATATCGCACTACTCACGAAGGATACCGAAAAACTTTCGGAGTTTTACAAAACGTCTTTCGGTCTCAAAGAGGTCGCGCGGAGCGGCGAAGCGAGCGAACACGGGAGAGCGATTTATCTTTCCGACGGCCACATCAATCTTGCTGTTCTCCCGGCGCGCAATCGTCGCGAAGGGATCTATCACTTCGGCATGGAAGTGGAAGATGTAAAGGGCGCCACGCAAACCGCGCTCGCCGCCGGCGCTACGGGAGGAACGGCAAATCTTCCCCGAGACGGACGCTTCGCTGAAACGTTTGTCCTCGATCCTGTCGGCACGCGCGTCGATCTGTCCCTGGGGTGGAAGGTGTGAGTTTCATTTGACGCAGTCGTAGAGAGACGTCAAGCAGAACATCGTGGTGAGGGCAGCAGCGCCTCGGTAGATGAACCGTCGTATCAAACGGGAGTCCTACCCATTCAAGGATTCACACGGATGGGCCCACTGATGCTCTTCATCGGGACTGTTCAGTCTGTCATGGAGCCAAACCAATTTAGAG
>Ga0137376_10001209_pt1 | contig 14008 bp, 10 predicted proteins | sample SagtaG_23_FD_104814 | JGI IMG/M metagenome (GOLD analysis project Ga0137376, IMG submission 104814) | Vadose zone soil microbial communities from Sagehorn Ranch, Mendocino, California, USA - Sage2_L_20_16 metaG | ecosystem: Environmental > Terrestrial > Soil > Vadose zone | place: USA...
GCAGCAGCAGTATCCCGGCGAGCCCGGCCAGCATCGAGCCGGCCATCCAGTTCACCGCCGCGACCGTGTCCGGCCGGTAGCCCATGGACTGGGCGACGAACTCGTCCTGGGCGACCGCTGCCGTGGCCCGCCCGATGCCGGTCCACCGGTAGGCCAGGGTGAGTCCCACGCACAGGGCCACCGTGATGGCGAGGATGACCACCCGGTCCTGCACGACGGTTGCCCCGCCGACGGTCCACGAACCGGTCGGCAGGAACGGCACGTCCGGCGGCAGCAGATCCCGGTAGCGCAGCGCCGCCGCCTGCTGCAGCAGGACCAGTAGGCCCAGGGTTGCGATCACCCGGATGATCGGGGCCGCATTCCGCAGCGGCCGCATCACCAGCACGTGGATGGCGGCCCCGATCAGTCCACAGAGGAGTATCGCGATCCCGGCGGCCGCCGGCAACGGCATCGAGTAGCGCAGCTCGGCGAACGCCGCCGCGCCGACCAGGGCGATCCCGCCGTGCGCGAAGTTCAGCACCCCGCAGCCGCGGTAGACGACCACCAGGCCCAGCCCGACCAGCCCGAACACGCAGCCGGCGCCGAGGCCCAGGACGAGGAAGCGCAAGAGGTCAAGCACGCCAGCCCTCCCAGCCTAGCGGGGCAACCGGGTCCCGGCCGGTCAGAGGGTCGGGATCAGCTTCTCGAAGCCGGAGAGCTGGACCGCCGCGGCGCCGCGCACCTGGTAGAAGACGACGGTGTTGTTGAACAGCCGGGGGATCTTGCCGCCGAAGCCGGTGAACTTCGTGGTGAAGCTCAGCGGCGGGGTCGCGCCCTCCGTGTCCACCCGGTCGAGCTTACCGAGCGCGGCGAGCGTCGATTTCCGGGTCACCTCGGCCTGGCCCTTGGTGGCCTGCTGGAACACGTGCACACCCAACCACATGGCGTAGCCGATGTCGTTCACCGCCAGATCGGGATAGCGGGCCGAGAAACTGCTCTCGAACCGCTTGAACCCCGGGCTGTCATGGTTGAACGTGCCAGCGAAGTAGGCTCCGTCGCCGGCCGGGCCCATCTGCGCGATCTGCTTCTTGTCCACCGGCACGATGATGACTGGGATCCGGATACCCAATTGCTTGATCGTACGCACCAACCGCGGGAAGTACTCCGGGGGGAGCGCCGCGAGGATGGCGTCGGCGTCCTGACCGGCCGCCGTCACCTGCGCGGAGAGATCGCCGGCGGTCAGCGGCACCGGCACGGTGCGGGCCACCCGGGTCGAGTGCCCCGCTGCCTGCAGCATCTGCGCCACCACCGGCGCCAGACCGCGTACCGCGGGCACGTCGAGGGCGAGGTAACTGATCCGGCTGGCCTTCAGCTGCGTGGCGGCCAGCATCCCCGCGCCGATCAGGCTGCCGAACGCGCCGCTCGAGGTCGGGAAGCAGACCGGGCACGAGAAGTGCGCCAACGAGATCGGGAAGTCGCCGACGACCGGAATCCCCGCCTTGGCGAAAATGCCGAGGACGGTCTCCGGCTGACCCAGCCAGATGTTGGCCGCGATGACCGATTTGTCCGCCACCGCTTGCCGGGCGCAGTTCGCCGCCCTGTTCAGGTCGAGGTCCACCGGGCAGGTCTTCAACTGCAACGGGCGACCGTTGATGCCGCCCTTGCTGTTCACCTCGTCGACGGCGAGTTGGGCGCCCTTGGGCGCCTCGCCGAACGGCGAGGTGGTCAGGCTCGTATGGATCAGATAGTACGTGTAGGGCGGGCCGGAAAGATTGGCAGCGGGTGCTGGCCCGGTCCGCTCCGACGGCGCCGGCGCGGAATAACTGCATGCGCTGCCGGCCAGGAGTGCGATGGAGACAAATGTCGCGCCGATGACCCGTCTCGATGCCTTGAACACTAGGCTCTCCCCTGAAGACTTGCACCCAGCCGCGCGGAAGCCGCGCGGCCCATCATCGGCGACCGCCCGGTCGGCCCGGACGGCTTCACCTCCCAGATCGTCGCCGGGGAGTAGTTCACCGCGGTCGCCGAGGTCCGCATCCGGTAGAGCCGCACTACGGCGGCCAGACTTCTGGACTCTGCCGCATCGTTGAACCATGCCCGCGCGCCTCCTGCCGAGTTCCGGATATGGATCGATCTCACGCCGGTGGCGTACCTGACGAGACCACATGACTAACGCGGCGGAGAGGGGCCCTGTTCAAACGACTTATGTCTCGACGGTGCGTCAAACTACGTATGTCTCGACGGTGCGACAGTCGGCTGTCGGCCGCGGAGAGACACCCGCGCTCCAGCCGCCTCTGGCGCTGCTGGGCCGTGTGGGGTGCCAGAAGTCGGCACGGGCCTGTCACCTGCGCCGATGGGCCACCCGGTGCGGGATGGTCGTGAGCCGTGCCCCTGCGGCTGCTCTACCTGATCTTCACCCGGCTGGTCGGGTGGCTGGTGCTGCTCGCCTGCTCCACCGCGTCCAAGGACGCTGAACTGCTCGTGCTGCGCCACGAGGTCGCCGTCCTACGACCGACCAACCCCAGGCCGCGGCTGGACTGGGCCGATCGGGCGATCCTGGCCGCGTTGATCCGACGACTGCCGAAACCGGTGAGGCATGACCGGCTCGTCACCCCGGCCACGATCCTGTGCTGGCACCGCCGCCTCATCGCCCGAAAGTGGACCTACCCGAACCGCACCGGACGCCCGCCCGTGCCCGAAGAGGTCGCCCTGCTCATCCAGCGGCTGGCCAGGGACAACGCATCGTGGGGATAGCAGCGCATCCAGGGCGAACTCCGCAAACTCGGTCACCGGGTCGCCGCCTCGACGATCCGCCGAATCCTGAAACGGGCCCGGATACCTCCGGCGCCCACCCGCCGCGGCAACACGAGCTGGCGGCAGTTCCTGCGTATCCAAGCATCGACGGCGCTCGCCGTCGACTTCTTCCACGTCGACACCGTGACGCTGCGGCGGATCTACGTGCTGGTCGCCCTCGAAATAGAAACCCGCTATCTCCACATCCTCGGCGTCACTGCCAACCCCAACGGGGCGTGGACCACCCAGCAAGCCAGAAATCTTCTCCTCGACCTTGGTGACCGTACGGCTGGGTTCAGGTACCTGGTCCGGGACCGGGCCGGTCAGTTCACCGCTGCGTTCGACGCGGTCCTCGCCGGCGTCGGCATCGACGTGGTCAAAATTCCTCCCCGCAGCCCTAGCGCGAACGCTTACACGGAGCGGTTCGTGCTGACCGCCAGGACCGAGCTGACCGACCGCATGCTGATCTTCGGCGAACGCCACCTACGGCGCGTGCTGGCCGAATACGCCCGGCACTACAACGGCCACCGCCCGCACCGGGCCCGGCAGCTACGACCGCCACGACCCGAGCACCCGGTCCCTGCGCTACCAGCCCGACGGATCACACGCCGAGCCGTCCTGGGCGGCCTGCTCAGCGAGTACGAGCCAGCCGCATAAAAGCGCAGCTCAGAACGTGTAGCAGAGTTCTGGAACCCGACAGGGTTGGCTCAGGTTATAGTCCGGGCGGCGAACCCGCCCGCGTTGATCAGGGCCTCGCGCACCTGATCACGGTTCTCGTCGGGAAGACTGCCGCGCCTGGCTTCGAGGAACTGCAGAGCGTGCGCGATAACCCGGTCCCGCTCCCAGAATGCTTCGCCGTAGTCGTAGCCGAGCAGCGCAACCAGGAGATCCGCGGCGGTCCGATCATCCGGCCGGTGTGCAGCCCGCTCCGCGTTGTCGCCGGCCCGCGCTGGGAGGACCCGGCGAGCGGTCTGCGCGGCAAGGGGCAGCCATTCGGCGTCGTCGATCTGGACGAGGTCCACCAGATCACCGAAGCCGACCAGACCCTCCCTGGGCAGGTCGGCATCCAGGGCGGCGCGCCAGTATCCAGTGACCACGTCCGCCGGCTGCTCGATTGCGCCCGCTTCCGCCGCGAGTCGCAGGACCAACGCGGAGACCAGCTCGGCTCGAATCGCGGCTAAGCCCGCGACGACGTCCGCAGGCATAGCATACGGCTCAACCCGGCGCGCGAGCCCGAAGGCGATGGGGCCGAGCGCGTCGGGCTGCTGTGCGGCGAGACCGTAGAAGCGGTCGCCGACGGCTCGTACGACTTCTTGCGTCGGCCTACCCCACTGCGCGTAGGTACTCAGCAGCGCGGAGAGCAGGTCCGGGTCGACCGCTGGCCCGAACAGGGCGGCCTGGTGCTGGTCCAGCCAACCTGGCAGCGCCGCCAGCCAGTACAGGTTGACCGCGAGGAGCGCCCGGCCCTCGGCGCCTTCAGCCGCGGTCCTGCCCAGCGTCGCCTCGACCAGGTTGAGAAACTATGTCGGGACCGGCCGGCCCGCGCGGACGTGCGCATACGCCCATTGCGCCGCCGCGAGCCACGCCCGGCCGTAGGCGCGGTTCATCGCCACGATCAACGGCGCACCATCGTCGGGAAGCAGGGACGGCCCCGCCGGGGATGCGGCCCGAGTGAGGACGAAGTCGGCAGCGCGCTCGTCCTGGCCTCCGAGGTCCAGTCCCTGCTCCCACATGCGGGTGAGCAACTCGATGACGGCGGGCTCGATCGCGCTCCAGGAGCGGCTGAGGTCTGCCCGGATACCGAGGTGCTGTTCATCGCCGAGAACGGGAATGTCCTCGACGGGCCTGCCCGTGGTATCCAGCGCCGTCGCGACAACTGCCTCGGCACGATCCGGTCGCAGTGCTTGTGTGGCGGCCAGTCCGCGGAGGTAGCCGTCGACGTACCGGGGGTGGCCCAGGGCGGCGATGATGTCGCCTGGTTGGTCCTGCCAGAGGTCGGCCGCCTTGGCGACGACGTTGGTGAGCAGGTCAGCCAGACCGATCGAGTCGGCCGGGTCGGCGGCATCTGCCCGCCAGCGCCCGACCTCCCGGACGGCGTCGAGCGGGTCCAGCAGTTGCAGCTCGTCGGCCGTCAACGGGCTGGTCCGGAATGTCAGACCGCGTCGGCGTGCAGGACCGGACGGCGCCACGAGTCCGTATGCCTCGTCGAGGACCTGCCTGATCGCCGCGAAGTCGTCTGTGATGGTCGGCGGCAGAACGGACAGCCACACGTGCAGGCGACGGTACGGCCAGATCGCACGGTCGGACGCGGCGTCCTCGGTGAGGGCTGCCCGTACTGCATCTACTGACGGAGCGGGTCCAATGGCTTCTGCGAGCGCTGCGGCGAGCGGGGCGTTGCCTGCCGCGTTCTCGCTGACCGACTGGACGATCGAGAGGGTGTCAGGGTCGGGCTCGCCCTCCCGCAGCAGCTCGACGGCCAACTCCTCGGCGGCAGTGGCCGGGTCGGGCGTCCCGAGATTCGCGGCCAGGAAGGACGCGACGATCCGGCGGCGGACCGTGTCATCGAGCGTGGTCAGGCGCTGTAGCAGCGCGCCGACGTCGTCGCCGGCAGCGCGGGCGGCGTCCAGCAGCCGGACCACCGCGTGCCCGAGCTGGAGACTCCAGGACGGGATCGGATCGTCGAGGCTCAGGTCTCGGAGGGGCTGCCGGCTGATCCACTCGAACGGCTGGTCGGTGAGGGTCTGGCGAAGCTTGCCGACCAGCGCCGCCATCAGGCGCCCGCGCCACTCGGCCGGGGTGTCCGGCTGTTCCGCGACCGCGAGCAGGTCTTTCAGGATCTGCTGGCCTTGCCAGGCGTCAAGATTGCCGACGCGTGCGTGTTCCACCAGCCGGTCCGCGATGCGGAACCATCCCAGCCCGCGCCGGCCGCCGGCGGGCGTTGTGCGCGCCCAGCGCGCCGCCAGGCGCAGAACGGACGGGCCGGCAGCCCTGGCGATCATGGCCTGCACCGCGGGAGCCGCTGGCGGCCCGACCGAGCAGGCCAACAGCATCAGGAAGTAGCGGTCGACATCGCCGTCCCAGGCGGTGACCCGTTGCGCTGTCCACTCAGCCACCCGCTCAGGATCATGATCCGCTGTCCGTTGGAGCCAGGGCAGCGCGGGCCACGTCGTGTCGGCCGGCCGCAGCACCTCCAGGGGCAGCACGTCCAGCCAGGCGAGGTCTGAGATCTCGGAGAAGAAGAAGTCGAGCATCCGCGGGTCGGCCCAGGAAGCCACGACCTCGCCTGCGGCCGCGGTCGGCTCCTGGGCTATCAGCTGCTCGATCTCGTCCAGGCGGTCCGGCAGCGGCGCGAACAGCAGCCGGATCGCCTCCACCGCAGTTGCGTACAGCTGGCGGGCAGCGTCTTCCTCGGTCAATTTGTGCAGCCCACCAGCTGCCTTCGCGATCGATCCTGTCCACTTGACGGCAGCTGAGCGCTGTACCTCGCCCACGGACCGGACGCTCGCCACCCGCCTGACCACGCCGAGAAGTCTCCGCGCGTTGCGGGCCCCACGGTTCGCGACCTCCGCCGCCAGGACGTTCATCGCCTCAGCGAGTCCCCTGTAGGCGACCGGATCGACCTCGGCGATCGGCGCGGTCCCGACTCTCGACCACGCCTTCACCGCTGCATGGGTGGCTGCAGACAGGCCATCCGCCTCTCCGCCCAGGCGGAGAACGCGATCCAGAGCCTCCCGGCAGCAGTAGGCCATGAGCTCGAACCGCATCGGGTAAGGAGGCCGACGGCTCCGTCAGCAGCTGGTATGCGGTGTCCATGAAGTCAGCCGCCTGCTGACCGTCGTCACCGAAAGTGATCAGGACAGCGACAACGCGCGCGTCAAGCGCGGGCACCGCCTGCCCCGCCTCGGCCGACTCATCCACAGGAGAACTCTAGATCAACACGACTCAACATCCGCATCGCGACCGACCGCCCCAACGCACCGACCACAGCCCAAACGAGCCGAGTCGGCCAGGTTGCAGGCACGTGGCGGCACCGACCAGTGCACCGCGGTACGGTCCGTCTGACCCGGCCTACCGGTCGAGCACCACCGAGCACCACGCCACGCAGCCAGCGGCCCGGTGCAACCGGCGGACGGCCCACCAGCGGACTTAGCGGCAACACGCCGCCGACACTCGAGCACCAAATGAGCACCACGCCGTCCACAATGGACGCCCGAACCTGTGCCCAGCCGATCACTGAACATGCAAAAGCCCAGGTCAACCAACACGTTGGCCTGGGCTGTCACGGGTGCGCCGCCAGGGACTCGAACCCCGAACCCGCGGATTAAGAGTCCGATACCGGACATGTCAGGCTGTGTCAGCTTAGGTTAACTTCTGCCGTTCCTGCAGGTCAACCCCGAGTCGCCGTGCCGGCCGGTGCCGCCCAGTACCGGCCCAGACCAACGCTACCGAGCACCAATCGAGCACCGCCGGCCGTCGATGTGCTCGCTCCCCGACCCCGGCCGCCGGGTCACCGCGGGGCCGAACCCGCGGATTCCGCGTCCGCTGCTCCACATCGAAGCCTCGCGTCAGCCAGGTGCGCCTGCGGCTCCTCGTCGATGAGCGCCGGCTGACACTCGACATCTCGCTGGTCACAGCTTCGACGCTGAAGTTGCATCCCACACGCTTCCTGCAACACTCGACGCGGCCACTCCGCCCTCGGCGGACACCCACCCATCTCCAGACTCGCCGCCTGACGACAACGTGCCAGGTCACGACAGCTAGTCTGGGCACGCTGTGGCGCTCGAAGATCGCGGGGAGAAGCTGGATCTGGCGTGTCAACCCGCCGAATCATCAGGTTGGTCACCGCCTACGGTGCTGCGGTAACGCCTGCAGCGCATCCGTCACCAACGCGACCAGCGCCTCGAGCTGCACGTCGGCTGAGGAGGAGACCTCCTCGTCAGACCCGTCCAGCGCCCGGGCGGCAAGCCCCGCCTTGCTGTCGATCAGCTCGGCGATCCGGGGGTCAATGGTCTGCGCGGCGATGACGCGCCAGGCGGTGACCGGTTCGACCTGCCCGATGCGGTGGCTGCGGTCGATGGCCTGGGTCTGCTCCGCGTCGGTCCAGGACAGCTCGGCCAGCACGATGTTCGAGGCGACCTGCAAGTTCAGGCCCACGCCGGCCGCGGTCAGCGAGCACACCGCGACCGCGACGTCCGGGTCGTTGATGAAGGCGTCGACGTTCGCCTGCCGCGCCGTGGGTGTCTGGTCGCCGCGGATGGACGAGAAGCGTATCCCCTGCCGGACGAAGGTCTGTTCGGCGGCGTCCATCACGTCGACGTGCTTGGCGAAGAAGACGACCTTGCCGGCGCTGCGGGCCAACTGCGCCGTGTAGTCCGCGGCCAGTTCAGCCTTCGCCTGGCCGATGCGTCGCATCATGGTGAACACGTTCTCGCCGGACTGCGCGGTCGTCGCATCCGTCAGCTCCGACCGGGCCACCCGGCGGACCAGGTCGTGGTCGATGCCCTCGACGCCGGCCTCGGAGGATCGGTTCGCGAGCGCGGTCTTGTACCGCGCCACCATCCGGGCGGCGAGGTCCCGTTCTGCCGCCCGGATCGACCGGCCGGCCCGTTCGTCCAGCTCGACGGGGAGGTCGGCGATGCGGCGGGCGGGGATGTCGGCGGCCACCTCGAGCTTGCGGCGGCGCACGATGCCGAGGTTGATCACGCACTGCCGCGCCGAGGCGTAGAAGCCCAGGTCGGCGGGCGTCAGGCCGGTGTCCTCGAGCGCGTCCAGCAGCTCTCCGAGCGGCTTGCTGTCGTCGATCCAGCCGAGGAACTGCCAGATCGCCCGGAAGTCCTCGAGGTCGTTGATCAGCGGGGTGCCGGTCAGTGCCATTAGCAGAGGCCGCGGCGTACGGGACCGGATGCGGTCAGAAAGCGCGAGGACGCGCTGCGAGCGCTGCGAGGTCTTGTTCTTGATGAAGTGGGCCTCGTCCACAACCATGCCGCGGAAGCCGAAGTCGCCGAGCCAGCCCGTGTGGCGGTCGAGCAGCTCGTAGTTGAGCACGACGATGTCGGCGAAGCCGTCGACCGTCTCGCCGTCGCCCTGCACCACGGTGGCGGGGCGGTGGGGCGTCCAGCGGGCCGCCTCACGGGCCCAGTTGGTCTTGACGACGTTCGGCACGACGACGAGCAGCGGGTAGGCGTTCGCCACTTCCGCGGCAAGCAACGCCTGGGCCGTCTTGCCCAGACCCGGCTCATCGGCGAGCAGGAACGTCCGGTGGCCGGCAGCGGCCGCGGCGACCAGTTGCCTCTGATGCGGCATCAGCTCCAGGCCCGCAGGGGTGAGCACCGCCGTCGGCGCCGGGAGCGCCATGCATGCCGGGGCTCCGCCACCGGCGCGTTCGAAGGAACTCAGCAGTGGGCCGAGCAGTTCCCAGCCGGCCAGGCGACGCGGACGGGAGGTGCGTTGTGGAACGGCGGAGAAGTCAGGAGCGAGGAAGGGGTTCGCCAGCTGCCCAGAGATCACCGACTGCGGCACGACTCGCCGCTGCGTACCGGCGGGAGCGGTCGCGGTCTCCATTGGCGCGATCTGTTCGGGCGCCGGCGCGATGCCCAGGTCCCGCAGCATCTCCCGCTTGACCGACCGGGCTGCGTCGGAGACGTCGGAGTCCTCGGCGAGCAACGCCAGCAGCCCAGCGTCCCGGACTGCGGTCGTCGCGAGGATGGTCGCGATGCCGTCCAGGCGCTTGAGCTGTTCAGCCCGATGACTGTCGCTTCCGACCACCGACCGGACGCGGGCACGCTCGTCGCGTAGCAACAGGGCGACGGCCTGAAACTTCGTGCGCACGCCAGGCGTCACGCGGCCGCGCCGGACAGCCGCCTCGACCTCACGGACGGTTCCGGCGAGCACCGAGACAACGTCGCCGCGGTCACGCACGGGTAGCTGCTTCCGCGGGACGGTACGGCGAGCACCGGTCTGGCGCTGGCCCGGTCGAGCCACAGACTCCTCCTTTGGAACGCCGCGGCAGGGTCGCCGCGGCAGCATGCTGCACAGCCCCGGGGACGGCGGGGAACGTCTCAGGCAGAAAGCCTGGTGCTTCGACTGTTGGGCCGACTTGCCCGATCTCCGAGGATCGACGCAACCGGCCTCGGCAGGCTCTCAAACGAACCCGGAACCGGCGGTGGGTTGATCTGGCGACCAAGGATAGTCGTCGTCGACGACCGGGTCCGATTCTCCGGTATCAACGCGTTCGAGGGCGCATGATTCCCGTTTGGGCGTTCTCGATCCGGCCGGCGGTGCCAGTGTACTGCCGCTGCACCCCCACGGTGCGGACGCCCTTCTTCAGGTCGCCGGTCTCATCGACGATCAGCACCGCGTCGTCGTCGGACAGGTACTCGGTCACGTAGCCGCGCAGATCGTCGCGGACCGCCTCGGCGTCCCACACTGCGCGGGCCAGCAGATGCTGCATCCCGTCCGGATTGTCATCACCGCCGTGCTCGGCGATCGTCCAGCAGTTCGTCCGCGGCAGCCGAGCGAGCAGTCCGGCCACGAACGCCGCAGCCCGCCGCCGTGGCTCGACCCGGGCGAACCGGCCCGCGACCCGGCTCATCAGCACGTCGAAGTCCACCTGCCACCGGGCAGGCCCTACGCTATGGCCCGCGGCAACCGCCGGAGCATCCAGAGTCCACACAACCCGGGATGATCATGCGGTGGCCGCACCACATCCGGGACCGCTACGCCAGCAAGATCACGATCTACGGCTGGAGTACTAGGCGGGACCGATGCAGGCCCAACCTTGGGCCGCTCATATCCCAAGCCCTCCAGCTCAGGAACCTGTCAACACGCCGCCAGGGTCCGCGTCAGCGGGCTGGTCACTGGCGTCGCAGACGACGCCCAGATCACGGCCGAGCACGCAGCCGCTGCTGCGCGCGGGCACCGCCGCTCGCGGTGCCTACCAGCGGATTCCGCGCCGACAGGCCGTCGCCTGCCGAGCACGTATATCGAGCACTTATCTGTCCACAGCGGACGGATAGTCGATCATTGACACCTCAAACACGCAGGTCAGCGACCTGTTCGGGGTGGGGCGCCTGGGGATCGAACTCAGAACCCGCGGACTAAAAGTCCGATTCCTCCTCTATCGCCCTGTGTCATCCTAGATTAGCTCGTGTCGTCCTCGCAGGTCAACGCCGAGTCGGACTGCAGCCGCACTGCCGTCGCGTGCCCCCAATGCTGCCCCAAACCGCCACCGCCAAGCACCGCTCGAGCCCCACGATCGGCCGTGGTGCTCGCTCGCGGCCCACTGTGCCCGCCGGCGGGTGGCTGAACCAGTTCGGCGTCCGCTGCTCCCCCGTCGACCCGTCACGACCTTGCCCCGCACGGCAGCGCCGGGCGGCCCCAAGACGCCGATCAGGCGTGCGACTCCGCCGATGACAGAGCTGTTGATCAAGCCATATTCGATCTTGCCGATCCGCGGATGACTCACAGCATCAGGCGGGTCCCCTGCTGGTGGTTATGCTCGCGCGCATGCGGACCTCGCCGGTCTTCGACTGCAGCGCGCTGATCAGCGCCCTCGACGCCCAGCGTGCTGACCGCGGGTTGGGCTGGACCGCGCTCGCCGACGACCTGTGGCAGCAATCGTCGGAGCTCAACGCGCAATTGGCGGATCACTCGTTGTGCCCGGGAGCGCTCGTGAGAACGGCGAGACGGAGGGCCTCGATGTCTTGTCAGTACGCGCTGATCATCTTGCGGTGGATTCGCCGTGCGCCGGAGGAGTTCTTGACGGGACCTGTCGTAGATGTGGGCGATGCTCGGTTGCCGAAGGCAGGATCGGACAGCCGCCTCCGATGGGACCTAAGTCAGGTACACACAGCGCTCAATGAGCGCCGCCGTGAGCGTGAACTCACGTGGGCAGAGCTGGCCGAAGAACTCAACTGCACGCCCAGCCGATTGACCAATCTGCGAACTGCTCGTTTAGCGGACATGGCCCTCACGATGCGCATTACGCAATGGCTCGAGCAACCGGCCGCTCGGTTCGTCCACCCTGCCCAGTGGTGATACTCGCGGATCACCGTCTGTCAGCGACCGGGTAACCCACGCGACCCATGGTCTGCGGCTCGCCGTCCGCTTCTGCCGCTAATCGCAAGACCTCCGGTGAGCCGTCCTCGTCGAACAACACCGCGCCCCTCCCAGATGCGGCACGCACCGCACCCCAACTCCTCAACCTCCTCCCGAGCAACGACAAGGGACGTGTCAGTTGGCAGCCCTTCGACATCGGACGGAAAGGCCCCAGCGATAAGAGTGATCCGCGGCGCCTTCAGCGTCTCGTCTGACAGCGCATACTCGGTGTGCGCCAGCAGCGCCTCGGTGGCCTCCTCGCTGCTCAGCCGCCTGTTCCCATAACGGCTGACGAAGTCAGCGTAGGCGTCCGCGAGCCTGTCAATGTCGAACCGGGAGGCCATCGCCGCATACTTGTTCGTCTGCAACTCCACGGTGTCCGGCGCAGTGTCCCGCTTCAGCTTGGCCACAACCAAGTGGCCGTCCGATGCCAGACCGAGGATGTCGAGCCGGTCCCCGCTCAGCACCGCTGCGAGACTCCCACCGGTCGAACTCGGACGTCACGATAAGGACGTCGTTACCGAGGATCTCCGGATGCGCCAGCACCCACTCCTGCAAGTGCTCACGCTCACGCAACCCGGCCTCAGCCAGCGTGATCGGGGTCGCAGCCCGTGCCGTGTTCCCAAGTACCGTAAAGACCAGCTCGTCGGCCGCGCGCCGACTGTAGGCGCGGGCGCCGCACCACAGATCCACGCATCCCGAACGGGAAGGACCTTACGGCTGACCGGCACGCTGCGCCGTCCGACGCCAACCAGGAGGAACCATGCAATACATCCCTTATGGTGTGACTCGGCCACGACGGCTGATCGGCTCATCGGAACTTGGCTACGGAGCGTGCCCGGGCGCTCGGGGTGTTCATCAGCCTCCGCGTATGACCGGCGGCGGATGAGTGCTGTTGATCTTTGGGTCGCTGTCTCGTAAATCGCTACTCCCGCCGCGTCGGGCAGGCGGGATGATCGGGCAGTGCGTCACCGGCTTCACACGTCACCTCGCTCTGCGTACCGGTCCAGCGCCTACTGACGGTGATCGTCATGTTGCGGTCGGCGACCGCCGCTGACAGCGACTGGTGCTACCACCTGCACCGTGCCGCCTTCCACGACTACGTGGAGGCGATCTGGGGCTGGGATGAGCGCGTCCAGCGGACCTTTCACGACCGCGCCTTCCGCCCGGATATCACCCGCATCATCAGCGCCGATGGAGCACCGGTCGGCGCGGTCAGCGTGGAGCGTACGGACAGCGTGACCTACCTGGGCCGGACCACGATCGACCCGACGATCAGGGTCGCGGTATCGGCGCCCAGGTCCTCGGAAAGCTCATCGCGGAGGCCGCCGCGGACGGTGAACCGGTCCTGCTGGACGTCCTGGTCGTCGACCACCGTGCGTACGAGTTCTACCGCCGCCTCGGCTTCTACGAGCAGTACCGGCACGGCGGAACAACATCAAGATCCGCATGCGCCGCGACCCCACCTGACAAAAAACCTCCGATAATGAAAGGTTCTATGCACGCCGTCGGCGGTATCCGGCGAGCTGTTCCACGTCATCGCCTAGGTCATCCGCCACCACGTTGTCCGCGACGGTGCTTTGAACTTAAGTGCCCCAACCCACAAGAGGGTCGTCGCCAGCCCGCAGCGCATGACCGAGAGTCCTACGGAAGCTAAGCCGCCAACCCAGCGGTTACCGGGCTACTGGGTCCCAGCCGCGCAGGTGCCTGACGGACTGGCGGTACTCCCACTCGATCGCGTCTTTGAGCAGGTGGGCCAGCCGCCCGCCGCTGGTGATGCCGGCGATGTCGGCGACCCCGCGGCGGGTCCCGACCGAGACGACGAACCCCTTGTCGTGGAAGGTGAACGCCTCCAGCGGCCGGCCCTTCAGCTCCGCGTCCAGGTTGCGGGCCACCGTCTCGCCCTCTTCCAGCGCCACCTGCGCCAGCGGGGGCAGCACGTGCCCGGTGCGCGGATCGGTCACCGAGGCGAGGTCGCCGGCGACGTAGATCTCCGGGTGGTCCAGCGCACGCAGGTACCGGTCGACCTTGACGCGGCCGTTGTGGCCGGTCGGCAACCCCGAATCGGCCACAAGCTCGGGTGCTTTCACCCCACCCGCCCAGACGAACACGCCGCCCTCCACCAGCTGGCCGTCCTTGA
>Ga0137376_10001210_pt1 | contig 14007 bp, 15 predicted proteins | sample SagtaG_23_FD_104814 | JGI IMG/M metagenome (GOLD analysis project Ga0137376, IMG submission 104814) | Vadose zone soil microbial communities from Sagehorn Ranch, Mendocino, California, USA - Sage2_L_20_16 metaG | ecosystem: Environmental > Terrestrial > Soil > Vadose zone | place: USA...
ATCAGGACAAGGCTAGGCTATACCTGGCAGCAGGCGCAACACCTGCACAAACATTTCGATCAAATCGCCTCCTGCGCCTCATGCTTTACCATATGATACTCAACAGCATTATTATAGATATCATTCGTAACTCAGAGTATCGTATCCTTATTTTTATTTCCTTCCCTTCCTCCGTTTGCCATCAGCGCCGCTCGCTTCTGCACCACTGAGGTCATCACCGCTCGTCCCGCTGATCGCCGCACTCTGCTTCTTGCCGGCCTTGGTTTTCTTCAAGTGGTGCTCTGGAATCCATTCTTCCTCATATCCTCCTGCGCCGGTGGCTACGGCGGACACAGGTGTACCTGGCTGAGCAGTCACCTTGGAACGCGGCTTCTTGGTTTGAGGGAGGAGCGCGAGGAACGTAAAATATGATACACCTCCTATGATTGCCAACACGACGAGATAAGTAGAGATCCTGCCATAGGTCGTTATTATCATAGGCGACGCGGTATTTGAGATAGCTTACATCTTGAAGTCAAAGACGGATACTTCCGGCTCTACGATCTGGACTACGGAATCATATGCAGTAACTCGGAAGTTTTTGCCCTACCCAGGGAAATGAGCGATCGAAAAACATAGAATTTGTACAAACGTACATCCACTGAATGCTCTAGCCAGATGTGAAGTCGAAGGTCACCAGGCTAGGGGCGTGATTATAACTCAAACATAGTACAATTTAATAGCCAATACCTTGAACCTGCGAGATCCCGTCAGAATTTCAATTGCAACTTTACAAACCTACTCACTCGCTGTGAAACGTATATGGGAGACGGACTGGTGCTTTTGACGCTAATGGTACTCCAATTTTGACCGCCGTGAGCTAGGGATCAGCAAACGTCAAGACATGGAGTCAGAATGGATATGTTGTCGGACATACGTTTTTCACCAAAGCATCCGTGTCTTTATGATGCAGAGAACCAGCGATGTTGACGAGAGTAACATTCTTCTCTGACTTATTTTCAATAGTGACCGTCAATGAATTCCGCTCGCCGTTCACGACCACTTGAAAGTCAATCGTCAAAACCCAAATCTCTGCATAGAGACAAAGTTCGACATACGACCAAAAGCATTCGATTCTGGAAACTGTGCAGTGGCAACAATCTCTGGCTCAGAGCCTTCCCGTACGACAGCTGTTGACAAGTGGAATAAGAATTCCTGGTATGGACTATTCAAAATTCAGACGACATACTTGCTGCAGTGACAAATAAGAATACGGAACTTGCTGCCAAGACGGTACCGATGAGACGCTGAAGCTTCATTGTTGCTGACTGCCGGAAGGAAGGGAATTTCAATGCTAACTAAGTACTTGAAATTGCCACGTTCTTACTTATGGTCACGTGCCAGGGCCGCCTCGACTCCGCACCACCACCATCTCCCCGTTACACTACCGAACACCTCTCATTAATTGTAACCGTCCTTCTCGAGCCTCTCTCGTGGCTTGACTCCGCTTCCTAAACCCCATTCCAACAGTCTCGGCACTCCCTCACCCCCCTTTTTCTTTGGCTCGACCCCGACCTTGATGGCGGAGGACGAGTTTTCACTGACCCCTCCCGCTCCCGAAACTGCCGCGCTTTTCGAGTAGGGCACCTTGGAATCAACAACGCGAACCTAATCGGCAGGGTCCGTACCCAGCTGGGAGACCGTATGGGCAGTCGTTATGACGTTGGGGGGAGCCGCCCCAGCAAAATGCTGGCTAGGGGAAGGACAAACCCTCCACCCCATCAATGTGATGTTTGGGGAGAGTCAATCCACTCTCGCGTTTACCAGTATAGGGAAGATACCACCACACCATACATGTGGCGTGACCATCGGCAGGCGTATCACTACGTTCCGGTTCAAGACAACTGTTCCCATGAAGTGTGGGTTCATTGCGAAACACTAGCGGGCTAGAAACCCAATGGCAGCTGAAACAGTGGGAATGAGTCTCTCTTTCTTCTTTTTATGCAACTGGATTGTCATACCTCCTACCAATCTGCTCTACATTTGACCATCCTACCACCCCCAACCCGCTCTTACGAATCCTAACTACCCCTCTTACCTTAGAGTACCCGTACTCTACCGCTATGTGTCTTAGGTATGCGATGCGGTATATAAATGTAGTCTCTCTTATGGTCACGTGCCGACTCGCGTTGGATCACCGATACTAATCTTGAAGCGCGCAATTCTCTCGTGAAAGTGCGCGTTTCGCCAGCATCGCTCTATTTCGCCATTCTCCAATGCGAGAAAGCCCCGTCGATGCTCGAAATAAACGTATGCGCGTTAAAAAAGGCATCGCATCGCAACCCAAGACCAGGAATGGTCGTGTTTCTCATGAATCCAATTCTTTGGCAAGAAGCTAGAATACACTATACAGTCTTTACTCTTATTGGATGCATGTTGCTCGTATCGAATAAGCCTTTTTTAATGTTTGTCAACGACTCCTTCATTTCCTTCATGATTTTAACTTTATCTTCTCTCTACTTGTTGAAGTTCGTATCAGAGGAAGCCTAGGAAGAAAAAATCTTGCCTGGAATTGCACGACTCGTCCAGACGTGCTTGGCATTGCATAGAAGAGCGTCTCGTGGACTCCCCAATCTTATCAAAATTGTTGGCAGTTTGAGGCTAACAATTATATTGCGCACCTGAATTTTCATCGTATACCAGCTTGTACGACTGAAATCCAACTTTCACGATACCTCTACCGTCTGTACCCTTCTACTGCAGATTTAGCACTGGTAGGGTAAAAAAATATAGGAATTAAATCACAGGAAGGCAATGTGCTTTCACCGTCTTCGCAATCGCCAAACCTACAAAACATACGATATAGGGACGGTGTTTAGTTATCTTGGCTAAAAGTGATGGTACTCCATCTCTTAGCTCAGCATCGCAAAGTTCACTTTGCTAAGAGAATTGATTCAATATCAACTCCGCAAATGAAGAGAAGTTCCACCTCCGCTGTTGGCCTGTGAACGATATTTGTCTGCTAATAATTACATCCAGCGATATGGAGAGATATGCAACTCACCAAACCAAGTGAATACGGTTTTAAGCCCGGAAGAGTGTGATCTTCGCTGGGTGGGACGTAATTCTGAGTCAAGCCTAACTAATCGATTGAATTCTCAGCGAACAAGAACGCATGAAGGGACTCACCAGACTCAAACAAGCAGCGCCAAAAATGATTCGTCGGATTAGCGAAATGGTGACCAACTGTCGCCGAACATTCTCCAGGGCTTTTAGAGAGACGTAATTCAGTCACGAAATTAGTTGTTTTCGCTGCTAAACTGACTTGATCCCACAAAACAACACTTGAATAAAATAAGCATCGTAACTCATGGTAGAATATATAATTTACCGTCAAGCTCGTCTCCAAGAATACCGGGCAGGCCATTTAGATGAGCATAACGCTGCGGTTCGGCATAGCCGCGTATGGGCTTCTTTCTTTTCTTCACCACAGTCTCGGCCTCACCGGTTTTACGTTTGTTACTTTGAGTAGACTTATTTTCCACTGAAAGCTGCCCGCATTCCGTCTCTTCGTATAAGCCGAGCTTCTCCACCTGGCGTGACTTGCCGGAAGATCGGCGAAGCGTCGGTGATTCTGAATTGAAGCGAAACCCAGCGACAGCGGACCGGAAGCTCACAAGGCTGGTTGAAGCGACAGCTGTATCAAGCTCATCCGTTTCTTCTTTCGAGTTCGGGGTCGCAGAATCGCGCGACATTCAAATCAACAGGTAGACGAAGGTAGAAAGCACTACTAATACCCGCCCAAGAATGACATCAGCTTCACAGCCACCGGGAATCATTTCATGGATACGAGTGACCCCAGTAAGCAAAACCTATTATTCTACATGGCAATTATAACGACAGCATGATACAGCAGTAACCGCGCGGTGAACATCACAGGGAACCCTTTTTCAGCAAATCGCGGGCAATTTCTTCTGCATCTCCGCTGGGATCCGGTAGCCAAAATGCCTTCCATGCCTTGTGAGTCTTGACAGTAATCCGCAGATTAGACGCACGCACCAGTTCGGCTCCCGCACTACACATCATGGCAAACCTTGGATTGAACCTTACACATCTCGATGGTCCTGGGTGACCTTCCACTCCCGTCAATGGCTGGATTTGCGCCGGCGGGATTTTCAGGTCAACCTCTCCTGACCGTGCTGGAAGGTTCTGTACATCCCATACGAGAATTTTACCATCCAGGCTTCCTCCTACAACAAATTTGCTGTCAGGCGTCCAGCACACTTCTTCTCCACTGCTTCCCCGCGAAGGTTCTATTGTAGGAGGTGCACTCATTGATCGGCGTTCTAGGCCGATATGACCTTCGAGTTTTGCAAGCAGATGTCCTTCAAAGGCATCCACGATGTAATGCGCGTCGCCGGAGCATCCGACCAAAAGATATTTTCCATTTGAGGAGAACGACATCGAAGTCATGTAAATTGGCCGGGGCGGATAGCTTACGCGGGCCAGCGTCGGGTCTTCAAGCGTAATAACCAGGAAAGGCACTTTGTCAAAGTTTGCTTGATCATAGAGAAGTATTCGGGAGTAGTGGTTGACGGCAACCGCGAAAACAACCCCAGTTGAGTCATATGCGATGATAGGCACGGATGGTAAATTCAAAAGGCCCCTACATGCTTGCGAGCGGAGATCCCACAATCGAACCGTTTTATCCATCGAGCCAGACATGAACCCATCATCCACGGGCGACACTTCAAGAGATATGACCTTCCCTTTGTGCCCTCTGAAATATTGCAAGTACTTGTTGTCGTGTAGAGAATGGTATCGAATAGTGTCGTCCTCTTTCGTAGATGCGTGCACAATCGTGGTATTTTTGTGTGTAAATCTCGGAAGATCAACTCCATATTTCTTAGAATATAATGTTTTCAATGTCCTATTCCTATTCGTTAAAATGACAAAAAACCAGAGTATCGAACGCAACATGCTTGCCGGTTTTACAATTGTACAGACGGAAGGTCTCATCTTCCGCGGCTGTCACTAGCGTATCTCCTCTATCATCAAAACTTATTCCAGTGATGTGTCTGCTCCCGTTCTGAGTCCGCTGTCCAAGATTGTTAGGCGTAGAGGGTGGCGTTGGTTCGACCGAATTCTTGAAGACCTTGGCAGGTTTCAATCTATTCTGAAAAGCGAACGTCATTGGATACCCTTACCATCAGACATAATCTACGATTACCATTACAGAATTTGTGAGTAAGAGTGTAGGTGGGGAGGGACCGCCATTGCTCGTACTTGGCAGAGGCGGCATAACCAATACGAAGCGCGAAGTCGGAGTTTGAAAATTGTTCTAACCTGGGACACCATGGCCGAAGGCGACGAGTCTGCAAGACTCTGGAAAGTCAATAGGACAATACACGAACTTGTTAGAGATAGGGTCAGTTTTCCAGCGTGTCCAAATCACCTGGAGCCTCATGTCTTGGTCCTTAGGTTTATCAGGTCTCTGATGAAGAAATAAACATGGATCTGCAGCGGTTCCGCGAAATTTATGGCTCTGGTGGCATTGTCGAGCAAGTATTCGCTGGTGTCGCTATTCACGAACATGAACTTATATATTCTCCAGTCGGAGTAGATTGAACTTCTATACCAGCTCGCCAAATGACCCTACGGATCAAATTTTTGTATACTTCTCGGAAGAGCGAAGTGTTGGAGTGAAGACAATGAGAAAGTATGTTTCGTCAGTTATTTCGGTTTCATAAGTCTTATATACATCACAGAATGCTTGGTATCTTGGAGCAGCGCAATATACAACGAGGAATTATAGTATTTCCTGGAAACATGACCCCTTCGGCACGCAAAGTACGATGGCAACAGATTCTCTCGTTTTATAATCTTACTTGTAGCAGGTTATTGTGGCCATGGCTCATCAGTATCGCCTGGAAGAGTTTTCCGAGTCTGATCTTCTAGTTAACATCACTCATCATACCCTGGTTCCTCGACACGACATTCTTACGGCCGAGGAGAAAAAGTTGTTGCTTGAAAAATAGTGCGTGACCAAACAACAGTTTAAACATCTTGTTTTAAAGTTAATGCCCACTGCTCTAGTCGTCTAAAAGAGACGCAACTACCACGTATACAGCTTGCAGATCCCGTTGCTCGCTACTATGGACTTCGTCGAGGACAAGTTGTCAAAATTACCAGACCGAGCGAGACAAGTGGACGCTATGCTAGTTATCGGATTTGCTTCTGAGCTTTTCCTTCACTGAACTGTCTGCTTAATTTGGCGGCTCGGGCTATTCACTAGTATTTTACTCCCTCGTTATTCCCCAGTTGCCGATCATCTATATTGTTGTATACTAGGCTTTCTCAAGAAACTGTCAAGCATGACCATTCATGTCCTCACCAAACTTTCCGAATAGAGGTTTAAGAATGCTGCAAGCCTCCACATAAGCCTTCATCCGCATATGGCGATTTGAAATGGAACATGCCCTATCATGCCCTAAGCTGAACATGAGTCATACTTCTTTTCTCCTTTGTATGATCAAACTCAGGATGAGTTGTGTTCGAGCTTCTTCGACGTAATCATCACAATTCGGACAAACATATTGGGAACTTCAGTAAGTCGTACAATTACCTGCTTCGTCATTAAGCTAAATGATAGAAAATTTAATCTAAGTTGCACAACATCAACATGTTCATAACCGCTGCCTTGCCTCGGATCCGACAGGAGGAAACTTTCCCCGATATCGGGAAGTGTAAGGCTACTCCAGACTACTCCACACCGGGAATTTAGGATTTAGCCAGGCACCTGGCGCACCTCATGACGTTGTTATGAGCAATATCACCGGTGTACAAAGCCACATACACAGCGCAATACGTACGTTTTCGACTTCCCCATGAATCACGGACATGCCGACAGCACCTGTGATCAAACTGTATCTACTGGCTGATTACTATTCCACGCGCTCCATGTAGGTGGAAAACAAAAATCCGTATAGTAAGTCGTGTAGTTTCGCCTGTCGAACCTATGCTGATCAACTCGAAATGTCGCTCTGCATTTTTCATATCAGTGTTGATAATATTACCGGCGGTGATGCAGCTCTAAATTACGGACCCAAGCAGAAATTAGGCTTCCGCGGATACCGCTGATCTAACAAGTTGCCACATAATTTACATCAGTCTCAACACCGACAAGGAGCGAAAAAAATGACCACTCTAAGGGTTCTTTCATCTCGGACAACTCAAATTCTTCTTGGTGCCTGTGTTCTTATAAACAGCGCGTCTGGAATGTGAAATGCCCTGTTTCAAGGCGCTCGTAGTATATCTGAGAGTTGCCTCGTAGCGACACAATACCTTGATAGTTTATTGTAAGTCCCTTTCACAAGTCCTCGGATACACAGGTGATATTCATCGCAACGACCTCGGTAAATCGGCAAGCGCTCATTCTTAAACTTCCTTGCGAGCCTTCACGCCGAGATTGATTTAGTTTGACAGTTCACCATAACTGATCTGCCAGGATCATAGTATCTTATACGAGCCACCACGGGGACTACACTCGGTAGTCTATGGTTCCGATATGATCTTGTATTCCTGAAAAACGCTGCCTCGTTAACTAAAAGTACCCGGTGGAAACGTTGTATAAGTACTTCAAGCATTCCACGTTAGACGACACTAATGCAACCAAAGAGTATCACGATTCGAGGTGAAAAAGCACCGTTTGGCATAGGCGAACCAGTTTGGACTCTCATCCACATCAGGCAACAGAATTGCCCAGTAAAAGACAACAAACAAGGACAAATGCAATCCTAGAGGGTCGGAGGAAGTCCCGGGATGAAGGCAATTCAGAGACGCCCGCCGAGCGTGCTTTGGCAATCGACTTTACGTCAACACATCGGGTTCCAGAGAACAGCTCGTGTCCTTTACTCCTTGGCTATTAAGACGTTGATTATCTCTTTTTGGGCAAGTATCGAAACGGTATTATAGGCTTGTTCCTGAATCCCTCCCTTCTGGATTCGGAAAGTTGTTCTCCTCGAATCTATCCTGTTGCGCGTAAATCTGTAGATTCGACAGGTGCTGGCAAGAACCACCTCAGATTAGATCGGGATGCAGTAATCATACAGTATGGTCTTGGGAGTCAACAACGGCTACTAACCGAGTATGCCTGAGCTTTCTGCGTATAAAAGACGAGCCTTGACTTTGCCAGTATCCCAGTCTCTGTTTTCTGCCCCTTGCGCTTTGTACTCCCGTGGCAAGATGTCCTTTGGCATTCGTCAATTCATCCTTCCTGATCTGAAGAGCCAGTGCCCTTTCAAAGGGTCTGTCAATCCGTATTATCTCGACGCAAGCGCAGAGTCTCGAGCTTGGATCAACAGCTTCAATGTCTTTACCGATAGAAAGCGGGCTTTTTTTATTCAGGGGTGTAACGAGCTACTGGTATCACATACCTACCCTTACGCCAGCTATGAACAATTTAGGACGGCCTGTGACTTTGTAAGAACTCTTTTGTTTGTCCATTGCCTTGGATTAATTTAACGTCCAGGTTAACCTACTATTCGTCATCGACGAACTCAGTGACGATATGAATGGGGCAGACGCTCGCAGCATTCTTCATACATATCTTTGTGCACTACAAGATCCTGACTGGGACGATGGGTCTGTCGTCGCTCAAATCACAAAGGAGTAAGTTGTGTTCGTGATCCCCGTTATCATCTCTAACTATCCGCCAGTTTCCGAAAGCGGTTCCTGCGCACCGCCGGCCCAAATGCAGCGCATCGATTCTACGAATACAATGTCGCTTACGCGTATGCCGTCGGGATAGAGGCCGAGCTAAGAGAAAAGGATTTTGTGCTGGACGTCCAATCTTACGTCCGACTTCGTCGCAACAACAGCGCCGTGCTTAACTGTTTTGGCCTCATTGAATACGCTCACGGAACAGACCTTCCTGATGAGGTCTATGAGGATTCAATTTTCAGGCAACTTCTTGATGCGGCCTGCGACCTTGTTTGCTGGACTAATGTGCGTCGCTTCCATCGATCGGATAACTCACTCTCATTGACACCGCTGCGTCAGGATGTTTATTCCTACGATATGGAACAAGCTAAAGGTCATCACGGCAACAATATCGTTACCGTCCTCATGAAAGAGAAGAAGATTGGCCTTCAAGACGCCGTCGATTATATTGGCGAATATTGCCAAGAGTTGATGAATGACTTCTTGGTAGCAAAGGCCAGCATAGGATCTTTCGGTCCTTCAATCGATGCACAAATGCACCGATTTATTCATGGTCTGGAATGCTGGATTGTTGGAAATCTGAAGTGAGTTACGTGGCTAACGCCCCAGAAATTTACTCAGACAGTTCGAAGTTGGAGTTTTGAATCTCAACGCTACTTTGGCGTGAAGCATCTGGAAGTAAAGGAAACTCTCGTTGTGACTCTTCGGCCCAAAGAAATTGTATATGCGACCGATTCGGATACGTCAGATAGCGAGTAAAGTCCGTAACGCTACTCTGTACCATACCTTTATGCTAACCTATCATCTAGTCGTCGGAGGTCAAAGGGAAAAAAAAGCTGCCTCACAGCTAATCATAGTATTGGTCCATTGATGGAGGATTTTCTGGTTGGCATTACTGGTCACTGTAACAATTAACTGCATGTAATCTTATTTTGTAACATGGGCTCATCGATGTACTTTATTCCACTACCCTAAAATTCTTGCTCGTTTCATTTCCCCAGAGCGGCCAATGCTGCGTTATTCAGAGATTGAGTTCGTAGATCTTCGATCAGGTCCAAGAGGGCAAATAACAGTGACGTCAAGGCAATAGGTAAAGTAACTTTCGAATAGACGCAAATAACGCACCGCTGGCCGGGTATCTGAACCCGTAAAGAGCCTTTCTACACGGACTGGCGTATCGAACGACAACGCAGTCCAGAGGTACATACATCCGTCCGACGAAGGTTACATAGGGATATACTACAGTAAAATACAAGTGATATAGGCAAATATAGTGACTGAAGTGGGACTACTTAAAATTGTAAGCCCAATCACAAATGGCACGTCTTAAACGTATGACCAGTGACCAAGACTCGAGGCCCATCCTGCGAGGCCCTCGACTGTCACATTTCCGAATGATGTACGTAAAACATGTAGATCCATTGGATTCCCAGGCGAGTCCTCTAGCGGTGTTTCTGGGGGAGGTGTAACCTGGCCCTCTGAGGCAGGAGGAGTCGAGGATCTCAGATAGCCACCAGCGTGATAGGGTGACAAGATTCCTAGGCCGCTTCCTCCGACAGATGTAAGATATGGGTCGAACTTCGTGCGGATCAAATTATTGATCAGATCCTGCAGACTTTCATTATTAAAATCTGATGAAAGTAGGTATGAGTTTTACAACCGCGACCAAGTTTTAAAACAGACGTACCATCAGGAATCAAAGTAACGGCGCAGCCCCCTCCGCCAGCGCCAGTTAATTTTGTGCTCAGACCGTATGGGTCAGCGGTGGTCTTTCGGATCGCTTCGAGGGATGGATGTGACACCCCAAGAGTGACAAGATAGCCATGATTTTCATTGATGAGAGCCTGAGAAAGTCGGTACGTTCTGCTGGAAGAGAGAAGCACTGATAAAACTCACAGACAGGGCGGATAACGATGAGTCACGAGTCAGCTCAGGATCCGCCAGTGTCCTCCTGGCTTTATCACTGATACCCTGTATGGCTTCGAGGACTTTGCCCACTAATTCTGGTTCCTAGTTTACGTTCAGGTCCATAATTGAACACAATCGAAGACCTTGGCTTACTCTCGCTTTTAGTTCAGCAACATTTCCGACAAGTTTCTTAGTATCTCTCGGAACTTTTGAGTTTGTTAACAGGAATCTCAGGGACTTGAATCTGACGGGGAGCTAGCGGTCAATTATTTGTCCGCGACGAAGAGACAACGAGGACACTGACCCCTGAATGGGCTCCATACCAGATTTTCGACCGAATCCGGCTCGGGTATACGCCAATGCCCCACCGAACACAGCGACGCTGTTGTCCACGCCGCTTGGATTCCCATGGAGGATCTTTTCAGAAATGAATGCCCATTTATTGACTTCTTCGGCCACAGAAGGAGGTATAGCTCTCCGGCCTTGATCAGAAATGTGTACATGACCGGTCTCAGCGTCAGAGGGTACTGGGGGTGTGATCCGACCATGGAGGAGTAGCAATGCAGATGCTGCGCAGGCCGAGAACGAAGCAGAAGAGCCAAGCCCAGCCCCAACGGGAAGACTGGCTCGGGCCTTGAAATCCAGGGCGGGCCTGTAGGACATTCAGCGGCGGCCAAGAAGTAAGTGGACACGACGTACCGGGCATCGGGTTTCGCTAGCTTCATGTAAAGATATAGAAAGGCAAGGCTTGCTGCATAGGCCTGCTTCTTTTCCGAATCTAGTGTCTTGAGCACATTGTTGTTCAGGGCATCGATCAAGGTGTGATCTAACACGTCCGGATGCTCCTCGCCCGCTGGGATGGGAGTCACAGCATCCCAGGGTAATGAATCAATATCCCACTCGCAATGGAAGTCATCGATGTCACGGAAGTGGACCGAAAGCTTGTCATTGTGCCTGGGAGTTGCAAGGCCATAGCATCGTAGATCTACCGATGCCGCAATAGCAGTCTGAAATCAAATTGGTCAGATTGTGTTGTAAAGGCTTCTACTCCATATAGATGGGAAGAATATTTTGGATCTCGTGGGCAGCGATCAGGCCCACTGACCCCGAAGTGACAATGGCATCCACTTCCAATGCACTTCTTACCCCTGGCCCTGATACGCATGAAATACACTCACCACCCCATACACCACCGCGTGTTCGCCGAATAATATGACTTTACCTGGTGCGCTTACAAACCACGCTTTCTGGTCTCGCCGTTGGAAGTTGTCTTTCAAAGCAAGTTCCTCCACTGCCTTCGTTATGGCTTCTGTCGTACGTACATATTTGTTGTCAGAGACACTGAAGGCGATTGCGCCCGCGTCGATCAACGCGTGTTGAAGGTCGTCTAGAAGATCACGAGGGTCTTCAATGCCGACGCACAGACGGATGAGGTCTTCGGGCAGCCCACGAGCGGCACGGGTGGCTGGATCGATGGATGCGTGCCTGACAGCGACGGCTGAGCGTAATAGAATTGCAAAGAGAAGAATACGTACGACATAACACATGGCATGCTAACCAGACTGTTTACGCAGCCAAAGCTGACACTAATACCCCACAGTCTTGTACCTCCTACAATTTTTTCACTCAACTCTTTGCTTCCAGTCTCAAAGCTCAAGACAGCTCCGGCCCCGTTCGAAATCCTGTCATGAATGACTTTTCTGGGATGGTCCGGCAGTCCTGGGTAATGGACAACGAAACCCAGCGAATGTAGGAATTCTGCAACGAGTTGGGCGGTGGCTTGTTGCCTATCCATACGTAATGTGAGCGTTTTAATTCCGCGAAGCAGGAGGAAACTATCGATCGGGGTCAGTGCGTTCCCCACCGCGTTGATTGCGAATGCCATTTGCTGAATTGCATAAGTGAGTCAATGGGGTGCAACTACTGCTAAGGATGGTTACATACCTTTGCCAAGTCATCCCTGTTACAGACAATTACACCGGCCATGAGGTCATGGTGTCCGCTAAGGTACTTCGTTGCGCTGTCATACACGATATCCGCGCCATGTTCTAGCGGCCGCTGCAAATATGGACTCATCATGGTATTGTCCACGACCACAATCGCGTTCGGAGCGCGCTCTTTGACATCTTTGCTGATCGTCGCCAAATCTACAATCTTGAGAAGAGGATTAGTTGGTGATTCCAGGAGTACCATGGTAGTTTTGGTAGAGATATAGGGGTGGAGAGTGGTTGCATCTGTGGTGTCTACATGGTGTACTGTTACACCAACATGCGTACGGATATATCCTAGTAATCGATTTGTGCCGCCGTAAAGATCGTCGCCTGCAATAACTTCATCACCAGGCTTGAGGATGCGCAAGATTACATCCAGGGCAGCCATGCCTGACGACACAGTGAAGGCATGAGCAGCAGAAGAAATTTTGGCAATATGATGCTCTAGAAGCACGGTCACAATAACTCATAGACGTGAAAGGATGGCATACGTAGATGGCTTCTAGTGGGATTTCCGCTTCTGGTATAATCGTATTCGCCAGCTACTCCTTTGAACGTTGCTGTTTGGTATATCGGCACTGAACTGCTGCCGTATTGGTCTTTCATGCTTGGGTTCTCAACCGTTGCGCATAGTGTTGAGAAACGGTATGGTTTTCTGTGCACTCTTGGTGATTCTGGCTCTGGTGTGGGCAGATCGCAGGCCAAGTCCTTAGCGATGCCAAAGCGAGCCATTTTTGCTCGTCTCGTTGGTACGGAAAAGAGCAAGACTTGTGGGTGGAAGCTCACACAATTGAAATTTGGCACATGATGGCGTGCTCGTCCGACAATAATAAACGTAGTAACCCTAACCATATCGCATAACTGATGGCACCTAAGGGAAGGGAGCAACGTATGTTTTACCTCTCAATTGCCCAAACGGCTGTTCTCACCTGTGTAAAGATGCTCGACAGGCGCATTCTAGTCAGCAGCAGACTCTGACTCCCGAATTTATTGCCAAGAGGACGAAACGACACCTTGAGGAGCTTGAGGTAAGACTCCACAGATCTATGCTTGTAAAGTAGTACTGAAATTGCCTAAAGCGTTCCAATTATGCGGAACCTACACTTCTTCCATACGATGAAGACGAAGATGGAGGCCGGAATGCGAAAGTACGAGCACGACAGACTATTTCTGACAAACGCAGCCTCAAGATGCAGGGGAATTCACCCGCGGCTACGAAGAAGAAATCGACGATGAACGTGCGCACTGCACTATTGTATCGCAAAAGTCTGGCGACATGGATCGAAGAATCGGTGTGTTCAAAAGTACCTTTAGACTTGACAGAATTATATACTCGCCACAATCAGAACTTAGCCGCTCTGCCACCAGAGATACCCACGTATCTGACCGCCGCCGTACCTCCGTCCCC
>Ga0137376_10001212_pt1 | contig 14004 bp, 25 predicted proteins | sample SagtaG_23_FD_104814 | JGI IMG/M metagenome (GOLD analysis project Ga0137376, IMG submission 104814) | Vadose zone soil microbial communities from Sagehorn Ranch, Mendocino, California, USA - Sage2_L_20_16 metaG | ecosystem: Environmental > Terrestrial > Soil > Vadose zone | place: USA...
CCGGAAGGAAGGAAAAAGAAACCATGAGATCAATATCACCAGTAATTCCAGGGATGGATTTGGAAGAAACTGTGATTGCAAGGAATCAGCCGCAGTACAATCCGTTGCCGGCGATCATCATCGACGGCCGCGTGATCAGCCGGTGGAAACTGACCTGGCGCGAACGGTTGAAACTCCTCGTTACTGGCAATCTTTGGCTGACGTTATTGACCTTTGGGCAGCCGTTACAACCGATTCTCATTGAGATAGATTCTCCGAAACGTTATCTCGAAGAAGAAAAAGATGAAACGCTGGCCGATGCTTGAAGGTTTCTCTAATATCCGTGAACTTTACAGCCTCGACTTCTAAAAAGCACCGTCCGTTCACTTTTGTCACACCGCGCGCAGATCCAGAGACAGTCGAGGCACCCGCACTCTAGAGTGATGTCCGTTTTCTCCCACCGATGCCTGAAGATCCGGCAGAGCAGATCGTTTAACTTTCCAAGTAGTCTCATAGAGATACTCTGCTGCGTTTTAACAATTCCATTTCCGGTGGGGAAAGTTTGTCGGCACACAGGAAACAAATCCAGGAATCCTCGAGTTTTTCCGTGCGCGCCGGGCAAAGCGGCCCGGGATCGCCAAGACGCCGCGGCAGTGTGCAGGTCCGCAAGTTCCCGCATCTTGCGCAAAAGTGAGTATGAGTCATGGACATCGGATAGCTCGCAAATAGACCAAGGCATAATACAAAGCCATGCTCGAAGTTATGAGCCCAATGATAAGATTGCCTAGCCATAAATGGGGAAGTTGCTCGCTTGGTTTGGAACCTAATTTCCATGCCATAAAGAGATTTAAAATAGCTACAGCAAGAAATAGTGCGGATTTCATGGTTTCAGACAAAGGAGTCTCCTGTCGCTGTAAGTCGGCCCGTAGCCTTCGATGCCAACCAGTTTCTGGAATTCTGCTGGCAGCGGGTTCGGCGCCTGGTCCAGGTGATTCAAGGCAATCATGTCGACCCCGCCGCAGATATCGAGTGCTTTGCGGAATAACTGCTCGTCAAAACGGCCGTAGCGGAATGCTCCGGGGAATCCTGACTCGTTGTGAGGTTCGGGATAACTCAGCGTCGGGTCCTCGGTCGGGAACGCGCCCAGGCCGTGCCGCGTGTAATACGTCCGGATGACGCCAACCTTCTTGATGTTGCCATCGATATAGCCGCATTCACCGAGCAATAAATTGCTGTTTGTGAATGTCGTGTCCGTCCAGCTATTGAATCCGGGCTCGCCATGGTTCTCATCGAGCAGCACGCCCTGAGCACCCTCGAAGATGGCGCAGTCTGTCTTGGCGAGCAAAGTTTTCAGATGCTTTCGGTCGACCACTTTCGCCGGCCAGTCTTTGTACCAGCTCCAGCATAGGTCGATCGCGTCGTTATGCTGACCGATGCCGGTGACGTAACGTACGAATGGCTTCGTCGCAATTCCGGCAGCACTCAATTCATCCGACGCCCAGCGCTCGATAAATTTGAGTTTCTGCCGAACTAAAGTTTCATTCTTGAGGTCGCCGGCGAAGAGGGCCCGATCGCCAAACTCTAAATGGAATTGGCGGCACTTGCCGATGCCCTGGCCGGTACTGTTCGTGCGCTGGCCCGGCAGCGTCAGGAGCCGATTCAATTCTCTGAAAAATGGCGCGACGATTAACGCCTGGGAATCGACCGTTGTGCGCTCCCAAACGTCGGTGACCCCGATCGATTGCAAATATTCCGCTTCGCGCATTTGATTTGCAGGATTTACCAGCATAAACCGCGATAAATGAGTGCGAACACCTGGATGGAACGTGCCACTACCAAATTGCTGGAAAGTATTCCATCGGCCATCGGGCATGACAACATTGTGCCCAGCTTGGCAGCCGCCATTGTAGCGGACGACAAGGCCGGCATTATACTTCCAAACCAAAAAATCAGTCGTACTGCCTTTGCCGCAATCCCCAAAACCCAAGCCTGCAATTTGGAATATTTTTTTCATTTTGAAATAATGAGGGGCCAAATCGACCCCTCATCCTTTCTGCCTGCATTGCCCAATCTCGTCCCACCAAAACAAGCCTGTACTTGCCGCGACTTGGCTGGCCAAAGCGTGACGTGACTCGGCAAACTTTTATCGCAATTCGATCCATCTGTGCGCCGCGTTCTTGCGAAGCCATTCGCCGGCTTTTTGATAGAGCGGATTGTTCGGCTCGCGGCTGTAGCCGTAGCCGTCGGCCACGCCGTTCCGGTAGGAGACTTTCATGCAGACGCTGGCTACGATAATCCACGTCAGATTCCCAATGAGTATCCAGCCGATTACTTCAGTCATCGTCGTCCTCGTCATTTCTTCTTCTCTTTGAGAAGAGAATCGCTTTGAGAAATGACACGATCAAAAACGAGAAAATAATTGCCGCGAGCATCGCCAGCACTTGGACAATCATTTGTGGCACGCTGTATTCCCAGGATCGAGCCCGCAATCGGGCGGGATCGGGATATTCCGCATGAGATAGCCCCAAAATAAACCGGAAGCGATGATGCAGAGATAGATCAGTAAAACCTTCTTCGTCTCTTTTTTCATGGGCTCTCCCTGCCGGAATTGGCCGTGTCTGGTTTCTTGAACAAGAAGTTCGCATAGTTGACCGTTCGAACAATCTGCACTTTAACAGAGTGAATATCCTCCATTGCAACAGGTACTTGCTCTGTAGCCACGGTAACCCCTCCGAACACAGGAACGACTGATGTCTTACAGAAAACTAGTTTCGTCATGCCGGGAGGAGTCGTGTAATAGCAAACGTCAACGATGGCTTGCTGGCCTTCCTTCGCCTCGTCTACAGTTACCGCGAACATCGTATGCGTCTCGAAAGACATTGGCGTGATTGCTATGTGGTTTGATTTCCGCTGTAGATGCACCGCATCCTGACGAAGTAGTGTGATTAGCCCGATGCATAAAATCAGTGTTCTCATAGTCGAAGTTCCTTCAAAAGTGAATGTATTCCTGTGAACTGTCTCCGCCCGGCCTGCGCCTGCCGGTCTGTGGATGGCGCATCCATCCATCTGGTTCTGAATTCTCGCTAGGATTCCATGCATTTAAGGCTGCGACCGCAACCTGTGGATTGTCGTATCACCATTGGTTTTCGTAGAATTCTGGATTGGAACTGTCGATCAGGCAGATCCGGGCCCTCCCGTATGTCAATGGAACAACCTCAGCGATTCTTCCGTTAGCCAACCGGCGTTTTGATATCATCCATCCTCCTTGCCCGTAGCCCAAACGACCCAAACCATGACGGCGATGTTCATAAGTCCTGCTCCGACTATCAGTATCGCAAGTAGGTACTCGACCCAGTTCACTTTCTCTCAACCTTTGCCAGAGCCTTCTGCACGGTTGTCGTATGAATGCACAATAGCTTTGCAATTTCTTGTTTGCTGACCCCGCGCGCGGCGAGACGGCGAATCTCGTCGGCGCGGGCATCGGCATTCTTTTTGTTGCGTGCTGCGGCAGCGGTTCTTGCTGTGAATTGATAGTGCATTGACCGTTCAGGCTGTCGCGGAAGTTCCGAGGTTGATCTTGCGGCCGCCCCAAAGAACTTTGCTGATGGCGGCAGCTTCGGCGGCATCAGTGCCCGCCGCTACGAGGTCCGTAACGGCATCGGCTTCGCTGTTCAGCCGGCCTTCAGTCATGCCGATGAGCGATCCGATTACCTCGCAGATCAGGTTTGGATGCTGGAGCGTTATCACGCATTCGTTGCCGAATAGGCGCACGTACTGTTCCCTGGCATTGTCAAAGCCGCCTACCGGCCAGAGCACAAAAACGTTGTAGAGCTGCTTGAGCGCCAGGATGGTTGTTTCAATCGGAATCGACCCCGAAAGGCTGTCGCCAAAGACCGACCGGGCATGTTCCGCGCTGGTTGTCGAGAAAATCGGTTCATCGGCATACATAAAGAAGTAGCCTTTGCGGTTGCGCTTCTCCATGCAATCGAGAACGGTCTTGTTGGCCGCGGCATACATGACGAGATCATAGGACTCGCCCTGGTTGCCGCCGCCTTGCCCGACCAGCATCAGCTTGCGAATGTGCTCATCGATCCGGTTATCGGATTCGAAATCGGAGATTTGCGTGGCTTTGTCCCCGACCACGGTCCAGTCGTCGTTAGCGGCAACGGCTACCTGAGGATCGGGAAGGTAGCGCTCGAGCAGCGCCATGAGATTTGGAAGTTTCTGCTGCGCTTCGCGCGCGCGGCTGATATTCGATCCAGTGACGTCCAGGCAGAGCAGGACAGCATTCGATTCCGGGTGCTCTGTGCTGTCGCGGCTCTCCAGTTTCCCGAACGGCTTGCTTTGAATCCGTTTCGGATCGAGGTCCGGATGGATGGTGGTCGCTGTTTGCGTGTATTCGAAGTCATCCTTGCCGGCTAGACTTCGTGTCGTTGCGGAATGGCGATATAGCGGTGTATCAAATTTCCCATGCCCCATTTTGTTTCTCCTTTTGCATTTTTGGGCCTGCTTGGCTGCACGGCCGAAACTCTTTTTAAGGCTTTGGAGCCGGAAGCAATTTATCGACGATGCCTTCGACGAGCAAAAGACCTTTCTCGCTTCCAAGAAGGTCGTTTAGTCTCCCGGCCAATTCCTCGATCTTCGATGCTACTTCATTCAGGCCGGCCCATAGTTGGGGCGTATACTTCACGTAATGCAATTGCTTCTTTTCCCCGAAAGAATTGTCGGTGGATTTGTATGGCAGGCGGAAAGTCTTTGCGTCCTCGCCGTAAAGATGAAAGTGACTCGAATTCAAACGCCGCGGCATCGGGTCAGACATTGGCCTGCCGGGGCCGTATCCGCGCTTTTGGTCCCAGAAGTCGCCATGCTGCACAAGATACTCGATCAATAATTCCTTGGCGGCGAATGGCGGCGTGACCGGTGTGCCTTCACTGACAGTCTCATAGACCTGATAATGCGTGGCTTCTTCGGGAGACCACTTCGGACGATAGTAATCCTCATCCGGTGGATTTCCTGACCACTGCCAATAATATTTGTATTCGATTCTGTCTTTGGATTGCTGGTCCGGATGTTTGCCTTTGGACCATAGGAGGCAGTTTTCTAGCCATTCCTCCGCTGCGGTTTCAAAATCTTCATCAAACATTGGACGGAAGTTCCCAACCTGCGCTTCTCTGCTGGCCGTTTCAGCATCGTGACGAGGATGCACCCAATTGGGTGGCACTCTTCTGATCTCTCTGCCCATATCAGTTTCCTTTCTTGACTTTGTTCTTGCGTTTGTGCGGCGCTCCGGAAAGGTGAATTCGCTCCAATCCTTCTGCTTCGGGGACACTCTTGATTGACGATAGCGGCACCTTGCATTCGTGAACCGGGAAGCGCACTGACACTAATGCTTTGCAAGCTGGACAACGAATTAAGCTGCTCATTGCTTCAGTACTCCATTTTTTGTCTTGAGGTACCTGCCGCACTTGAGGCAATAGTATTTGTAATCACGCTGTCCAGGAGTACGTAATTGAGCGGCGGTCTCCGCGTCGATATACTTCAAAACGTGGGGGCATCTATCCTGCCGTAGTTCTGCTTCACATTTAACCGCAGTCATGGTTTTTCTCCTCAAAATAAAGGCTGAACCTGGTTGCCTCGCGGCACCGGATACTCTCGAATGATTGCGCCGTCGAGCTGAATCCCCATTTCCGTTCGTATGCCGCTTGACTGTTTATGGAAAAATGGAATGCCGAGCTTTTTGCATTGATCCCGCATCGAGCGCGGCCAAGCTAGGTCTGCTTTTCGGAATCCTGGGCCACTTTCGCCGCCAAAAATAATCCAATCCGGGAATATGGAGCCATGTTCAGGATTCAGGCCGGCACAGAGTTCGATCGGACCGAGTGCTGGTTCATAACTGACGAAGCGCACGACGGCAGGTATTGGCGCAAGATCCGCCCACCGCTGCTCGTAGTATTTCTGATTCTCGGCGCTGACACCCAGCCAGACATTGCTGTAGCCGGTGCCCCAATCTTTTGGCAAATTATCAGCAATGCGCTCCGAGCGCTTCGTGAGCACTTGCCAATCGAGCCAGGGCGTATTGCGAATCAGCGGCCACAACTTCTCGCGCTCTTTGTCGATCATCTTGTGCTGTTCGAAAACATCGCACATCGAAGAAGTGAATACCCGATGCCGGCTCCGTTCTTTTTCGGCTTCCCGGTTCCACTTCAATGGTTCGTTCCAATGCGATTCCCCAAAGACGCGGCGCGGCGCTGTGGGCCCCCACACGGTATGCCCATAACGCTTCGAGCCGGTTTCGGCATAGCAATGAGCACAGCCAGGCGAGACTTTGACGCAACCCCAGGCGACGTTAAAACGTATGCTGAGTCCAGGCGATAATTGTCTTTTCGGCCATTCTCAACTCTCCTTTTCTTTGCTCTCGATTTTTAGATACACTCCTGCGAACCGATAACAATAACATAGGGTCTTGGTTTTGTCAAATGAATTTTTAGGACACCGGGCCTGCAATGCCCCGCCTTGTCAAGACGCGCTGCGCCATTGCAAGCCCGGTCGGGCCGTTACATTCCTTGCCAAGAAAACTATAACTTACCGGGAATGTTTATGTCAATGGGTTCTACAAGCACGCCATAATAACTGACGCGTGGGAACTTTATTTCATAGCCAAAGGCAATTCTTGCTGTTTTACAAGGCTGCAATAATTGACACCTATCGCCGTAATCCAATAGTTCCTTCCGGCCGGGAACATTCCAACTCTCGGGGATACCCATCACTCGTTTGGCCAATTTACTAATCGGCATCTTGCCGCTGCCGGGGCCATGCTGGCCATAACTTACGCGCCCTCGCGTTATAAATACAATCGTGCGTTGCTTGATTCTAAACAGCAATTCATGCCAGATCTCCCATGGGTCGCCATAACAATCGACTTCCACTGTGTTATACCTGCCTAAATCTGTTCCGGAATATGCATTAACGTCAGCATCGCCGTTCAAGCCGGCAATCAAGCGCGGGCTAATTTTTAAATTGAGTTGGCCAGGTTGTTTTGCAACAACGTCAACCGGCGTATATGTTTGGACTTGCAGTGCTCGCGGCTGATCCTCGGGAGATAAGTCCGGATCGTAGCGCGGCTGTCGTCTGAGCTCCTGCCAAACTAACCCGTCACCGGCATACAGATCAAGTACGCGCAGTGGTTCCATCTGGGCTTCCTTAACCAGAAGCCGTCGCAGATTGACCTTATCTTGTAAGGAATGGTTATCCGTTTTCTTCTGCAGCGCCGAAGCCGTCATAGCGGATCGAGCCCGATATCAAGTGCCTTGAAAATCCAAGCACCGATCTCTTCCGCCGTGGCCAAGTCCCGTGCGCTGATTCTCAAGTCTGCAAGTTCGGTTTGGAATTCGGGATTCTCCCAACACGGAGCGTTGATCCAGTGGCAGAGATACTCGCGCACCAGGTCGAGCTGCTCGTCGGTTACTGCTGTTCCTTTGAGACGATTGTCGAGGTAGGCGTTGACGGCATTGATCAATGTTCCGGAGACTTCATCGCGCCAAAAGAAAGGGAGCCCCAGCGGGGGCTTGTACGCGGCCGGCATCGTTGTCATGGGAATTTGTTTCAGGCAACTGCAGCTTCAGGCTCTGGCTTTTTCTTTTTCGATCCGGGCGGTCTGCCGCCAAGTTTTGCCCACGCGCTCAACTGCTTCGCGCTGTGTTTTTTTGCGCGATTGAGGCCGCCTTTTTTGCCAACTTGTTGGAAAAATTCCAGTGCTGGACCTGTCAATTTCAATTTGCTTTTCTTTTCTTTTGCCATCTCACTCCTCAAACCGTGCCTGCCACGCCCTTGCTGTCCTTGCCCGTTCGCGCCCGGACTTACCTTGCCCCGTTCCCGCCTTTACCGATGCCCGCCACGCCGACAAGAGTATATATTCTTTGCCAGTAGGTTTCAAGTCTGACTTAACAACCGCTGGATATATAATTTTGCCTTGTCGTAGCCCCAGGCATGAATCGACCGGTCGATCTTGGTGACATCCTCACCAGGGAACACAATGTCAGCCGGACCGGCTACGGACGGTTCCCACTTTATTTCAATGACTCGCTTGCGCCAGCACAAGCGCACTTGGTCTGCACCCCGGCCAATAGCTTGTATTTCTGAACCGTTTTTCCACACCATTCTATCGGCTGGCAAATCTTCTGGACGGATCGCCAACGGAAAACGATCCTTCAACCACTGATCTTGACGATTGTAGAGAGTGAGGCTGTATCCCGGTGGTTCCTTACCTTTTACCAATTCACAACTCTTATCTAGTTTCTGAGATTGAACGAGCGCTTGGGTCCCTGGAAAAATCTGACAGTGCCAGACGATGTACGCCATCATGCACCACGACAATAACATTTCGCGGCTCTTACTCCAGAAGCTAATCGGCTCAGACAGCAGTTTCGCAAAGAGCCATGGTAAATAGGGAAGTCGTGGAAAAGTTCTGTGAGGTGACTTGAGTCCTTTATCGAGATAGTGGGGATCAAAGGTTTCCGTCTCATACCAAGCCCAGAACAAAGGCCCCGGTATCCAGTATCCGTCCTTGTCCTTCTTGCCGTGACGAATCAAGTCGAGCGTAGTTTCTTGGCGGTGGACTAAGGTGTCGTAGGCTAAACGCTGGGCGGAGAAGGGGGCGATCATGCGAAAACCATCACGGACTGAGCCAAACGCCTCTTGGCAATTTCGATGTAGTCGGGGTTCAGCTCGAGACCGATACCGTGGCACTGGAGATTCTCGGCCACGAGGATTGTGGTTCCTGAACCTACGAAGGGATCGAAGACAATTCCGCCTTCTGGACAACCGGCCAAGATGCACGGCTTGATGAGCTCTTCCGGGAAAGTGGCGAAGTGGGCCTCAGGGAAGGGTTGAGGATTCACCTCCCAAACGCTTCGCTTGTTGCGCAACGGACTCCCCAGGAAAATACTTCCATCACTGTGTTTCGTGGTTTCAGCGTTGTGCTTGTTACCGCCGAACCTGTCATTTCTACGACGATATCCTTGGACCAACGTGCGGTTGCTGCCCATGTCGTTATCCCAGGGCTTTGGTCGACGTCGCCCGTCCTTGTGGATGTTGCCGTGCGCTCCCGGCCCTGTGTCCCATCCCGTTGGAACTGCTTGCTTCCTGAGCGTGCCGCCCCCTCGATCGTGCCCATTCCCCCGACTGTCTACTTGACCGGGAGCATACGGTCGGCGCATATCTGAAGTTACGGAGTCCTCCTTAATCGCTTCAGCGTCGTAGTAATACCGTTCGCTCTTCGTCAGCAGGAAGATGTACTCGTGAGACTTCGTTGGTCGATCGGTCACGCTCTCTGGCATCGGATTCCGTTTGCTCCAGATGATGTCTGACCGGAGCCACCAACCATCGGCCTGCAAAGCAAATGCGAGACGCCAGGGCATACCTACGAGGTCTTTGGCCTTTAATCCCTCGATCGGCATTCGGTTCGGTTGTGTCATCGGTCCGTAGTAAACGTGGCCGCATTCTCCGACTTTGCCGGCGCCGGTCGCGTAGCAATCTCCCATGTTCAGCCAAAGCGTGCCATCTTCGCGCAGGACTCGCCACACCTCGCGGAAGACGTCGACCATCACGGTGAGGTATTCATCAGGAGTCGTCTCAAGTCCAAGTTGACCAGGAGTGCCGTAATCGCGGAGCCCCCAATATGGAGGAGAGGTTACGCAGCAGTGGACGGAATTGTCGGCCAGGGGAATGTTTCGCGCGTCAGCCTGAATGAGCATCGGACTTTCGCTTGGCAAGAATCAATTCTAATCTGGCTGCGCACCAGTTGTAGGCGTGTTCCACTTCTGAATCCCCGCAAGTCACGGCGAAGTCGTCTGCACGCTCACGCAACTCGGCAATCAATTTCTCTAGCATGCCGTCGGTCAGCAACTCGTCGCTCACGCCGCCGCCTTCGAGCACCGCGGACTCAGCAATGCTCCGTTCCTCCACAGGTACGTCTGCCACTCGTCGCACTGTTTCCGTGTCTTGAGTTCCAAGATCTTGCCTCGCTCCCATTACCACTTTTTCGAAAACATCCTTGGCGGCCTCCATGAGGTTGCATTGCCGTCGCACCCATTCCGAAAGGCTTAACCCGACCTTGATTGCCGCGCCTTGCCACGCTTCTAAATCCTGCTTTTCCACGCGAATCATCAACGGCAGCTTGGACATACATTTGTATATACTGTATATACGCCCTGCTGTAAAGCCTTATTCCGTAAGGCTCCCCTTCACCAGCGGCTCTACTTCAAGAGTCTTGTCATACTCCAGGACTTCCTTCTCCGTCGGCCAACGGCCATGCTGAATGAAGAATTCGGCGCGAGCAGCGTGGCGTTCGCGTCTCCAATCCTCTGCTGGTGTGAGTTCTTTGTTCACGCGCACAGCCCACTCGAGCGCGGCAACGTCTGAATTCGCAACCGTCAATTCAATCGTGGCCACGATGATGTTGGCCATATGAGCTCCGCACCGTTCGGCACCCAGCAAATAGGTGGAATGAGTACGCACAACTCTGGAACCGTCGTTTCGGCTATGAAAAGAATGTGGTGGGCATCATCTCCGAAGCGGATATCGCGAAACTTATGCAGCCTCACCTCACCGTGCCGAAGCATACGTCTCCTGAAATTCTTAAAGAGCATCAACGCATCCGTGAATTGATGCGTGTGGCTCCTTGGGGAAACTGGAAGAACTGAAAGGAGCAAAACTATGGAAGAAGAACCTTGCGTGCACTGCTATGAAGATTTGCTGAAACATCATCACCGCAACCTTCGTTGTCCTGGCGGGAGGAGAACGATTTACAAAGCGTTGCCTGAATCGGTCTATTGGAACCCTTACAACAAAGTAGTGCAAGACCACAGGGATGGAACGATTTTTGAAGAGGCTACGAACGCCGCACGAGCCCTACGAGGATTGCCTACGCCTTGGGTAGCGGCGCTTGGCGACGTGGAAGTTAAAGAAGCGCCGGTCTACTGACTTGCCAGAGCAAGTCACCCTCGCCGAAGTCCGCAAGCCCCGCGGTAAGACGCCGAAACTCCCTAAAGGCTGTGAGACGTGGACCGAGGAGCACGGATACTGCATCTGTAGGGTGCACTATTCGGCGGATCCCTCGAAGACTCCAGCATGGGCTGAGATGCAACGCAAAAAGTCCCCCTCCGAGAATACCTTCCGCCGAGAGTTTGAGATCGACCACTACGCCGGGTCCGGCGCCGCGATGTACCCTGAGTTTTCGCGTTCATTGCTTGTATGTAAGCCGTTTCGCATACCGCCAGAGTGGACGCGATACATGGGGATTGACCCTCACAAGCGTCGTCCCCATGCTTTTCTTTGGCTGGCCGTCAGCCCTGACGGAGACCACTATTATTACAGGGAGTACTGGCCAAGCCGAATCTATGGCAAGAAAGGAGACACGCCCGAGGACGACACGCTCTACAAAGTAGACGAGTACGTCACCGCGATAAAGTTCATGGAAAGCTCCGCAGTCAAGCATTTCTCTCCTAACGGATTCGCGGACAATGGCGGTCTCGACGAAAAGATTCGCCTGCGCGTGATGGACACCCACGGCAAAGCTATTTTCACCACTACGACGGCGGGGAAGGACGAACCGGAAACGTTTTGGGACCGCTACGAGAAACTTGGTATTCGCTGTAAGGAGGCAGGAATCGTCTCGCCGGCGTAGTACTTCCGTTCCGTGCCTAAAAGCCGCGATACAGGCGCGTCGATGAGCCCGCGCACTGGCCGAATAGCGACCTGCGTTCCCGCCCACACCGCGTTCGAGATGGCCACCCGGGCGTGCGTCTGCCAACCGGAGAGGATATTCGCAATCCAGTAGGAGTTCAGTTTCTCCATGGTCGAGAACTGCGTATGGTCGCGGATGAACCGGTTCAGCGCCATATGGTCATCTTCGGGAATCTGCGCGAGGCGCCGAACCATGTCCTCCGTGAGCTCCCCGCCCAACTGGTCCAGCGCCTTCTCTCGCGCAGTCCTCGACCGCAACCCTTCTGCCGCAATCTTCATGCTGTTCAGTGCGCGACCGGCTTCCGCAGTAGCGCCACTGACGGCCGCCTGAACGGCTCGCTGGCGCTTTACCAGCTCCATGACTCGAAGGAGATTGTCTTTGCTGTCGTCGGCTTTGAATTGCTTGAGCGCTTTAGCTACGTCCTCGCTGATCGCCACCAGGATCGATCGCGCAGCCTTCAGTTCCGCGTCGTTCAGCGCCGTGCCCTTCTTCATGTTGGCGATGTCTTTTTCGCGGAGATGGCCGTCCTGGACGAGCTGCTTCGCGCGTTCCTGCGTCTTCGAGAAGGGCACCTGACCGCGGCGCTGTTCCTCGATGCGTCCGGCTTGGCTGCGTGCGGTCTCCTTGATGACGTTGATTACGTCCTCGGCGGCGTTGATGTTCGACAGGCGGATGTTCGCTGCAAACCCCGGCTTCTGTTTCTCTCCCGCCCTGATCGCACGCTCGAAGATTTCCTTCAGGTGCGGCTCGATATCCCCGGCCTTCTTCGTGCCTTTGAACTGCTCAAGGAGTTTCGCTGACCATTCCGCAAAGTCGCGGATCCCCGCTTCCAGATAGAACCCGCCGATTTCAGCGAGGTCCTTGAGCATTGTCGGGTCGATGCCTGCCCGGGCCTCGCTGATCTTGCTCCGAAAACGCTTCTCGGCGGCCTCCTTCCGTTCCTGCGTGAAAATGGTGTTATCGGCTCCGAGTTCTTCCTCTGCCGGCGCCGCCGCCTCGGTCGGCTTCTCCTCCTTCATCATGGCCGCCTGAGCGTCGCTTTCCTTCATTCCGAGGATCGTGGCGAGTTCGCTGCTGCGCTTCGCCAGCGCGTCCATCTCGGCCTGCTTGGCGAATGGTTTCCCTATCTGTTTGTGGAGTTCGGCGAGGTCGCTCTCGGTCTTGGCAATCCGCGCGTCAATGCCCTGGCCGAAAGCCGGGATGCTGTCTACGCGGTTTTCCATGCTGCGCATGATGCCAACGGGATCCTCGCCGCGACTGATGGAGTAGTCAAGTTTCCCGCGCAGGAAGGCTTTAGCGGCCGTGTCAGGTGCTCCGCTGACCATAATGTCGAAGTCGGAGTACTCCCCTACCTTCTGAATCTTCGCTGTACGGACGCTGTCGGCTTTAGCAAGTAAGTCAATCAGCGCGGCGCCGGCCTCTTTGCGCTCGTCGAATCTGGTCTTCCCAACCTTGGCAGTAAACTCTGTCGGTTTCTGACTTGCACGTTTTACGTCCGACTTTGAGGCTTCGCGGTCGTCATGGAGTTTCGCCAAGCCAGCCTGTTCGCGGCCAACCTTGACGCGCATATTGACCTGCTCAATCTCGTGCTGCGATGCCAAACGCCCTAGTTTTCCAAGCTCGACGTCAACCTTGAGTTTCTCCATTACCTCCGGACGGCCGGTATTAATGGCTTTCAGTTCTCCGAAGGTAAGAGCCGTTGCGGAAACGTCCTCGACACCCTTCCTCTGCGTCAACTCCCCGCGCAGGAATTGGTGAATAAACTTCGCCTTAGTCTCGTTCTTCTGGAGCATGTAGACGTCAAAGGTCTTCTTGGTGGTCCAGAAGCGTTCGAAGACTTCATCGTTTTCGTTGCCGTAGCGCTCGACGCGACCGCGACGCTGTTCAATGTCCCTTGGCCGCCAGCCAACGTCCACATGATGGATGCCGATGGCCTTCTTCTGAAGGTTCATCCCTACACCCATCTTGTTCGTCGAGCCGATAAGTACGCGAATTTTCCCGGTGTTCACCTTCTCAATGAGGTTCGCGACTTTGGTCTCGGTGTCCGCATCGTGAATCCACGCGATATCTTCTTTGGGAATCCCGCGACGAATGAGTTTGTCGGTGATGTCCTCGGCGGCGTTGATGTTCGACAGGCGGATGTTCGCTGCAAACCCGCCTGGCGTTCGAGTTCTCGTTCAACGGCAACATCGGGATCGAGCCGAGCTGTCTCTAGCTGCAAGGCTTCTACCAGTTTGTCAGCCAATTGCCTCGCGGCGCGTTCATCCGCTTCGGTTATGGGC
>Ga0137376_10001213_pt1 | contig 13994 bp, 17 predicted proteins | sample SagtaG_23_FD_104814 | JGI IMG/M metagenome (GOLD analysis project Ga0137376, IMG submission 104814) | Vadose zone soil microbial communities from Sagehorn Ranch, Mendocino, California, USA - Sage2_L_20_16 metaG | ecosystem: Environmental > Terrestrial > Soil > Vadose zone | place: USA...
ATTGATTGATACCCACACGCATCATCGCGATCCGGGATTCACCCACAAAGAGGATATCACCACTGCCACCATGGCCGCGGCCGCGGGGGGTGTTACACTTTCCATCGGCATGCCCAACGTCAATCCACCGACCACGACGGTAGAGCGCTACCGCGCGCTGGTCGAGCATCACAGCAAGAATGCCATCGTCGATTTCAATCACAATCCGTCAGGAACCGTGCCTGAGGAAATCCCCGGGCTCGCTAAGGAAGGCCCGCTTGCCTTCAAAATCTTCATGGTCAAGGACACGGGCCGGGATTATCCGCACATGCCTGGCATAGGTATCAATAATAACGGCGAGCTGTTCAAGTGCTTCGAGACCGTCGGACAATCCGGCTTGCCATTGATGGTTCACCCGCATGATCAGGACTTGATGGACGAGATCGAGGGGCGCTACTGGAAGCGCGAGGATCGCAGCCCGCAAGCTTATGCGAAGGCGTACCGCGACTACGACGGCATTATCTGGGACACGGCGATGAGCACGCTTTTTCGCATGCAGAAGGCGCTCGGCGCCAGACTCCATATTCTGCACATGACCACGCCGGAAGGTTTGGCCATGCTGCGCCGCGCCAAGGATGAAGGCAGGCCGTGCAGCTGTGAAGTCAATCCCTGGGCGATGTTTTTGGGCACCTGGGAAAACGTCGAGAAGTTGGGGCCGTACTGCTTGGGTTTTTGGGTTCCGCCGGCGCACGTGGATGCGCTTTGGAAGGGGATCAATGACGGCACGGTCGACATCATCGGCACCGACCACGCGCCGCATACGAAGGACGAAAAAGACAAGGGTTGGACCGACATGTGGAGTTGTCCGGGCGGAGAGCCGCAGATTCAGGATTATCTAAGTCTATTTCTCACCGCGGTCAACGAAGGCAAATTGTCCCTCGACACCTTGGTCAGAATTTCTTCCTATAACGCGGCGAAGATTTTTAACGTCTATCCGAAAAAAGGCGTGCTCCTGCCGGGCTCCGACGCCGATATGGTGATTGTCGATATGAATAAGGAAGCCGTGATCACCAACGAGACGACGTACACCAAAGTCGGCTGGACGCCCTACCACGACAGAAAAGTAAAAGGCGTGCCGCTCCGCACGATCGTGCGCGGAAAAACGGTGATGCTCGACGGCAAGATCGTCGGCAAGCCGGGGGACGGGCAGTTGGTGAAACCGCTAAGATAGTCCAATTGCCGATCGACTGATTTAGCGTTGTAGGGGCGGGTTTGAAACCCGCCCCTACTTGTTTTCGGTATTGAATTATCAGCCAGCCGGTAACTCGATCTGCTCGTCCGCATCGATGTTATTGACGATCAATCCTGAAAGCAGCTTGGGATAGAAATAGGTCGACTTCTGCGGCATTTTCTCACCGGCCGAAACGACGGCGAGAATCTCTTCCTTCTTTGTTGCGGTTAAGATAAAAGCCGCTTGATAATCTTCTTTTTCTAAAGCCTGCAGTGCGGCCTCTTCGTCTTGGGTGTAGCGGATATTTCCTTCGCTGACTTGCTGTTCCGGCGGCATGCCGAGAATATCTTCGAGAATCAGCAGGTGCAGCGTGCTCACGTCCAGTTCGCGCAGCGGCGTGCTTAGATCTTTGGCCAAGCGCTGCATAATCCGTTTGTTCTTGAGCCGTAAAATCAGATAACGCGGGTCGCGTTTGAAGCTGGCGCCGATGACGCGTTGTTTTTTGGCGGCAGTTTTGAGCGCCTTTAAAAATGACGCTCGACCCTCGGGTGTCTTGGGATGCTGCTCGACATGAAAATGGCTTTGTAGGGCCTCTTCGAGCTCCATAAACGGTTTGTGCGCATAGCCGCGCACCAGACGGTGCGTCGGCAGAATCACGACGTTGTCATCGTTCATGTTGGCGAAGTAGGTCATGATGTAGTTGAAGGATTCCCGTCCATTCCCTTGGCCGCGCTCGTTGCGCATGTGATTGCGATAATTAAGTGTCGCCTCATAGCGATGATGGCCGTCGGCGATTAACAGCGACTGGTCTTTCATTTCCCGCTGAACTTTTTCGATCAACTCGCGGTCGGTGATGCGCCAGAGACGGCACTCGTCGCCGTTGTCTTGCTCCACTTCCAGGAACGGTGCCAGGCCTTCAACCGCCACTTCGAGCCTACGGTTCACGGTTTGCTTGGGCTGCGCGTAGAGCGCGAAGATCGGACTTAATTGAGCGTGACAGGCGAGCATCAGTTTTAACCGGTCTTCCTTCGGCGCATCGAGAGTTTTTTCGTGGGGACGGATATCGCCGCTGGAAAGATCTTGCAGCTCGGTAAGGGCAAAAAAACCGTGACGCAGTTTTTGCTCGCCGCCTGTAAGCGTAAACCGATGCGCGAGAAAATAAATCGCTGCAGTCCCGTCGCGCTCCAAGATGCCCTGTGTTTGCCACTCGTTGAGCGTTTGCGCGACCGCATTGTAAGAGTCGGGTTCCTGGCTCAAATCGAGACGGACGAAATTATATGGCGATCTTTTGTAGAGTTTCTCTTGCTCTTCCTTCGAGATGACATCGTAAGGCGGAGCCATGACTTTGGCGAGATCGCGGATCTTCTTTGGGTTGTAAAAGACTCCGCGAAATGGCGCGACGCGCAGCATAACGTTCTCACCCCAGGGCGAATCTACTGCTCTCTAGCCACGCCGAGGCTCATGGCGCCGATGCCTTCGATCTCGGCTTTCAAAACGTCGCCGGGCTTGAGTTTCTCCTGGAATTCAGGCGAATCCGGATTTCCCGTCGTGAGCAAATCACCCGGCAAGAGAGTCGTGACCTCCGATAGAAAGCTGATCTGAGTGGCGATGTCGTTGATCATCGCGTCGGTCTTGGCGGACTGTTTGAGCTCGCCGTTGATCCAAAGCTTCATCCATAGATTATGCGGATCGGCGATTTCGTCTTTGGTGGTGATCCACGGGCCGATCGGCGCGAAGGTTTCAAACCCCTTGCGGACGTTACGCGTGCCGGACATGTTTTTGCTTAGCCCGTAGCCACGCGCGGTGACGTCGAGCATGATCGTGTAACCAAAAATCGCGTCGAAGGCTTGGGTTTTGCTGATCCGTCTCGCCCTCTTGCCGATGACGACACAGAGCTCCAGCTCGGGGAAGATCGAGTCGGCGTTCTTCGGGATCAAAATATTATCTTCCGGGCCGGCGATGGCCGAAGGAGGTTTCAGAAAAATGTTTTCGAGCAATTCTTCCGGCGAGGTCTTGGCGGCAGTGCCTCGGCCGCGCGCGTCATCCAATCCCGTGGTGCCGCGTTTGTAGTTGCCGGCCGCGGCCCAAATTTTTGACGGATTCTCCACCGGCGGTTTGAGCAGCTTGTGATCGAGCGTCTTGCCACCGCTTTGAGCCGCTACGTTGTCCAATCGGCCCTTGAGGCCGTCGTAGGCGGCGATCAAATCAATCATTGTCGATCCTTTGGGCAATAACTCACCGACGGAAATCAATTTCTCGTTTTTCACAATCGCGAGCTCGTTAGGTTTGATCGCGGCGAATTTCATCGGTCGCTCCTTTCAATCAAGTTTATTTCAATATCTGGAAGCGCCGACTTTGACAAGACGGTCGTGACGAATAGCGGGGCGTCCATCGTCAATTGAACCGGTGTCGACGCTGTGTCATAAAAAAACGTGGCGCAATCCTGGTTGCAACTTTCGATTCGCACCGGCGCGGCGAGTATTGACGCGCTTTCTAACGTTGTCATCGAGCGAGGGTCGCCGGGCGTTGTTCTAAAACGCGACGGACTGGATGCTTTTTTTCCGACGTCGCACGATAACGCAGCGCTGCGGCGGGAAATCAGACGCTCTGTAGTTAAAGTCACTCGGCTCAACTCCCGCGCCCCCAGTCCGCGGCTCCAATGGAAGTTCATCAAACCAGAAAACTGGGAACAATCCTGGAAACGATTCATCAAGCCGCGGCGCGTCGGCAAATCGTTCTGGGTTACGCCGCCGTGGCTCGAGCCGCCGAAGTTTCGCCGCCGTCGCGTGATTGTCATGGACCCCGGTATGGCCTTCGGCACCGGCACGCACGCGACGACCCGCGGCTGTATGGAATTCCTCGAAGTCGTCGCCCATAAGCTTGGCGGAAAGAAATTCACGGCGCTCGACGTCGGCACGGGATCGGGTATATTGTCCATCGCCTTGGCACTGTTGGGCGCCACGGAAATCTGGGCCCTTGATAACGATCCGGTCGCCGTGAAGGTTGCTGGCGAAAATTTGCGCGCCAATCGGGTCGCTGAACGAATTCGTTTGAGCGAGAAGAAACTAGTTGCGATCAGACGAACTTTTACAGTGGTGGTCGCCAATCTAACTGCGGAGACGATGGTCGAGCTTGCCGACGCGCTGAAGAAACGCGTGACGCCGGCAGGGTACTTGGTCTTGTCTGGGATCTTGTATCAACAAGCCGCTGCCGTCGTGCGCCGATTCGCGGAAAATTTTCGGCTCATCGAGCGCCGCCGAAAACGGGAGTGGGTAACCCTGCTGTTGCGCCGCAAAGCTTAAATTACGATGGCGCGTTTTTTTCTGCCAAAAGAAAAGATTCACGGGGACCGCGGCGTCATCGATGGCCAGGAACTCGCCCATTTGAGCAGAGTCTTGCGGCTTCGCGCCGGCGACTCCGTTACCGTGTTCGACGATTCCGGCTGGGAGCACGACGCTTTGATCGATTCGCTGACCCCGATGCAGGGTGAGCTAAAAATTCTTCGTTCTTACGAAACCAAACGGGAGTCGGTATTGCCGATCACTCTGGCCGTCGGTCTGATCAAGGGAGAAAAAATCGACTTGGTCGTGGAAAAAGCCACCGAGCTCGGCGTGCAGAAAATAATCCCTTTTGTTTCAAACTATGCCGTGCCAAAGTTGGACCGAGAAAAGATCAGCAAGCGAACTGCGCGCTGGCAAAAGATCGCCGTAAGCGCGGCAAAGCAGTGCGGTCGAGCGCGCGTGCCGGAAATTCTACCGCTCTGTGATTTTTCCTGGTTAGTTAGCCAGCCGTGGCCGCAATCGCTGAAGCTGATCTTTTGGGAGCAGGAGTCGGATCAATCGTTGCATCAGGTCTACGAAAAGCACCACGAAGCCACGGCGGTACTCGTTGCAGTCGGACCGGAAGGCGGTTTTACTATGGATGAAGCCGAGGCGGCCCGATCGCGAGGTTTCGAGCCGGTGCAGATCGGCAAGCGGATACTCCGCGCTGAAACGGCGGCGATAACCGCGCTCGCACTCGTGCAGTTTCTCTGGGGAGATCTAAAATAGCCTAAGCTTGCTTCGGCTGCGGGCTTTCTCTAGCATGAATGAATCTTAACCGAGTTTTTAGGACGCCATGAATTGTCAAAACTGTGATGCGCCGGTATTGCAATCGGACGAGCGCTGCGAAAAGTGCGGCGCCAAATTGCTCCACCGACGAACGTTTTTAGGCACGCCCAAAAGTGAAGATTTTACTTTGACAGCCGACGAGTCGGCGATTGAGCTTGAAGAACCGGTGCCCGAAGAAGATCCGTGGTTTCTGTCCCAATCGGAATTTGCGAGAGCCCCGCACGCGGCTGTGATAAAAAATGCCGCGCCGCTGCCGCCGCGTTACGGAGGATTTTGGCGGCGGCTCGGCGCGTTTATGATCGACCTCGTGATGATCTTTTTGCTCTGCTCTGTGATGGGAGTTATGGCGTACGTCGGCTATAAAGTTGGTCTCGCCGCTCATTATCGAAGGGTGTCATTGGGCAATGCGAGTCCGCTTGTGGTATTGCTAGCATTTGCCTGGGTCTTCCTGACGACGGCTTATTTTGTCGTGTTTCACGGCATGGACGGTCAGACGATCGGCAAATCCGTATTCCACCTGCGCGTCGTCGGCGCCGCGCAACAACGGATCAGTTATCGACGCGCGGCACTGCGTTGGCTAGGAACTTTCGGACTCGGCGTGGCAAGCATCGGAGTGAGTCTACTTTGGATACTCTGGAGTCGGGAGAAGCGCGGTTGGCATGATTACCTGGCGCGCACCTGGGTGATTCAAGATTGAGCGGCGCGGACTGAAAGTTTATGCGGAATTTAAAAATCGGCGTCGTGATGGATCCCATCGATAAAATCAACATCGATAAGGACACGACTTTCGTTTTGATGTTGGAAGCCCAGCGGCGCGGCCATGAAATCTACTTCATGGAGCTCGATGATTTGTATCTTCGCGGCGGTACGCCGCAGGGTCGCTATCGCAGGCTCGAACTGGCGCGGGCCACGCCGCATGCTCACGTGGGGGCGGGACGGGACGGCGCGCTTGAAGATTTCGACAGCCTCTGGATGCGCAAGGACCCGCCCTTCGATTTGAAGTTTTTTTTCGCGACTCATTTGCTGAGCTTGATCGACCAGAGCAAGTGTTTCGTCATGAACAATCCGAAAGGTTTGCGCGAAGCCAACGAAAAACTCTATGCGCTGCGCTTCCCCGAGCAAATTCCTCAGACCCTGGTGAGCAGCAGCATGGAACGGCTGAAAGCCTTTTTAACGCAGTTGGGCGGTGAGATGATCATCAAGCCGCTTGATGGCTGCGGCGGCAGTGGAGTTTTCTACCTAAACGAGCAGGACCGCAACACGAACTCGATCTTGGAAGCGGCGACCGACAATGGTCGGCGGATGGTGATGGGGCAACGCTACTTGCCGGAGATCCGCCAGGGGGACAAACGCATCATCGTCCTCAATGGGGAACCGCTCGGCGCGGTTTTGCGCGTGCCGCTTGAATCGGAAACCCGCGGTAACATTCATGTCGGCGGCCAATGTGTAAAAACTGAAGTGACGCCGCGCGACCGGGAACTTTGCGCGGCGCTGGCCCCCTTACTCAGAGCGGACGGGTTATATTTCGTCGGCTTAGACGTCATCGGCAGCTTTCTCACCGAAGTGAACGTGACCAGTCCGACCGGCATCCAAGAAGTCAACGCGCTCGATCACGTGCAACTCGAAAGGGATGTCATCGATTTCGTCGAGCGCCAAGTAGAAAATCTCACCGGCAATTAGCGAGAATCTTGACTCGCCGAAGCTTTTCAGCAATATTTCAGTTTTCCCTCGTATGGCCAGGTAGCTCAGTCGGTAGAGCAGAGGACTGAAAATCCTCGTGTCGGCGGTTCGACTCCGTCCCTGGCCACATTTTTCCCTCTTTAAATTTAACTAGTTCTCATTTTCTGCAATCTCGCCTAAATTCCAAAAGAACGCGCTTTGAAGTTAGCGCCCTTTTCGACGAGTAAGCCGGCCAGAAATTTCCAGCGAATCGAGTGTTCCGATAGCCGGACTAATCCTCTATCAGGATTTTGTTTAACACCGAGTGAGAGCAACGGGCCTAGCTTTTTTACCTTTGTGCCGTGAGTAGCTGGAATTGAAGCTCGCCCGTGAGACCGGCGTGATCAGACGGCCACAGGCGAACGTCAGGCGGCGGCGTTTTGTCGGAGGCTTTGTCACCCACAACGCGCACTCCCTTTACCTTTGCAGGCAACTCAAGCGAAAATATCATGTCGATGCGCTGGTCGAGTGTTGACAGGCGATTGGTTAGATCCTCCGGCTGGCAGCACGTGTCGCCAGGTAGGTTACCGGGGCGAAGTTCCCAAATATCCGTAAAACCAGACTCAACAAATTGGTGATATGGCGTGACGATGCCGGAGTTAAAGGGAGCCGGAAGAGGCAGAGGCTCTGGTATGTCAGGATCCCTGGGATTGGAGTTCATATCGCCGGCCACAACAACGGACCGATCCAGCGGCGTGGTGTTTAGCAAGATTTGAAGCAGCTCGGCCACCTGTGCGGCCTGAAAGAGCTGCGATAGAGGGTTCGTCGGATCTGGGCGTTGTATTTCGAGGTGAGTCGTCACCACACGATAGTCCTTTCCGTCGATCGTCGTATCTATCGCGACGAAACCACGCTCTATGTCGATCGTCCCAACCAGTGTCATAACCACCAGCACGGAGCTATAATTGCAACCGTCCGCCGATGGTTTCGAGCAAACACCAAGGCTCTGGAAATTCACTGGTGTCGCATCGACATCCTCGCGCGCGAGAATAACGTCTCGATCGACGAAGCTGAGCTGTGCCGGTACACCGTTTATGACAAAAGGAATGGCCGGGAAACTAAAATTGACGACCTGCGCTGCCTCCACGTAGGTGCCGTGCAAATCGTCCAGGGTCAACTGCAGATGATCGGAAAACGCCGCCGCAATGGAGGGATCGCTACATCCGACTCCTGATGTGTGCACGCTATCAATGCATTGCAACTGAACGACCTCCTGCAAGGCCACAATTGCTGGCTGCTCCTTAGTAATCTCATTGGCGAGTGCCTGCATCCGGTCGGCCGTCTTGGTAGCGACCGCTATCTGCAGTGCAGCAACTAACGCTGCATTGAACGAGGCCGGATCGGAGGCCGCTAAGAAGCGCTCAATTGCGAAACCTATATACTGATTCTGGGTCATAATCTTGATACTGGGGGCGATATTAGCGCCCGCGGCGGGGTATACAAAGAACGAGTGAGAAACCAGGAAGATCAGTGCACAAAAGTATTTCTTCATAATGTTATTCTCCAAGACGGAAGCTATCGGATTTCTGCGCGAGATTATCGAATGCGCGATCGGGGTGTCAACTGTTTCCGATGCCTATCCTGGATCCGTTCTGTCGGACGTGAATGGATTCGAATTATGCGCGGTTATTTCACTGGCAAAGTAATGGCAAAGTAGGAAAATTCCATTGTGATTTGTAGTGGTTACACGTGCTACGAGAATCACCAATCCTCGTGTCGGTGGCCGGGCATTATTTCCTATCCTATATTTAAAGCATCCACTGTTTTCAGAAACTCTGGCAAAACCGCAGCAGAATTTAACGCAGTGGAGATACGGTGTCGGTTATTTGCGTCAAGGCCGCGCTAGTGGTTTTCGTTTCCGTGAAAAGCCCAAGTTTCGTGAGGGTGTAATTTCCAGAGCCGAACACCGGCCCATCGTCCAGGCGACAGCCGAGGCCGATCGTCATCTGGAGTTGGGCATAGGGCATGTCCATGCGGTGATCGATCTCGATAAAATAGCCGTCGATGAGACCGGCCGGCGTGTCAAAGCGCGAAGGCGAAACCTCCTTCACCCAGTGAGTCACGCGGCCGGCGCGCTTGAGTCTTCCGGTTTCGACGTCGAACATTTTGAAGCTTGCCTGACGCCGGATTGCGCCGCCGGAAGTGATATCCGCTGTAAGAATCGGCAGCGCCGGTTCGTAAACGACATAGCTGTGGCTTTTGAATAGATCGAGGCGCTCCATCGTGAGCCCGCCGCTGCCATCGTTGCGTAGCAGAATCCCGGCGTAATCGCCGAACACGAGATTCCACCGTCCCTCCTTGGTCCGGTCACGGTGCAGCGTGAGCGGGACCACTTTGCCCCGGTCTTTACCTTCGGTGATTTTAAACTGCTTGTTCCACGTGGACAGAGGAATCAGCTTTTTCAGGCTGACATCTTGTGGCGATGGAGCCAGGACAACGCCGGCCATTGCCGGCGTGGAAAGGTAAACGACGAGGCTGATGACGATGCTAAATGGCGCAAACGATTTCTCCATAGTCTTCCTAGTTAAACAAAGGAAACGGCGACAATCAAGCGGGAAGGAAAGATGGGATTGGCCCCTGGATTTCCGGGTCAATCGCTGCTGTCATTTCGACCAGCGGGAGAAATCTTTTTTCAATCTTCGGGAAAGATTCCTCACATTTGTTCGGAATGACAGGATAGTCGAACGGGTTTGTGTACAGGCGGGCACGAGGCTTTTATGGCAGAAACAAAAATACAAACTGTCAGGCTGTAGCATGGCGACCCAAGAGTTCAGAGAGAGATTCTTCCGTCCAAGCAGCCGTCGACCGGCGAGAATCGTAGGCATACACCAATCCATCCTACCGCCGCCGGCGAATTCAGACTAAGCCTTGCGCTTTTTCTTGGCGGCGGTCGCCTGACGTGGCGGCTTCGCTTCTTCCAGACTTTTCTTAAGTGCCGCGAAAATATCGACGACGTTGCCGCAGCGTGCGGGCGCCGGCGGGGCGGCTTTTATCTCCTGACCTTGGGATTTCTGTTCGATCAGCTTCTCGGCGCGCTCGCGGTAGTCGTCTTTGTAATGCTCGGGCTCGAAGTCCGCCGAAGACATTTTCTCGATTAAGCCGCGGCCGAGCTTCAGCTCCTCGCTCGTTACTTTTACGCCGTCGCCTTTGGCTATCGCGTCAAAGTCGCGGATCTCGCTTTTTGAAAAACAGAAAGTTCAACACAAGGCCGCGTTTGACCATGACCGTCTGACCTGATTTATCGGGAATCGGTGAACACTTTCGACCATGATGTTAGGCAAGCCCCGCGCCATTAAGCGGTAAACCGTGCTGCGAGAGATGCTGAGCGTGTCCATTAACTCACCCGTGCTTAGATAACGTTCCGTGATCTTATCGTCTGCCATCGTTCCGCCGTCGTTTTTGATCGATTCAGGTTCGATTCCTGTCGGGCGCACCAATCGCAAAGCCATTTCACGGCACTTCGCACAACACTAGAGGCAGGCCTATCGACGGTGCGCAACAGACGAGCGGGCCAGGGGTCACGCCGGTCACAGTCCGCACTGCTTGGCGGCGTACGCGCGCCAACTCGCGGCGGCTAACATCGTCATGCTTGTTCAAGCCCGCAAGGCTTAGCCGCAGGTCTACGGTCGCGAACGGGGCGCATGCTTTTAATTTTCTTGACACGTCGCGGCCTGTCTCAATAAAAGAAGGAAGCTGATTGGGACTCAATTTCGCCTAACATCGCGTCAGGACGGGACTCGCCACGATGAAAATTCTGGTGGAAATATCCGGGGAACCCTACGACCGCTTGATGAGTCAGTGTAATCCCTCGTCTGAGGAGTATGCCCTCCTTAAAAATGGCGTTGTTGGTCTCGAAGGTAATGGCCACAACTGGCGCACTATCGCCATATGGTGTGAGTTATCCAAGCGGCTGGCCTTCTGGCGGTTGCCAAGACGGTCGATTCCATAGCAGCTACCGAAATAGCCAAAAGCATCGAACTGGCACGCGAACCGTAGCGGTTGACGCTTCGCCGTTGCCGTCGTATAGCTGCGCCGATATGGCCGACGCCCGCATGGCAAATCCGCTAGATGAGTTTCAGGGCCAGATTGCGACGTACTTCAGGCAGCTGACTCTTGCGACCGCCTACCTTAAAATAGGCAGCCAGCATTTGAAAACCGCGCCAGCAACCGCGGCGGTCTCTCTAAAACTGGCGGATGATTTGACAACAGAACCAATGCAGTTGCGCGAATTGTTGCCTTATACTGGTGCGGTTGCGGCGGGCGTTGCCGAACTCTTTCAGATGAAGGCTATCGCGGCATGGTCTGACCTCTTAAATAAGCTATTTACAAAATTCATGAATGCGCACCTAGACGGCATCAAATTTTTTCCAGAATTGAAAACAAGAACTGCACGAATCGACTTTTCCATAACCAGTGATATCAATTCACAGCTTCGCGAGGGACTTAGCGCCGACTTTGCCTTTGAGCAATATGCGGATCGAATAAGACTCATCAATCATCGGCTTAATCCGAACGCGCTTTGTGACGGGGAACTCTTAACCATCAAGAAGCACATCTTTATAAGGAACGCAGTTCAGCACCATCAAGGCAAGGTCTATGACGACATGTTGAAGAAACTTGGCTCAACACAGCTCGCCCTTTTGGATTCTGACGGCAATGCCATCAGTCTAGGTGGAGGGCAGCCTATACACCTATTCGTCCCCGAGTTGGATAAACTCAAGCGCGCTTTATTTCTTGTTACTAATACGTGGAAGGACCACTTTGCCTAAAATCCAAATGGAGGTTATTCCGGAGCCAGAGCCAGGTACAGCTTCAGTACTTACAGCGCAGGCAGATTACCTCTTGATTAATCCATTTGCGCGCATGCGGGGTATCGGTGACATTGATTATGTCTGTGGTGCATGTGGGGTTGTCTTAGCTGCTCGCATGAATCGACGCCAACTTAGTAATTTTTTTTTCAAATGCGGCAACTGCGCCTCGTACAATTTGATACGCGGGACTTGATGGCGTAACGCCGCTATATGATCCTCTCAAAAATACAGCTCTCACTAATCGCTGCTTCAAGTTTGCGCGCCATGTCAGGCATTACGGTGTGAACTAACTGTTGAACAAGTTCGGATCGGATTGGCAGCAGTGCAGGAACTCTAGGTAACTTGACAAGAACACCCACCTAGTAACGCCCCATTTCAGCCGCTACTATGCTGCATGAGAAAATCTCAGCGACTCGAATCGAATTCATCGAGCCGATGTATGCGCTCGGTGTCCGAAGCTTATCCGAGGGACCTGACTGGCTCTACGAAATAAAGCTCGACGGCTATCGTTGTATCACCGGAAGGAACTCCAGCGGCGTGAACCTGTGGTCACGCAGAGGCAATCTATTTACTGCTCAATTCCCGGCTATTGCTGAAGCCTGTAAAAAACTTCCCCCTGGCACTCTAGTTGACAGTGGGATCGTCGCTCTCCATGAGCACGGGCAGAACTCTTTCAACCTGCTGCAGCACCACCGATCAAACGCATTTGCGATTCGGTACTACCTGTTCGATTTGCTCGTGCACCGGGGCAAGAGCCTGATCAATGCCCCACTTTCGGAACGGCGTGCATCGCTTCCCAAGTTGAAGCTGCCCAGCGACCAAGATTCTTTCGTGCTCTCCGAAACGATTGACGCTAGCGTACCGGACTTGATTCGAGCCGCCAAAGAACTCAGTTTGGAGGGCATTATCGCCAAGCGCAAAGACTTGCTGTACGAGTCGGCCAAGCGCACGGGAGCCTGGGTCAAATACAAGATCAACAAAGGCCAGGAGTTCGTCATTGGTGGGCACACGCCCGGTAACCCCTTCGATGTTGCGGCATCGATTGCGTTCCAATGACACGCCTGTCATACAGAATGTCTCATTTTGACAAATACGACTAAGTCCTCCCCTCGCCTCACGTCATTTTCTAGCAATTTCAGACCAGCGTGCGTGGCCTAAGCATTGCTCTCCGCCAAAAGAGTAGCAAACGCCAAATCATTCCAAAAGGAGCAAAGATGATTGCAAATATCGCTACTACTATATTGTTACCGCTATGCGTCGTTACCATCGTTTTCTAAGTTATTGCCGTGCTGGCGAACCTCAAGCAGCGGCGAAAGAGCGCACCGTAGAGCGCGGCATCACAGATTTTGTGCGCCAGGTGCGGAGTTGAATTGAGAGTAACACGCCATTTCTGGGACGCTTTTTAGAACAGGGGGTTGACCAGTGTCCGAACAACTTTTAACGGTCGAGCAAGTAGCGGAATATTTGAACGTCGACAAATTCACGATCTATCGTTTGCTTGCCGACAAGCAACTCCCGGCTTTCAAAGTGGGCAATCAGTGGCGTTTTAAGAGGAAGCTACTCGAAAATTGGTTGGAAAAGCATGCAAACATGCGCCGCATGGATCGTAAGCTAGTATAGCGATGCGAGTCGCGACATAACGGCTCGATTTTATGGCATTCGAAACAAGACACCGCTGAACCTCCGCATTCTCAACAGAGTTATGAGCTGGAGGTTAGGAAGTATTGCCGATGCTGATCTATTTGTTGGTTGGTTTGTCAGTCGGAGTTTGGCTCTGGGAAATTCCGGCCAGACCGTGCTTTGAAAGCATTCTGGTTTGCTGAGTACCCGGTCTGAGATTGCTTATTACTCTGCCTCATAACTGACGTGAGCGATCACCCGTGCGCGCAGAGGAGTCAAAGACCTTCGCCCATGGCATCCGAGTCACTAAAAAGTTTTCATCACCAAAAGGAGGCTGATGTGGTGCCAGGGTAGGGATGCTAAGAGAATTTGCAATCCTCGCTTCGGTTGCTTCATTCGCCAAAAACATGCTGGTTTGTACACTATCGCCAACGATCCATTCGGGGTATCAGGCTGATGCTACGAATTCCGTCCCCGCCCAAAGCTGCTCGACTTCAATGAGTTCACAATCGAGTGCCTTCGCTG
>Ga0137376_10001214_pt1 | contig 13977 bp, 8 predicted proteins | sample SagtaG_23_FD_104814 | JGI IMG/M metagenome (GOLD analysis project Ga0137376, IMG submission 104814) | Vadose zone soil microbial communities from Sagehorn Ranch, Mendocino, California, USA - Sage2_L_20_16 metaG | ecosystem: Environmental > Terrestrial > Soil > Vadose zone | place: USA...
CGCTCGCCGGGCACTACCCGGCCATGCGGCTCGGCCCTCCCTGGTGGTTTCACGATTCCCTGGAGGGCATGCGGCGCTTTCGGGAGCGCACCACGGAGACTGCGGGGATCTACAAGACCGCCGGCTTCAACGACGACACGCGCGCGTTCTGCTCGATCCCCGCGCGCCACGATCTGGCCCGCCGCGCGGACGCGAACTTCCTCGCGGGCCTCGTGGCGCGTCATGTGATCGACGCGAGCGATGCCCGCCGGATGGCGCGGGCGCTCGCCTACGAGCTGGCCAAGGAGACCTACAAGCTGTGACGCCGCATCGTGGGGGTCAGTTGAGGACCACACTCCCGCCGAGCTGGATTCCCCAGTTGCATATCCGATCCTCCTATCGTGCCCGCTTCGTGGTAATGACGATTACGCCGTTCGCTCCGCGCGAGCCATACGCGCTCGTCGCCGCCGCGTCCTTGAGGACATCGATCTGCGCGATGTCGCCCGGCGCGACCTCGGCTAGCGTGGTACCGAGCGACCCGCTCGAGATCGTGATGCCGTCGATCACCAGCAGCGGATCGTCGTCCGTGGGATTCCCCCGGATGCTCCGCGCGCCGCGGATGCGCAGCCGGTAGCCGCCCTCCGGCGTCCGTGTGACCTCGAGGCCCGGCACGCCGCGCAGCAGCTCTTCGACCCGGGTAACGCGGGCGTCGGTTTCGGTCGGGACGACGGTGGTGACCGCTCCGGTGGCCGGCGTCGTGCGCTTGGAGGGCGACGACGCAACGCGCCCGCACGCGACCGCGAGCGCGACGACCAGCCAGCCGCAGTCTCGGTTCATGAGATCAGTAGCCCGGACTCTCCCGGGGCGCTTCAAGTTCGAGGCCGCGGCACCACGCACGTGCCGGCAGCGTGCTCGGGCTGGTTCCGCAACGGGTTAGCGCGTGGGTCCGCCGCGCGAGCGGGCGCCGCCGCTGCGTGCCGGCCACACGCGGCCTGGGCGTGGTGCGGAGCACCCGCGACAGGGGAGCGCTGGAACGGCACCGGCACCCGTCGACGATACGGGTTTGGCGAATGCGGGCGCCGGCGCCGAGATTCAAGCCTCATGTCCTCCCCCCCCTCCGGCCCCGTTCACGTAGTCCGCGCGCCCGGGCGGGTGAACCTCATCGGCGAGCACATCGACTACTGTGGCCTGTCCGTGCTCCCCATGGCCCTCGGCCGGAGCGTGCGCATCACGTTTCACCCGCGCTCCGATCGAGAGACGCGCCTCGTCAACCGCGATCCTCGCTTCGCGCCCAGCGCCTTCGCGGTGAACGAGACCGTACCGCCGGCTCCGGCGGGGGACTGGAGCAACTACGCCAGGGCAGCGGTCAGCGCCGTGGCGCAACGATTCCCGGATCTGCGGGGCGTCGACGCACTGGTGGAGAGCGATCTCCCGATCGCCGCGGGGCTCAGCTCCTCCTCCGCGCTCGTCGTGGCCATGGCGCTCGCGATGCTGCACGCCAACGGAGTGACGGTGGCGCCTCTCGAGCTGATGGAGCTCCTGGCGCGCGGCGAGCGCTACGTCGGCACCGCGGGCGGCGGGATGGACCAGGCGATCATCCTCGGTGCGCAAGCCGGGTGCGCGTCACGCATCGACTTCCACCCGCTCCGGCTCACGCCTACCGCCGTGCCCGCCGATTGGCAGTTCATCGTGGCGTGGAGCCTGGTGCCCGCCGAGAAGTCCGGGTCCGCGCGGCAGGCGTACAACGAACGGACGAGGGGCTCCGACGAGGCACGGCGCCTCGTGGCCACACGGCTCAGCCAGCCGAAGGACATCACCTACGCCGCCCTCGTCGCGGCGGCCCCGGTCGAGGACTTACTCGAGCTGGCCGAGGCGAACCTTTCCGGCGTGCTCGCGCGGCGGTTTCGCCACGTGGTCACAGAGGGCACGCGCGTGCCGCAGGCGGAGGCGGCGATGGCCGCCGGGGACTTAGCGGCGTTCGGCCGCCTGCTCGACGCCTCGCACCACAGTCTGCGGGACGACTATGAGGTGAGCCACCCCGAGCTGGACCGGCTCGTGGAGCTGGCCCGGGAGGCGGGTGCGGCGGGGGCGCGACTCACGGGCGCCGGGTTCGGTGGCTCGATCGTGGCGCTGTGTCGCGTCGAGCGCGCGCCGGAGGTCGTGGCCGCTCTGCGGGAGCGCTTCTACGCTCCCCGCGGCGCAGCGGCCGACGTCGGGCGGCACGTGTTCGTGGCCGAGCCGTCGGCGGGTGCGGAGGTTCTGACCCCGGGGTGAGCCCTGGGCTTGCGCCCGGGGTCAGTGACCGCCAAGGCGGGGCGGATCTGGTCGCGCAGGAACTTCAGGCCGCGAGCGAGTTGCGTCTCCACGGTCTTCTGGGAGACGCCCAACCGCCCGGCGATCTGGGCGTAGCTCAGGCCATCGATCAGCCGCAGTCTGCACACTGCGGATCGCTTGGGGGGCAGCTCGGCGAGGGCTCGTTCCACCGTGGCGACCAGCTCCGCGGCCTCCAGGTTGGTCTGGATCTCCGACGCGGTCGCCACCTGACCGAGTCGCCCCACCCACCGGCGCGCCACGGCGGCACGCTCCAGTCGGTCGCGTGCGGCGTTGCGGACGGCGAGGTAGAGGTAGTTCCGCACTGCGCCGGCCGGGACCCAGTCGGCCCGGCCGCGCCAGATCCGGAAGAAGACATCCTGCGCGACTTCTTCCGCATCTTCCTTCGAGTGGATATAACGAAAGGCAAACGCGTAGAGTCGCGGCCAGTATGTGCGATACAGCGCCTCGAAGGCGCCCACGTCCCCGGCGCGGATGCGATCCGCCCATACCCGTTCGTCTGCGTCGGTAGTGGCGGCGTCGCGAGAGATCTCAGGACGGTTGGCGAAGCTAGTGTTGAGCGGCATCCACGACGACCCAGGGCGCGTCCTACGTCGTTAGCGTGTTTGCTTCATGGTTGCTGCGTCGCAAGATTTCGGCCGCCGCTGTGGCGAGGTCGTGGCGATCGTCAGTGTGGCGCGCGCGCCACATCAACGGGCAGGGTCACCCAAACTCCCGATATGCCCCGTAGCTGGCCAGCTGGTCTTCGCCGAGCTCGCTGGGAATTGGCAAACACGGCTCGTTCAATCGCTCGCAGATCTGCTTCCACAAGTCGGTGCGGGTGTAACGCTGATGGATCTTCTGGAACGAAACCGATAGCAGCAGGCGCTTGGCTGTTTGATACTCACCCTTATCGATCAGGAGCTGCACGCGTCGCTCGATGATCCGCTCATCCTGCAGAGCGTCGACCTGGTCCAGCCATGTCTCGCGCTCGGGCCTAGTATGTGGTCCGAGATCGCGCAGGACGGCATCGCGCTCGACAACAATCTGTGGATGTACTTGCAACCACTTCTCCTGAATCGACCTGAACGCCGCTCCGGCCCCCTCGACATCGCCTTCGAGTTTGAGCAGCCGGGCCAACAGCGCCTTGGCAAGCCCGAGATTACTCGTCGATAGCACCTGGATAGCTGCTTTCCTATTTCCTGTTCCGGCGAGCCAGGCGCCAGCATGGAATCTCCAGCGTTCCGACTCGTCTCCAGTGGTATGCTCGATCGCCCATTCAAACGCGGCCGTCAGGTCTTCCATACCGGAAGGAGCCCACAGACTGTGATGGACTTGAGGAGGGTCCGGGGGCCGTTGTCCGCTGCGGTAGGCATGCACGAGATCGTTCCACACCTTCACTTCGTCTTCTCTTGCCCAACCGAACACAGGAACCTGCGTGACCGGCCGGAGCGCTACGTTGGGAACTCGCAGCGCATAGACATTCAACGGCTTGTCAGCAGGGATCCAAAACTCCACGTGCCAGCGTGTTTGGCCGGGGTGTAAGTCCAGCTTGATGGACTGATCCGCAATCGGACCACCCTGTATCTCGACATACGGCTCCTGTCTCGCCGTGCTCAGCGTGGCCCAGGCGCGATCTCTGCCGACGCCATAGCTCCACAATTTCATTCCGGGCGCGATCGCCTGATCGGCGATGTGATACAACCCCGTCCCGCGCGACGGCGTGAAGGCGCCGAACGCATTCGCATCCCTGGTCTTCCAGAAGAAGCCCGTCATTTCCTGGATGTCCGCCTCGCGCTTCGGGCCCGACTCCAGCCAATCGATCGTCGCGAGTCGCGACGAATGAGCCAACACCTTGCCATTGGGGAAATGGTATTCGGTATCGGGAGCGCACGGCACGGCGGCGTTCGACCACGACATCCAGGGATGCGTGGCAGCTCCGGGATTGTGAAAGACCGTGCGCTGCGTCAAGAAATCGTCCTCGGCACCCAGGGAGTATTCCACGGACCACTGCATGCCGAACCGCAATTCCCGCTCTCCACAGGTGACGTACGCCCGCTGTGGCGTGAGATCGATGGCGTAGAGTACCGGGTCGTTTTGCGTGGGGGAATGCGAGATGGGGAAGCTCACTTCGATGCCACCGGCGACGAAGCCGAACCGGGGCAAGATGCGCGTCGGCCGGATGACGTCCGGAACGTACAACACTTCTTTGCCTGACCCCTTGTGAACTATCGATGTGACTCTTCCGCCGAGGTCGGGACAAATCACGACCTTGATCTTGTCGTTTTCCAGTGCGACAAGCCGGTACTGCTTGGGCACCGGTCGCTCGGAGGTCTCCGAGTAGCTGACGTACGGATAGACGCCATCCGGATCGAACGCGGTCGGGACCGGACCGGCGGGCGTCAGTTCGTGGGTGAGGACGTAATGCTGAACTTCGCTGCAGACCACTCCGCTATTTCGCAAGGCGCTCGCTTAACGCCTCCAGCATCCCCATTCCTTTGTGGACGGCTTCCGTGATTCTCGTCTGATCGTAGGTCCGTTTACTGTAATCGTGATCTCCCACGAATGTGCTCAACTGATCGTCCAGCTCCAGGAGCTGCCGTTTGATCGTGCCATCCGTCGATTGGAATGCCAGTGCCCGCAGGATGCGGATTTTTTCGTAATCGACGATTCCCTCGCGCAGCTTCTCAAACCGGACACTACTCATCGCTCCGGGATAAACGAGAAACTCATCTCCCGCCGGCCACAACGCGTGCCGGGCATCGCGCACCGGGTCTGCGGGCCAGGCATCGTAGGCCCAGCGTAAGAAGCCATCATAGCCGTACGCCGCCGAATACCAACCGATATACCGGCCTTCGATCGGTGGCGAAAACACAAACGTATTGGGCTTCTGGGGGGTGCAGCACACGTAATAAGTGGTGGTGGACCCTCGAGCCGAACGGGCTCGGACCTCCTGCTGGCTCGGCTCGCTCGTGATGATCGGCGAGTAATCGTTCAAGAGCGAGTCCAGCTCCGTATGCCAATTTCCCGCGTAGGTGATCTTCCACGCCGGGGAGTGCGCTTTGATCACGCGGATCGCGGCCAGCGTCAGCGGCATTTCGTTTTCATTGATGCCGAGGTAGGTCCGATTGAACCAGCCGCGCTGCTCCAGGTGGCGCTTGAGATCGTCGAGAAACGCGTGCCACACCGACGCGAAGGTCGCGGAATCCGGTGCCCACGTCTCGTAGACGTAGTTTCCCGATCGCTCGTCCAAGTAGCGGAACCGGTTCCCCCAGGGAAGCGGCGTATAGATCGTGATCGCCTTGGTTATGCCGGCGGCCATCGCCAGCTGCACGTATTGGTCGAAGATGTCGTAATCGAATTGCCAGGTCGCGTTCGACCGCTTGGTCCATTCGATCATGGACCCTTCGATCATGTAGGAATTGTCGGACCAGGGCGAATGGACGGCGTAAGTCGTGATGTACTTCCCACCCGCCTCCGCATACAGCCGCAGATGCTCTTTGAGCAACGCTTTGTGCTCGGCCGACCAGGGAGCGACGTGATAGTACCAGGCGATGACCCAGGGATTCTGCCACAGGTCCAACCGGAACTTCCAACCACTGGGTGGGGGCAGGGTCTGGTTCTGAACGGTTATCTGGGTCTTAAGCGCCGCGCGACCCTTTTCGGACCTGACGTCGATTGTCCCCCGGTACACACCGGGCGCCGTACCGGCGGGGATGTCCAATGACAGCCAGATCGGCCTGGCGGTGCTGGCGGGCAAATCGAACCGCTGGAAGGGTTCCAGCCGGTCCGGCATGAGGTAGGGTGGGTTCGAGTCGGTCACCCCGCAGCTCACGGCGGTGGCGCCGTAGGGGTAGTTCGACACGACATAGCGCACGAGATAGACGTGCACATTGCGGCCGGCTAGTACGTTCCCCTTGTCGTTGACGAGGTCGCTGACGGCGACGCGTATCTGGTTTACGGTATCCGGCGACCAGGCCACCAGCTCGGTATTCAACCGTTCGCCTTTCCAACCGGTTGCTTCCCACACCTGGGAGGGCTGTGGCATGTCGGGGACTTCGCTCCTGAAATACGCCTGATCTGTCGACGCGAACGAGACGTTCAGCCCGTGCTGCTGTGCTGACCACCGCGCTGGGTCGCTCGGAGCATCGAAAGTGTATTCCGGTTCAAAGTGGTATGGTGGGACGGGGACTTTGCCGGGCGCGATGAGCGCACGATGCCCCTGTCCGTCCTGCGCGTGGACGAGGACGGCAACGAGAGCCCAGAGGCAACACGCCGCGATGATCCGCCGCATCACCAGCCTGGATTCTGGGTGAGCGTGCCGCGCGACAATTGCACCTGCTGCAGCGGAATCGGGTCGAGATAATGCTGCGGCACTAGGAAGCGGCGTGAGGCTGCCGCTTCCGCGACGACGAAGCCGCCCGCGTCGACCTGGATATCCACACCCACCACCAAGGTGGAATCCCGGTGTTGGTATTCCGTGCGGACAAATTTCACGCCGCGCAGCGCCTGGGGCATCTCGGTTTCCGCCGTTTTCCAGCGCCGCAAGTCGTCACGCCGGAATCCTTCGAACGCCAATTCCACGGTCCGCTCTCTCCTGATCTCCGTGAGCATGTCCAACCCGTTGCTCGTCACAAAAGCGTTGTTCAGCACGGGCATGCCAACGCGCCCACGCAGCAGGTTGATCGTTCCGTTCAGGTTGGCATCGGAGATCGTACCGTCGCGCTCAAACAAGGCCTCGGCGAGGTTCAACAACACCTCGCCGTACCGAAACTCCTTGAAATCGTACTCACCGGCAAACTGCGTCGCCTCGACCGTCTCGTCCTCGAACTTGCGAATCATGTAGCCGGTGCGAGTCGCGCTGCTGCCCGCGAAACCTGGAACGATCGGCTGGAACCCACTCTCCCGGAAGCCGTCCGACCCCGGGACGATGAACGTCATCGCCATTCTCGGGTCCCGGTTTTGAAACTCAGTCGTCTCCAGGGAATCGTATCCCCGGAACAGCGGGGAGGTGGCAATGGGTAAACCGTCGGTGCACAGGTACATGTCCGCCAGCTTCTTCGTGGGAATCATGAAATTGAACCACAGCTCTCTGGTCCAGTTGTGGGTGGCGCGGCCCGCCCAGTATCGCCTTGCCAGGATCACCTCTTTGCTGTCGTCCCCCTGCAGAATGAACAGGTACTTGTAGCTGCTGTCCGTGCCGTGGTCCCTATAGAGGTCGTATTCATTCGATGCAATGAGTTGCTGCCCAGCCGTGATGGCGGCCGTGAGCATCGCCGTCGGATCACCTTCGACATGGTACTTGAGCCACGTGCCCTGGTACAGCGCAGCCCGGGCCTTGAGGGCGAGCGCGGCGCCCTGCGTGACCCGCCCCAGCTCCGCGGGGCTCAGCTGGCTCTGCTTCTCGAGTTTCGCCGCGGCGGTGTCGAGATCGCCGATGATGAAATCGATGATCTGTTGTTGCGTCGATCGGGGCGTGTATACCTCTGCCGATGATACGTCCAGCACCTTGGTGATCAGGGGAACGCCGCCGTATGTCTTGACCAGATTCCAGTAGTGATAGGCCCGGAAAAACCGCGCCTCGCCGACCCAGCGATCGATCTGCGCCCCCAACCCGGATTCCGCCGCCTTCTGCAGCAGATAGTTCGTGCCCCGAATGCCCGTGTAGGCATTATCCCACACCGACGAATTGGCGGGCGGCAGGTACGACCCATTGCTGACCGAACGGAAATCGGGAGGGGGATTAGGGATACCCGAGACTCCAAACGCGATATCGGAATTGACTTCGGTGTAGTTGGGCCCCTTGAGGCTGAAATAGAAATCGTTGGCGGCCAGCTCGAACTGGTCCGGGCTCTTCCAGAACGAGGCATCCGAAATCTGATCTTTCGGGTTGAGATCGAGCGGGTTACACGCGCCGGCCAGCACCAGGCAGAGGCCGATCCGCGCCACAGTCGCTTGTGTTTTCATGGTCGCCCCAAGCCTAGAACGTGATGTCGGCGCCAACCGAGTACAGTCGCTGGAATGGATAGTTGAACCCATTCGCGGACGCTTCCGGATCCCAGCCTCCCGGCACGTGGTCCGTTTCCCACAGGTCGAATCCACTGAAGTAAATCCGTGCGCGGGACAGTCCCGCCCGCCGGGTGAGTGCTTCCGGGAGGGAATACCCGATCTGCAGGTTCTTCAATCTCAGGTACGCGGCGTTGATGGCGGTCAGTGTCGACGACTGATAATTCCAGTATCTGATGCTGCCGTGACTGAGGCGCGGATACGGAGCATTGGGGCGATCCTCATTCCAAGTGTTGCCGTAATACAACAGCGGCGGTTGCCGCCACCAGTCGCTCCAGGGCATGCTGTAGTCGTCGGTTCGGATCAGCGTCCGGTTCCCCACGCCCTGCATGAAGACACCGAGATCGAAGCTCTTCCAGGTCAGATTCAGGTTCATTCCATAGATGAACCGCGGCGTGGCACTCCCCAGATTGACCACGTCGCCATCCTGACCAGGCGTATCACCGTACAAGCTGATCTTGCCATCATGATTCAGGTCTTTGTATTTCGCATCGCCGATACCGATGTCCGACGGCACGCCTTGCAGCTGCTTATAGGCATCGAGCTCCGCCTGGGTGCGGATCAACCCATCGAACACGTAGCCGAAATACGTATTGACCGGATAGCCCTGACGTACGTAGTTGAGGCCCAGCACGTACGTGTCCTGTCCGCCATAATTGACGACCTTGTTCTTGGCATCGCTGAGCGATACTCGCGCCGAGTATTGCAGTCCCGCAACCTGACCTTTCCATCCCAGTGACGTCTCGAACCCCCACGTCTTCAGCTGACCGGCGTTGGTGTACGGCGGCACCGCACCGAGCAGGCTGGGATAGGCGACCGGGATCAGCATGTCTTTGTTGCGCTTGATGAAATAGTCGAACGCTAGGTCGAGCTTGGACGAGAACATGGTCGCATCCAACCCTACGTTGCTGGTGGCAACGGTCTCCCACGTTCTGTTCTTGTCGACCATGCCCGCCAAGAAGGCCGAGTGGTCCTGTCCACCTTGCCCGAACGGATAGGGACAAGGAGGAGGATTTCCACAGGTCTCGTATCCTCTGCCTATCGTGATCAGCTGGAGGTAGTCGTAGAGGTTGATGCCCTCCTGGTTGCCGGTCTCTCCATAGGATGCCCGGAGCTTCAGGTTGTCGAACGCGGGCAGATGCCGGGCAAACGGCTCCTCCGTGAGGCGCCAGGCCACGGCGACGCCGGGGAAAAATCCCCAGCGGTGACTGGGCGCGAAGCGCGAGCTGCCATCCCATCGCAGGTTCGCATCTAGCATGTACTTGTTCTTGAACATGTAGCTCAGGCGGGAAAATCCCGACCGAATCGTCCAGTGCTCACCGCCGCCGTTGTTCGACATGTTAGCAGACGATCCGAGTCCTAGTCCCCACACGTCCTGGTTGAGAAAGTCGCTTCTGCCCGCCTTGAACTGGTCGATGTCGCTGTCTTCGTGCGACGCGCCCGCCATGATCTCGACCTGATGCTTGTCGGCAAACAGCTTGCTGTATTGGAGGTAACCGATGTAGTTCCGGTGCGTGCCTTCCGAGTCCGACCTGGTGACCCAATTCTGATCGGGGTTCGCGATCGAATAGTACACCACACCGCTGTTGTCCCACTTGTACAGGGGAAAGCTCTTGCCGATGTCCGTGTTATTCTGCGTTCGGTAATCGATGCCGGCCTGGAGATTGAGCTTCAGTCCCTCCACCACATCGATGATCGCCTTGAAATTCGTGCCGACACTCCGCGTATTGAAGTGGGCGGTTGCCGCTTCCTGGGCCTGGGCAACCGCGTTCCCCCAGCCACCTTGCGCAAAGAAATGTTGACCACCTTGCGTGTAGATGGGATGATTGGGCATTCCAAAAATGGTTTCCACCATCACGCGTCGAGCGCCGATCCCTCCGATATCCGACATATCCTGGTTGTCCAGGGCCAGCTTGGATTCCAAGCGGATCCGCTTGGAAACGTCGTAGTCGAAATTCAGCCTGAGATTGTAGCGCTTGTTGCCGTCGTCCGCGTAGCGGATCACCCCTTGCTGGTCCGCAAAGGTCCCCGACAGGTAGTAGGCTGAATTCGGGCCTCCGCCGGACACGGTGAGCGTCTGCTTGTGCTCGAACCCGTTCTCGAACACCGCCTTGCGCCAGTCGGTGTTCGTGAAGAACAGCATCCACCCCGAGCTGGCGTACAGGGGATGTGGGATGGGATTGGGATCGCCCGCCTTCACCCGCGCCAGCAGGTCGGGCGTATACATCGGCGCGGCGCCGGCGTGGATATTCGCCTCGTTATCCATGACCGCCATCTGGTAGTTATTGGGCGTATCCATCATCCCTGCCAAATGGGTGGTAGCGACGTTCGAGCTGTACGTAACCGTGGGCGCCCCACGTTTCCCTCGCTTCGTGGTGACGAGAAACACACCGTTCGCGGCGCGCGCGCCATAAATCGACGCCGCGGCATCTTTCAGCACATCGATCGATTGGATGTCGGCGGGGTTCAGTAGATCGAGGTTGCCTGGGATCCCGTCGATCAGCACCAGCGGGGAATTTCCGCCGTTGGCGGCGAACAAGTTGTTCTTGTCCGCGGGAACCGACGACACGCCCCGCAGATTGAGACTGAATTCTTCGGCTCCTGGCTGGCCCGAACCGCGCTGCAACAGCAAGCCGGGAACGGCGCCCTGCAGGGCCGCCAGCGTACTCGTGACCGGGCGATCTTCCAGTGCTTCCGGACCGATCGACGCGACGGCGCCGGTGAGATTCTCGCGCTTCTTTTCGCCATACCCTACTGCGACAACCGCTTCCAGCTCGATCGCCTGCGCCTTTAGCTGCAGGTCGAGCACGGTCTCCTTTCCGTCCTCGACGACGACGCTCGTGTCGACGGCGGCATAGCCCAGCATCCGGGCGCGCACCCGCTGTGTCCCCACCGGCACGCCGCTCAGCAGATAGTGTCCCGTGGCATCGGCGTCGGCGCTGAGCCGGGTGCCGACGACGCCGACGATGGCCCGCGGCAGGGGATCACCGGTTCCCGCGGCCGTCACCGTCCCCGTGATCATGCCGAGCTGCAGGGCGGGCTCCCCCTCCGGCCGCTTCACCAATGTGGCCCGTCCCTCCGGCGTGAACACGATGTCGACGCCCGCGTCGAGCAGCACATCGGTCAGCGCCGCCGCCACCGTTATGCGGCCTGCGCGCAGGTTCACGCGCGCCCTGGCCGGCAGCACGTCGTCGGCATAGACCAGGCTCAGTCCCGCTTGCCGCGAGATCTCCGCCAGGGCCTGCTTGAGTGTGGCACCGTCGAACGCGAGCGAGAGCCGTCGACGTAACACCGCCGATCGCGTCAGATCGACCGGGACCGGCTCGGGCCGCTCCGCCATCGCCAGGAGGAATCGGGGGCCCCGGCTGGCGGCCGGGTCGCCCAAGTCTTGCGCGGTGACGCCGCGCGCGAACAGCGCGAGGATGAGAGAGGACAACGCAACGCGATACATGAGCATGATGGTCACCTGCCGTTCCGGAGCAAGAAGACGGACCCCTCGGCGCGCTCGACACGCAGGCCGACGGTCAACCCAATGCGTTTCAGGACCTGATCGATCGACTCGTTCTGGAAGGTCGCTGTGAGCCGACGCGTGGCGAGGGCGGAATCGGCCAGGCGGATCTCGACGTTGTACCACCGTCCGAGCGTACGCACCACGTCGCCGAGTGGCGTGCCGTCAAAGGCCAGCACGCCCCTGGTCCACGCGAGGTAGCGTCCGACATCGACGCCGCGTCGCACCGCGGCGACACCCCTCGGCTCGAGCCTTCCCAGGTCCCGGGCCTCGAGCACCAGCGCGGGCGAGTGGGGAACCGCGGTCGTATCGGCGCGCGAGAGCGCCACGCGCCCTTCGGCCACGACCACTTCGGTCGCGACCTGATCGGCATACGCCCGCACCACGAACGCGGTCCCCAGATCTTCAGTGAGGCTCGCGGCAGTGTGGACGCGGAGCGGACGCTGTGAGTCGGGTGCGACCTGGAAATAGGCTTCGCCGTCGAGATACAGGTCGCGGCGCGCCGTGCCGTAGTCGGTCGTGTAGCGGACGCGACTCCTGGGCGCGATGGTGACCTGGGTGCCGTCTTGCAGGCGGACGACCAGGCGCTGCGCCGCGGTGGTGGCATACTCGCGCCACTGCGGCGTCCGCCGCAGCACGCCCCCCACGCCGATCAGCGCGATGACCAGCGCCGCGGCGGCCAACGCTCCCACAAGCACTCGCCGTGACACCCGCGGCTGCGGGGCGACTTCGAGCGTTTTGACCGCCTTGGCCCAGGCCGCATCGGCGCTGCTCTCGGGTGCTCGATCGGCTACGACACGCTTGATGAGCCGCAGATCCTCGAGGAGCAGGCGGTGCTCGGGGTCATCCACGAGCCACCGCCGCACCGCCTCCGCTTCCGCAGCCGACGCCTCGCCCGCCAGGTAGCGGTCCAGCAGGAGGTAGAGACGCTCGTCGTCCATGCCCCCTATAACGGGGGAGGGGCCTCATAACCCCCAAACCGATGGCAGCTAGGGAGGATCAGTCGTCAGGTAAGTTTACAGACGCCAAGTTGCAAGCGGTTGTCAGACGCCAGCGCACGTCTTCAGGAAGCTCTGACGACTTGCAGCTGGGGTCTGGTGACCGCTCACAACTTGGCCTCCTGCTTCCCCCACATCCTCGGCACGAGTCGCAACAAACCGAAGCCACTCACCAGGAAGACCGCCGCCCACAGGATCGCCTGCGGCGTCCGCCCGTACAGCGCGCTGCCGGTGCCGAACAACGCGGAATAGATGAACGCGCAGCCGAACGCCCAGCCGAGCAAGGAATGGGGCAGGCTGTCCGGCGAGGAGGCCAGGCCGGCCTCCTGGCGGATCGACTCCCAACCAGGTCCGGCCGGACGCACCAGTTTATAGAAGGAGAGCAGCGTCGTTCGATCGGTCGGTGGCGTGAGGTAGGCCACCGCCACCCACACGACGGTCGTGGAGGCGACCGTGAGGATGAGCGAGATGTGCCCCGGCACCGCGTGGCCTGCCCTGGCGGCGATCGCGAATCCGAGCGCCACGAGGAACGAGCTGACCATCGCGGCCACCTCGCACCAGGCGTTGACGCGCCACCAGAACCAGCGCAGCAGGTAGATCAACCCGGTCCCGGCGCCGACCGAGAGGATCAGATCGAAGGCCTGCTTCGAGGTGCTCAGGGCATAGGTCGCGAGCGCGGCGACGATCATGAGCAGGGCCGTCGTGAGACGGCCCACGAGCACGTAATGCTTTTCGCTCGCCCCTTTGTTCAGGAAGCGGCGATACAAATCGTGCACCAGGTAGGAGGTGCCCCAGTTGAGATGCGTTTCGATGGTCGAGCGGTAGGAGGCGAGCATACCGGCGATCATGAACCCCAGAAACGGCGCCGGGAGGAAGCGGTACATCGCCGGATACGCCATGTCGTTCCCGATGAGGCTGGGATCGATGTAGGGATAGGCCCGAGCGATGTCGGACAGCTGCGGGTAAATCACCGTGGACGCAAGGGCAACGAGTATCCACGGCCATGGCCGCAACGCGTAGTGCATCGCGTTGAAGAGCAGCGTGCCCACCACCGCGTCCTTCTCCGTGCGAGAGGCGAGCATGCGCTGGGCGATGTAGCTCCCGCCCCCCGGCTCC
>Ga0137376_10001222_pt1 | contig 13935 bp, 8 predicted proteins | sample SagtaG_23_FD_104814 | JGI IMG/M metagenome (GOLD analysis project Ga0137376, IMG submission 104814) | Vadose zone soil microbial communities from Sagehorn Ranch, Mendocino, California, USA - Sage2_L_20_16 metaG | ecosystem: Environmental > Terrestrial > Soil > Vadose zone | place: USA...
AAATTCGTGCGCGACGATCGCGCTCTGCCGCCGATGCTCACCAGCAAATCGATCGTGCGAGTCGGCGACTTCAATGGCGATGGCCGTCCCGATCTTTTCGTCGGTGGGCGCCTAACGCCGCAGAATTATCCGTATCCTACCAGGAGCTACCTACTCCGAAACAACGGCGACAGCTTTACCGATGTGACCGACCAGCTAGCGCCGGAGCTGCTGAAACCGGGCGGAATGGTTACTGATGCGGCGTGGATTGATTTCGATGGCGACCGTCGGCTCGATCTCGTCACGGTCGGAGAGTGGATGCCGATCCAGTTCTTCAGGAACGACGGCAAGAAATTCCGCGACGTCACGCAGTCGACGCACCTGCCGCCGATGCGAGGCTGCTGGTACAGTCTCGCTGCTGGCGACTTCGACCACGACGGCCGTCCCGACCTTGTGGCCGGGAATCTTGGGCGCAATTACGGCTACACGGCGTCGAAAGACACGACCTTCGGGATCTACGCCAGCAATTTTACCGGCAATCAAACCACGGATATCATTCTCACCCAGAAGGTGGACGGAACAGAGTATCCATTCGCCGGCCTGGCGTTGCTGGGCCGCGACATCTATACGCTGCCGGTGCGGTTTCCGACGTTCGGTTCGTTCGCGAAGGCGACGCTGAGCCAGGCATTCAGCTCAGCCCAGCTGCAGCGGGCGCTGCACTATCAGGCGGACACTTTCTCCAGTTTCTACCTGCACAATGACGGCAACGGCTCCTTTACGCCGGTACAGCTTCCCAATGCGGCGCAAATCTCGCCAATCAAGGCAATCATTCCGTATGACGTAGACGGCGACGGTAATCTCGATCTGCTCGTAGCCGGCAATCTTTATGGAACGGAGCCGAACACGCCGCGCGCCGATGCAGGAAACGGCCTTTGGCTAAGAAGCGATGGCAAGAATCACTTCGCTGCGATCTCCCCTTCGCAGAGCGGTTTTCTGACGCCTCTGGACGTGTCCGCGCTCGCCCTTATTCGCTTGCCGTCCGGCATGGCGGTGATCGCCGCCAACACCGCTGATTCGGTCCAGGTGTTCTCGATCAGGAAATAACGTCGATTGCAAATGCGCCGCGACAAAAAAAAGGGACGGCTCATCGCCGTCCCTTTTTTGCACGTGATTGCTTACCAGCCCGTATTCTGCTTGAGCCGTTGATCAGTTCCTACTGTACTCAGACTGATCTGAGCGTTAGGTATGGGGAACAGCAGATGGCGCTGGATGAAGGGCTCGGCATTGGCCTTATACAACCGCCTCGCCTTTTCCGCGCCCCCTCCCTCGCCATTTATGTAGTTGTTAATCGCGGCGGAAGCATAGGGTAATCCCCAGCGGCGGATATCGTAGAACCGCTGACCTTCCATCGCCAACTCGAGTCTGCGCTCAGCACGAACCGCCTCTCGTGCGTAGGCTTGGCTCGGGAAGGAAGGGTAAGGAGCGACGCGATAGGTTGCCCAAGTGATAGAGGGGGAATTAATGGCTACAGCGATGCGATTGTCGCCAGCACACTGTGGGTAAGTCGCTACGAGAACGCTGTCCGCACCCGCGCCGCAACCCTGGGCCGTTACGCCCGCGCGAGTTCTGATCAGGTTCACGAGCGGCAATGCGGCTGCGAAGTTGCCGGATTCGACCTGCGCCTCAGCGAGCAGTAGCAACATATCCGCGTACCTGAAAAGGTGAATACGGACAGAGTTTTGCTGTGTAGGTGCCCATCCGCCTGCTACCTGCTCCGCGCCGCTCGCCTTCTCATGGGCGTTTTTCTTTGGCGTGTACGGTCCGCCGTTGCCGATGTCGCGGACCCAACTATCTGAACCAGTGGTAACTTTTACGAGACCCCAGTCCTTGTAGGGCACCTTGTTGCGACCTACCGTCCAATCGAGACGCGGATCGACGGCTGCAAGATTGCCGCCTTCGAAAGCGTTATCGTTTGCGTTCCAAGTGCCGCCTGGATTGGTTGGATCATTTCCGGGACTCGATAACGCCAAGGGAAGCCCGGCCGCATCAACACGGTAAAAGTTGACGAGGTTCTGCGACGGCTGGTTGAACCCGCAGCAACCGAAGTGACTACCCGAGTACGGGAAATTCAGGCGCTCGCCAAAGTTGCCGTTGTTCCCGTCCGCCTGGCCGTCGTTCACCGACGCCTGGTATGCCCAGATTGTTTCTTTACCATTATAGAAAGTCTTGAAACCGGTCCAAACGTGGTCAAAGCTCGTTTCAAGCGCGTACGGACCGTTGTTCATGACATCGGTCAGCGTCGTCACCGCAGCGGCATACTGGGCGGCGTAGACTTGCACGCGTCCCTTGTAGGCCTTGGCCGTCCACTGCCCGGCACGCCCCTTGGCGCGCGCCGTCGTCGGTAACAGAGCGATCGCAGCATCAAGGTCGGACAGAATGTCTGCAATTGCCGCGGCGCTTGTCTCGTTGGCCTTCCGGAAATCCGTCTCATCTTCGCGATAGTAGGGAATGTTGCCCCACATCCGGTAGGCTTCGAAGTGATAATGGGCGCGTAAGAAGAGCGCTTCGCCTTCGATGCTCTTAGCGTCAGCGGCAGATAGTTGTTCGGGATGTGCTGCCAGCACTTTCTTCAGCAAGCGCAAGGTCGCGTTGGCTCGCGAGACGCCCTCGTAGCTGATGGTCCACTTTTCGTTTATGTAGTCCTGGCCATTAGGTGCTGACCAGTGATAACCCTCGATGTCGTTGATGGGAGGCTGGTCACCGCTATCCGACCCCTTATACGAGTCGTCGGCAGCGACGCTTCCCCATACCCAGTTACTGGCTGCGCATCCCCAGGAACCACCCGCCGCCGGGCAGTCCAGCGCACGGTATGCGGCAATCAACGTTCCTTCGACGCCTGCGGCAGTCGAGAGCGTGCCTTCGTCCAAAGTGCCCTGCGGAATCGCGTTGGTATCCAGGAAGTTGTTACATCCATAGAAACCCCCTGACATGAGTGTCAGGATCGCCGTTCCGACGAGCAGCCGATTTTTCGTTGCGACTTTCATCGTTTGAGTATCCTTGAAAAAAAGTCCGGTCGTTAGAACGACGTTGTGATGCCGATACTGAAGATTCTGTTGCTCGGGTACGAACCGCGATCGAAGCCACGGATCTGGTCGCGGATGTCTCCCGCGGAGCCATAGATCTGCGCTGTTGGCAGCGCAGGGTCGAGACCGTCGTAGTTAGTGATCGTGAACAGGTTGTCACCTTGCACGTAAACCCTCGCACCAGGCAGGTAAAGCGCGCCGGACGGCAGGGTATATCCGATCTGCAAGTTGCGCAGGCGGGTGTACGTTCCGTCCTTCACGTAAAAGCTGCTGTAGCGCCGGCTCGCCTGGTCACTGTTGTCGAGTCGCGGGTACTTCGCGTTGGGGTTCTGCGGAGTCCATGAATTATTCAGTAGGTCCTCCCTGACATTCGTCTGGAACTCGCGGAACACGTAGAACTCCATCTGGTTCTCAAAGATCTTGTTCCCGTAACTTCCAAAGATCGTCGCGCTTGCATCCCAATTCCCGCGATGAGCGCCGAGATCGAAACCGGCAGTGAATTTCGGATGCGGACTACCAATGATGGTTCGATCGTTGTCGTCGACTACACCATCGTTATTGACGTCTCTGAACTTGATGCGTCCGATCGCGGATCCGTCGTAACACGGCGTGCCGTTGCCACCGGCGGTCGTCAGACCGCAGCCTCCTGCCGCCGTCGCTGCTGCTGCCTCAGCCGCGCTCTGGTAATATCCGTCGGCTATTAATCCGTAGAATGAGCCGATCGGTTTGCCAACCATATTGATCGCAGCATTCCCGAACCGTGCAACCGCCGGGCTGAAGAAGGCGGTCTGCTCGCCATTAATGGAAACGATCTTGTTGGAATAGTGGCTGCCGTTGAAGGTGACATTCCACCAAGACGCTTGGTGTCCGATCGAGAAATCGTAACCGGTGTTGCGCATCTTTCCGACGTTGACGATTGGCGGAGCCGCCTGTCCAGCGGTCGCCGGCAGCTGTGGATCGAAGAGCAGGTTATTAGTGTTACGCCTGTAGAGGTCGATCACAACATTCAGCGCTCCATCGAGGAGCACCATATCGGCGCCGACGTTCTGGGAGCGATTCTCCTCCCATTGCAGATTCGGATTTCCAAGCGAGATGAGACGGTAGCCGGCTGCGATTGAGTTGCCCGAGCCGGTAATGTCGTAGAAGGTCTGACCGGTACCGCCGCCAAACTGCGACGGGATTCGGCCGGACGGTATCAACTGGTTGCCAGTGATGCCAAACCCGTAACGCAGCATGACGTCGCTCAGGAACCGGTTGCCGGAAAGGAATGGCTCATTGGTAATGTGCCAGCCAAAGCCAACGGCCGGGAACGTTCCCCAGCGGTGACCCGGTGCCAGTCTTGAAGAGCCATCGCGACGCACGGTGAAGCTGGCAACGTATTTGTCTGCGAAGTTGTAATCGATTTTCCCGAACAGCGACAACAGCGCGGCCTTGCCACCAGCGCTGGAGTCGTTCTTCGTGCTCGGATCGGCGAGGGCGTCGTTGATGTACCGGGAATTGACGTCGGTATTCAGCAGATTACCGATGGACCCCTGCAGGAAGCGGTTAGTGCTCTGATTCGCTTCCTGGCCGACCAGAACGTCGAAGTTGTGACGCCCCAGGGCTTTCACGAACCTGGCGGTGTTGCTCCACGTCCAATCGAGGAACTGAGTGGTGTTCTCGGCAATGGCGTTGCTGAACGTCGCCTCGGCAACCTCTGGAGTGGGCGGCGTAAAGCCCTGGAAGGCATTCTGGCCGGTGTTGAAGCCGAGTCTTGTTCTGAGCGAGATCGCCGGCGAGACGTCGTAACCGCCAAACACATTTCCGAACAGATTCAGGTTCTTCGCGATATCGTCCTTGTGCGAGAACGCGTCTTTCACCGGGTTGGTCTGGTTCCCGAGCGTCGTCGCCTTGCCCCCGGCGAAATTGCCCATGATGTCGAAGACAGGGATGACCGGCTGCATCAAAATGTTTTTTCCGAGAATTCCATCCTCGGCGTAAGCGTCCGGATCGTCCGGCAGCCCGCCGTAGTGGCGCTCGAGTGAAAGAGCGGCATTCTCACCGAAACTGAACTTGCCGCGATTGAATGAGGTGTTAGCGCGAAGGCTGCCGCGCTTGAAATCGTTGTACTTGGCGGTGCCGCCCTGATGGAAGTAGTTGAAGGAGACGCGATAGGCGTTGGCGTCGCTTCCGCCATTTACGTCGAGGTTATAGTCTCCCACCGGCGCAGAACCAAAGAGTTCGCCCCACCAATTCGTTCCCGCGCTCCCCGGCATGATCAGGCTGGTCGGGTACGAATAGCTCGCAACATTGACGTTGGTCGGGCGACCCCATTGGTCGGCTGTACTGCCCGCGGCGAAGATGTATTGCGGGACAGTCTGGTTGTTCGGATCGCCGTAGATGTTGGTGGGAACAGGCTGACCAGCATTGAGATAGCTTTGCTTTACGACCTGTGCGTACGCGAGCGCATCCGTCATCATGAAGTCGTCGTAGCCGCGAATCGGGCTGGCTACACCCGTGCGAACGCGTAGCGTTACCTGAGGCGGTCCCGACATTCCCCTCTTGTTCGTCTCGATGACGATCACGCCGTTGCTGGCGCGCGAGCCGTAGATGGACGAGGCCGACGCGTCTTTCAAAACCTGAACGGAAGTGATGTCGTCCGGGTTCAGAAAGTTGAGGTAGCTCTCTTGCACCGGTGTCCCATCGATCACGTAAAGCGGATCGTTGTTCTGGAAGGAGCTGATGCCTCTGATGCGAACGGTGCTGCGAGAGCCAGGGGATCCGCTTGCAGCAACGGTGACGCCCGGCACCGCCGCGTCCAGCTTTTGTAGCACGCTAGCGCCGCTTTGTTTTTGGGCGCTCTCGACGTTGACGCTGGACACTGCTCCGGTAATGTCACCACGCCGTTGCTCAGTATACGCCGTGACGACGACCTGCTGTAGGTATGGGACCTGAGCCATCGTAATGTCGACGATGCTCCGTCCGCCGATGGTGGTCTGAATGGGGCGCTGGCCGACAAGCGAGAATGTCAGCACTGCCTCCGGTGGCGCGCTGATCCGGTATCTGCCGCCTGCGTCAGTGAGTGTGCGCACATCAGTGCCCTGCACACGCACGGTAACACCAGGCAGCGGCGTGCCACCCGTGGACGTGACTGTTCCGCTCACCGCGACGTTCTGTGCGACCGCCGTGCTCGCCAAAACAAACGCCAGCAATAACCCGAGTGCGGTGGCGAAGAGCACGCGCGCATCACGCGATGAGTTTTTAACGTACGACTGCTTCTTTTCCATTGTGTTCCTCCCAGCAACGGTGACGGTTCCTAAGTTCCAATCCCGCGTTGCGTTTAGGCTGATCGCGTCAGCCGACCATATATGGGCTGCATTGATTTTCGGCATTAGCGACCCACCGTGAGAGTAGGTGTCAAGTCGGCATCGGATGCCACTGGTGTAGCGCCGTCCGGGAACAAGATCGCGTACGCGATTTCGCCGAGAAAGAAAGCACAGGCGGTGCTCTTTCCAGCAGAGACCGTTACGCTGCTCTTGGTCTGATTCGCGTCGACTGCGGTGGTCGCGAGGACTTTGCCGGTGCTCGCATTGACGAATAAGGCTTTCCAGGTACCCGTCGCCTGCCACGTCGCGGTAAGGTTGTAAGTTTGCACCTTCGTGGTGTCCTTGCCGACGACGAAATCGCCGAGTCCGCAGCCGGTGGCGCTGGCGCTGATGCTCGACGGGATGTGGACTCTCGCCGGGCCGGTGACGTCGTTGTCGCTACCGCATCCAACAATCGCGGCGGCCGCGAGGAGAAGCAAAGTCTTTTTCCCCCCGTGTCGAAATCCACTACCTCTGTACGAGAACTTCCTCCTCATAGTGTTCCTCCTCCCAGTAGCGTACATCAATTGTTATCCTCCGGTCTCCGCATTGACTTCAGGCCCTTCATCTCGATCAACTGCCGATATGTGATGAGTCGGATGTTGCGAGCCTTGAGGGCCTCGCTGAACCGCGGTGATGTGAGCGCATCCAGTTCTCCCTGACGATTCTTGCTCATGTCAGGTAGTGGACCAGAGGTGTTCATGTCCAGCAATGCGCCCAGTTCAGCGTTGTCTATCCCGACGTGGGTGACAACGAGGTTGAATGGTGTGTTGAGGCGATTGATCATCGCCGCGAGGCTGTCGATCTTGGCGGGCGGTGCGGCGGAGTATTGGGGATCGTGTCTGATTTCGCCGAAGTACGTCGACATACCGAGACCGTACTCTCGGGCGAGACGCTCAGTCAGATCGCGAAACTCAGGGTACTTAACAGCCGTGCCCATGTGGTAGTCCACGTAGTCGATCTTAAGTCCGGACCCGCGAGCTCGCTCAATTTGCGCACGAAGTTCTTTCTCGACTTCCTTTATGTCAGGGTGGTTCTGACGAAGATCCTCCGACGACGGGAAGAAGTAACCGTCCTTGTCGACGAGCGTCGGCACCGCAGTGCGGCCAAGAACCGGGCCCCAGCGATAGTTCTTCCACTCTGAATTGAGCGTGAGGTGAATCCCGACGGAGACTTCGGGATGTCGCTTGAGGATCTCAACTGTCTCCTGGTACCACGGAGTTGGAAACATGACCGACACTGAAACTGGTAGGCCTGTGGCGATGAGTCTCTCGATCGCCATGTTGACACTGTGACTCATCCCGGCGTCGTCGGTGCGGATAACGAGGTACGTCTGCTCGGGATTACCAGGATGTCGCGACGCTTCGGCCTGACCAATGGCGTGCATTGGCGAAGCGAAAATCAGCGGGGCACATAGCAGCGGGGCGAAGGAACGGAGCAGCCGCGTACAACCTCCCTAACAAGAAGTCAGGTAAGTATGCCTTGATTTCAGACTTGCGAGCGCGAGCAACACCTCGTCGATTGCTCGCAGACACCCTCTATTACAGCCGAGTTTTCGAGTTGTCAAGTAGATATTCCCCCGTAACAGTCCACAACGCTCGCTGCTCCGGACCGGATTCTCATCTCTTCGCTCGAGCTACAGGTTGTCACCAGAGCTTTATGTCAGCTTCCAGTCATATAGTATAGACCCGATATGCGTCTGTCTCTGATTCCCATTGCGCTTTTGCCGCTTGGTCTGGCCGTCGCCCCACTTCATGCTCCGAAGCGCGACATCGCATCCACTGCACCGCCGATGCGCGTGGTCGGTTATCTCGCCTCCTGGGGAGTCCGCACCAAAGGCACATCGATCGCCCAACTCCCCGCTAAGCATCTGACCCACATCTTCTACGCCTTTGCGCTGATCGCGAGAGATGGCTCGGTGGGTCTGGGTGACAGGTGCGTCGACGTCGGAGCGTGCGCTCGCAACTCTCAGCTCCCCCTCCCCACGACGCCGCGCGGCAATTTTGGCGAGCTTCAGCGATTGAAGCGACGGTACCCGCATCTCAAGGTCGCTATATCAATCGGAGGGTGGGGCGGGTCGGCCAGATTTTCTGATGCCGCGCTAACCGATTCCTCCAGGCGCAGGTTCTCCCAATCGGCGATAGATCTTTTCATTCGACACTGGCCGGGTCTGTTTGATAGCATCGACATCGACTGGGAATTTCCGGTGCAAGGCGGGCTCAAAGGGAACAGCGAGCGGCCGGTCGACAAGCAGAATTTCACTCTTCTTCTTGCCGAGCTGCGGAGCGAGCTCGACGCACAGGGTGCGAGAGACAAACGACACTACGAGCTGACAATCGCAGCCTCCGCCCGTCCATCTGAAATTGCCAATATCGAGCTCGATCGCATCGTGCCACTGCTCGATTTCATCAACGTCATGACTTACGACTACCATACCGGTGGACCGATTGCGCACTTCAATGCGCCGCTGTTCGCCGCGACGAATGATCCGACACCGGAGCTGAACGTCGACGCCAGCATGCGAGCATTTCGCGCTGGAGGAGTCCCGGCCGAGAAGCTGCTCGTCGGGATTCCATTTTTTGCGCGCGTGTATGGCAAGGTTCCGAACGTGAACGCCGGACTGTTCCAGCCATCGTCGGGTCCGCCGAAGGATTGGCGGGAATCGGAGGGAGACTGGCGCCGGCTCTCCCGTACGCGTCTCACCAATCCCCGTTACACCCGTCATTGGGAACCCGCAGCGCGAGTGCCGTGGCTATACGATGAGCGAAGCGGAACTTGGATCAGCTATGATGATCCGGAAGCGGTGCGTGCCAAGGTCGACTATGCGCGCGAGCAGGGATTCGGCGGTGTCATCATCTGGGAGCTTGGGGCGGACGACGGCAGGCTCATGCAAGCCATAAGTGGATCGCATTGATGGCAACGCGGACGATTGGTGCGTTTTCAATTCGCCGTTGCACGACCGATGATGCTGCGACGGTGGCATCGCTTGCCGCGAGGCTGTTCGCCGAGGCTTACGGCCCGACACACCCGGAACCGGAACTAAGCCGGTATCTCGCGCGGTCATTTCCCGTCGATGGAATTCGTGAAGCGATTGCTGACGACGAGGTCACAATGCTCGTTGCCGAAGATTCAGCGGGAAATGCGATCGCGTACGCGTACCTGCGGGCGAGCCCCGAACCACCAGCTGGCGTAACGGGCGAGCGGGTGTTCGAGATCCTCAGGTTTTACGTCGACGTTAGCTGGCAAGGGAAGGGAGTGGGAGCCGCGCTGATGGAAGAGTGCTTCGAGGATGCGAAACGCCGCGGTGTGGACGTCATCTGGCTTCAGGTCTGGAAGGAAGCGCCGTGGGCGGTAGGGTTCTATGAAAGAATGGGATTCTCCGTCGTCGGGTCAGCGGTTTTCTACTTTGGGGAGCAGATCGGCAATGACCACATCATGTCCAAGGCGTTTTTTGGGTAGAGATCTCTAACTGCAACTGGCGCGGCGTGACTGGTCTCCTAAGAAAACAGTCTGTTGATAGTGAGAATCTTCCTCCAGCCCCGCATCTGGCGGCGCGCGATACCGCGCGCCTGGAAGCAGACCCAGTTCCTAAATGCCGCGAAGATTGCCGGCTGCGTTGCCATCTCGGCTCTGAATCTGTTGTGGCGCGGACACGGAATACTTCGATCGTCGCCAGGCGTTACACGATTCGCCGTCGTGGCTCTCGCTTGCTACGTGATTACCACCATCGCCGAACTCATCTGGCTCGTGCGCACCGGCCCGAAGTTCACGGGATTTGAATCGACAACTTCCGCCAAAAGTCAGATCGACTCAACGGATGCACTCGTCGAAGAGCTGAGTGCGTTGCCACCGGGAGATCTCCGTGATGAAACGCTGCAACTCGCCAACGAGATGAAATCGTTCGAGGCGGGGAGCGATCGCGAGTTCGTCAATTCGCTGGCGAACACCCCGGCGCAGGTCGCGACGGACGTCGATCGCGATGAAGTGCTCGATAAGCAGAGCGCCGAGTTGATGGAGCACAACATTCGCACCTGGCGCGCCTACAGAGAGCGGTTCTACCGCCCGGCGCGCGCGTTCCGCGCCGAGCTTCGCAAGCGGCTCGGCATCCGTAACGTGAACAGCGAGCCAAGGATTCCGGCGCTGGATCGGGCGATACTCACGGGCGCGAAGCCCATCGCGCAAGCGGCTGATTATCTCGCGGGGTTGGCGCGCCGGCTGAAATAGGTCTCGCAATCAACACCTGCAGTGATGTCAGACTGCCTGGGTTTTCTGTGGCTCCTCGAGCCCAACCTGGATCTGTGAAAGCGCGTCGGGCGAAATGCCGTGAGTGGCAGAGACGTTGAATTTGCGCCGCAGGTACTCCTCGAAGCTTATCCACTCGCCTTCGTACTCCACTGATCTGGTCCAGGCACAGAGCGTAACGAGATTCCGATAATGCTCGGCGCCACGCGCGATGACGAGCAGCGCGATCAGCATCAGGAACAGAGCAGCAGCGAGCGCCAGCGAGATGAGATCCCCATGACGCAGCTCCGTAACGAGTACCTTCTGTCTCCCCCGCAGCAGACTCGCCTCTTCGGCAGTCATTGACTGCAGGCTCGACCTGATTGCGGTCATCAAACTGTCGCTGTGCGTGGTCTTTACGATGCTCACCGCCTGATCGCGCCTGCCCGCGCGCTCCAGCTTGATCGTCGAATCGAGCTCGGCCAGCTTCGTCCGCGACAGTGACTCAATGATCAGCAGCCGCCGCAGCTGTGCCGAATTATCAGCCACCAGCCGCCGCAGATTCGCCAGGCGCGACCGAACCTCGCTGGTCGCCGTGTTGTAAGGGGCGAGGAAACCGGTCTGTCCAGTGAGCAGATAACCCCGCTGTCCGGATTCGGCTTCACTTATACGCGCTTCGACGGTGGCCAGCTCACGCTGGATCTCGAGCGTGCGACTGACCCACTCGAACGATTCGACAGCCGCCGTTCCGCCCTGCCATTCGACCAGCAGCAGACCGCACATGACGAGCGCCGTCGACGCCAGTCCGAAGGAAACGAGAATCGGTCTGCTGTGGGGGATCTTCATTTTATCGGGAGAACGTCGTAGGAGGCTGCTCTTATAGACGATTCACTTATGGGCAGGGTATCTACCTAGGAAAAGGGAACTGCAACTGAACAAGTCGTCAGCTTGAGCCTCGTAGCTGACGGCCGTCAGGCTCACTACGTCGGGACGTCACCGGCGCGGGTCAGACCACAATCAACTGCTTGTGCCCTCACGCCATCTGGGGCGTCCCGACGTTTTGAGCCTGATAGCTGTCAGCTTTGGTCAGCTCGGGCTGACGACTTGTTCAGTTGTCGTTTCCATTAGGCGGTTTGCCCGGACAAAACCAGAAGGTATCATTCACGCCGTGCCCACCCCGGCCCCACCGCGAAAAGAAGATCTTCCGCTCCACGACGACGTGCGCTGGCTCGCGGCCGCACTGGGCCGGGTCATCAAACGACTCGAGGGAGATGAGGCTTTCGCGATCGTGGAGCGGCTGCGCGTCGCCACGCGTGCGCGCAGGCATGGCGAATCCGGCGCCCCGACTCTCGATGCAGTACTGAAGCAGATCGACGGATTGACCGTCGAGCAATGCGCAGTGGCGGCGCGCGCATTCACGCTCTTCTTTCTGCTCATCAACACCGCGGAACAGACTCACCGCGTGCGCCGCCGCAATGCGTACCTGGGGAAGGGAGTGACGGACCCGCAACCTGCGTCGGCGCGCTGGACAATGCGCGAGCTCCGAAACCTGGGGGCGAGCGCCGAGGCCATCGAGCGCGCGATGCTAGGTCTCGACATACGGCCCGTCCTTACGGCGCACCCCACCGAGTCAACGCGCAGCACTCTGCTCGGCCTCCAGGCGCGTGTCGCCGATGGCCTTCTTGCCCGAGAGTCGGCTCCTCCGGACACGGTGAGGTTGATCGAGCAATCACTCGAAGGTGAAGTCGAGCTACTCTGGCTGACGAGTGAGGTGCGACAGGATCGCCCAACCGTACTCGACGAAGTGAGCTCAGCGCTCTGGTACCTGGAGACGCGTCTTCTCGAGGCTGGCACCTACATGCATGCGACGCTTGCGCTCGCTTTCGAAGAGGAATTCGCGCGGTCAGCTGACTCGTTCCGGCTCGCCGTTCCGCTGCGATTCGGCACCTGGGTCGGCGGTGATCGAGATGGAAATCCCTACGTGACCCCCGCCGTCACGATTGCCACCGCCCGCCGAGCGAGCCACGTCATACTCGGTCGTTACCAGGTGGCGCTGGATGATTTGACGCGCCGGCTGTCGCTCTCTTCATCGATCGCTCGGCCACTCGACGCCCTGGTAAAATCGCTCGAGAAGGATCGCCGGCTGTTACCGCTCATCTGGAGGAAGAACAGGAAGCGCAATGCTGACGAGCCGCTGCGGCTCAAATTGAGCTTCATGTCGGCACGCATCGATGCGACGCGCCGGCTGGTGGCATCGCGCGATGCCGGCCGACCGAGGAAGGAGCCGGCCGCATACCCTAATGTCGGAGCGTTCGAGGCCGATCTGCTGCTGGTGCGCCAGTCTCTGCTGCGCGCCGGAGCGCAGCAGGCGTGTCGAACTACACTCGATCCATTGTACGCTGCCGTTCGCGCCCACGGCTTTCACGGCTTCATGATGGATGTCCGCGATCACGCCGATGTCCACTCCTCGGCGGTTAATGAGCTATTGTCGCAGAAAAAAGGTGATGCGGATCACGACCGCGTTCGCGCCGCACTATTGGTGCGGAAGCCCATCGTCGGCAAAAATCGCAAGCTCACCGAGGAGACGCGAAAAGTCCTGGATACGTTCGACGTCATTCGAAACATCCAGGACGAGGCCGGGCACGATGCAGCCCGTACGTACATCGTTTCGATGACGAGATCAGCCGAAGACGTGTTAAAGGTGTTGCTGCTGGCGCAGGAGACAGGGCTCGTGAGTCTCAGCGGGAAAAAACCAGTCTCTCGTCTCGATGTGGTGCCCCTGTTCGAGACTCTCGAAGATCTGGAGCATGCACCTGCTGTGATGCGGTCGCTGCTAGATGATTCGGTTTACGCCAGGCAGCTCGAAGCGCGCGGTCGCCAGCAGGAAGTAATGATCGGGTATTCCGATTCGGGCAAGGATGCCGGAATGATCGCCGCTTCCTGGGGATTGTATCGCGCCCAGGAAACGCTGGCCGAGGTGTTCGACGAGTCCGGTGTGCAACTGCGCCTTTTTCACGGGAGAGGAGGCAGTGTCGGGCGCGGAGGCGGATCGCCGGTCTATCGCGCCATCGCCGCGCTCCCACCAGGAACGACGCGCGGCCGAATCAAGATTACCGAACAGGGAGAGATCATCTCTCAGCAGTTTGGCTTGTTACCGGTGGCGGAGCGCACACTGGAAGTAACTGCTGCCGGCGTGCTGTTGCACGAGTTCAGCGACTGGCGAAAGAAAGTCGGCATCAAGGAAGCCGAAGACTTTCGTGAAGTGATGGATCGCCTCTCTAGCCGATCGCGGGATGTCTATCACAACC
>Ga0137376_10001227_pt1 | contig 13919 bp, 10 predicted proteins | sample SagtaG_23_FD_104814 | JGI IMG/M metagenome (GOLD analysis project Ga0137376, IMG submission 104814) | Vadose zone soil microbial communities from Sagehorn Ranch, Mendocino, California, USA - Sage2_L_20_16 metaG | ecosystem: Environmental > Terrestrial > Soil > Vadose zone | place: USA...
GCCATATCCGCGGACGACAATAAGGTGGAGCAAGGCTCGTTCCGGTTCTCGGTTGGAGCGGGCGCCCTCGCTCCCAAGCCACCCGCGGCGAGCCTCCCGCCGCTCCACCTCATCGCCCCCGCGAACAACCCGCGCCTGAAGAACCCTGTGGCCCTGATCATCGAGACACCGGGCGACATCTCCCGGCTGACGCTGGGGGGCGAGATGGCAGGCATGAGCCGCATGGGACCGCAGGTGCACCTCCATGTCGTTGTCGATAATGCGACGTTCATGCCCTGGGCGAAGCAGTTGACCGGGCTGGGATCGCACCGCTACCGGTTCCAATTGCCCCTGCTGTCATCGGGCACTCACACCATCAAGGTCTACTGGGGCGACAACAGGACCCACAGGCCTGCCGGCGCCGTGCAAACGGCACACTGCACAATCGTAGGGTAGCTTCCGTGGGTCTCCGCGCCAAAGGGATATAAGCGTTTCCTCTGAGCGCCTCTCCACACCTCGCCTTTGCCGTGGCGATCCAGGCAGACCTCTGTGGCCGCCCGACGCGACGTCCGAAGCCGGGCGCGCCGGGCCGTGGCCGGCCCGGGAATAGAGGCGGCGCCGCCCCGGTTATTGTGGCGAAACAGGCGATCTGTCCTGCATTTGTGCCGTCCCTGAAAGTCTCCCCACAAGGGCAAGAGGGGGCTAAGTGATCACCGTGACATCACGTCGGGAAACATCCACAATCGTGGTCGCATTGGCGCTGCTCGCCTTGTACGTGCTCTGGGGGTCGAGTTTTGCGGCCATCAAGATCGTCCTGGAAGCCATGCCGCCCTTCCTGGCGCTGGCGATCCGGTGGATCGTTGCGGGCGCGATTCTGTACGCATGGGCGATGCGGCGCGAGGGCCGGCCCGGCGAACGTCCGACACCGGAGCAGTGGAAGAGCGCCCTCTTCATCGGCGGCATGGTGATCGTGGGAGGCATCGGCGGGGTCGCCTTCGCCGAGCAGTTCCTGCCGTCGGGAATCGCGGCGCTCCTCGTCTCGACCGCACCCGTATGGGCCGTGCTGATCAGCCGCGGCGTGCTGCACGAAGACGTCTCGTGGGCAACCGGAGCCGGCCTCGTCTTGGGTCTCGTGGGCATGGTCCTGCTCCTCCGGCCCGCTGGGACAGAGCATCTCAATCCCCTCGGAACGGGGGCCGCCCTCGCGGCGGCCATTCTGTGGGCGGTCGGTTCCGTCTACGCCCCCCGGGTCTCGCTCCCGAAGCGTGCGGTGGAGTCCGCCAGCCTGCAGATGCTCGCGTCCGGCGCCGTGCTGCTCGCGGTGGCTCTGGCTGCCGGCGAGTTCTCTCACATCCGATGGACCTGGCGCGCGGAGATCGCCCTGGCCTACCTGACGTTCTTCAGCAGCTTGATCGGGTTCGTCATCTACATGTGGCTCCTGGAAGAATTCCCGATCACCGTGGCGTCGACCGTCGCCTACGCGGCGCCGGTGGTCGCGGTCCTCGTCGGATGGGGGCTGCTCGGCGAGCCCATCACGCCGCGCACGCTCCTGGCGATGGGGGTCATTCTCCTCGGCGTGGCGTTGATGATCACCAGCCGCACACAACCCAGCCCCGGGCCCTCGGCGCATGCAACGCAGCAGCGGCCGCTGCCGGAGCCGGCTCTTCTGGCCTTGGATCCGGCGTGCTGCGATTCCCCTTAAGCTTCGCGGGTGAAGTGAACCCGGCTCGTCCGCTTTGAGCGAGCCGGGAGGGGTGACGGACTCCGCCGGGGACTGTCGAATTATCCCCAGGGGCCTACCATGGTGACGTGTCCGAGATGCGGCAGGGCGAACCCACGCGACGCGCGGTTTTGCATGGCGTGCGGCGCGCGGCTTTCGCAGGCGTGCGGGGCCTGCGGGACGGAGAATCCGCTCGGCGCGGGCTACTGTCTGACCTGCGGCACGTCGCTCGCCGGGGCGGAAACGACCGAACGGCGCCTCGTCAGCGTCGTCTTCGCGGACATCGTCGGATCGACGTCCCTGGCGAGCCGGATGGATCCCGAGCCGGTGCGCGGCATCCTGGGCGAGTTCTCGTCGGCCATGCGCGAAGAGGCGTCCCGGCACGGCGGCACCGTGGAAAAGTTCGTCGGTGACGCGATCATGGCCGTGTTCGGCCTCCCGCAGGCGCACGAGGACGACCCGCAGCGGGCGGTGCGGGCCGCGGTCGCGATGCAGCGCCGCATGGCCGAGCTGCGGACGAAGATCGGCGAGGTGCACATCCGCATCGGCGTCAGCACGGGGGAAGTCATCGCCGACCCCACGGCTGCGCCCGCCGGGGAATTCATGGTCACCGGGGAAACCGTGAACTTCGCCGCCCGGCTCCAGCAGGCCGCGCCCCCGGATGCGATCGTGGTGGACGACCGCACGCGCGCCGCCACCCATTCTTTTGTCCGTTACACTCCGCTGGCGGCCCCCAAGACGGGGGACTTCGCCAACCGGCCTCGCTGGCAGGTCTTCCGCGTCATCGACGGCGCCCAGATCAAACGCCTCAGCGCCCCCCTACTGGGGCGCGCCGACGAGGTGCAGGTGCTCCTCGCGATGTACCGGCACACGCTCGAAAACCGCCAGCACCACCTGGTCGCGCTGATCGGGCCCGCCGGGATCGGGAAGACGCGTCTCGCGGAAGAGGTGCTCGACGCCGTCTCCCGGGGGCGCACGCCGCCCACGATCCTGCGCGGGCGCTGTCCGGCGTACGGCGACGGGTTGACCTTCTGGCCGCTGGCCGAAATGTTGGAGCAGGAGTGTCAGATTTCGCAGAGCGACTCCCCGGCGGTCGTCGCCGAGAAACTGGCGGCGGCGGTAGACCGTGTCTGCGCGCCGCTGCTCGGGCCGGAGGACAGCCGGGCCGTCACCGCGGGGCTGGGGGTGCTGCTGGCGCTCGAGTCCGCGGAGCGCCGCGTCAGCCTGCCCGACCCGCGGGAGGGCGACGATGCCGGGTCGGCCAGCACGACGCTGTTCCAATCACTCAGAAAGTTCCTCAAGGCCAAAGCTGAATCCGGACCGCTGATCCTGTTGTTCGAGGACCTGCACTGGGGGGAAGAGAGCCTGCTGGACCTGTTGGAGCAGCTCGGCGCGCGGGGCATCGACGCGCCGCTCCTCATCCTCTGCCTCGCGCGCCCCCAGTTGCTGGAGCGGCGTCCCACCTGGGGCCAGCACGTCCGCAACTATGCCACGATGTCGCTGTCCCCCCTCTCGACCGAGCAGAGCCACCAGCTCATCACGGAACTGCTCAAAGGCGAGTCCATCCCTCCCGACGTGCGCCTGCGGATCCAGGCGAAAACCGAGGGCAACCCGTTCTTTATCGGCGAGACGCTCCGCATGCTCATCGACAACCGGCATCTCGTACGCGACGGCGGCGGATGGCGGTGGAGCGGCGATCCGGTGGATATCCGCATCCCGGATACCGTCCACGGCATCATCCTGTCCCGGATCGATCTGCTGCCGCCGTTGGAGAGGCGGGTGATCCAGGATGGATCCGTCGCGGGTCGCGTCTTCTGGCTGGGCAGCATCACCGCGATGGGCCTGCCGGCAGCCGAGGCGCTCGCGGCGCTCGAGCACTTACTGGACAAGGACCTGGTCGAGGAACATGCGAGTTCCTCGGTGGCGGGAGAACGGGAATATGCATTCACCCACGCGCTGATTCCCGAGGTCGCGTATGGGACGCTCCCCAAGACCATGCGCAGCGCGAAACACCTGAAGCTCGCCGCCTGGCTCGAGGGGATCGCGCACTATGCGGATGAGTTCCTCGAGGTGCTCGCGCACCATTACGAGGATGCGTGGCGGTACCGATTCGAGACGGGAGAAGAAGCCCAAGGCACGGCCCGGAAGGCGATTCAGACGATCCGCAGAGCCTCGGCGCGCGCGAAGGCCCGCTGGACGCTCCCGGAAGCCCGCCGCCTCTGCGATCGCGCGCTGAGGATCCTGCATACGGCGGGATTGGATGCCGACGTCCCCCTCCTCCTCGAACTCCTCACGGACCGCTGCGAAACCGTCAAGTGGCTCGACGTCCCCGACGTCGTCCTCGAGGACACCCAGAGAGTGGTCGACATGGCCGCGCCGGCGGGCCGCGAGGATCTGCTGGCGCGGGCCTGGCTGAACCGGGCGTTCGCCGCGAACGATCGCGGACGGCTGCACGAGGCCGAAGATGCGCTGCAGCGGGCTGAAACCCTGTTTCGCTCCCTCGGCGACCGGCAGGGCGAGGCCGAGACGCTGGAGATGCTCGGCTTCACCACCGAGGACCTGCGCGGCAAACTGACCGCTGCCGGGGAGGCGTACCGGCGGGCGCTGCAGCGTTATGGGGAAATCAGCAACGCACAGGGCGTCGCCCGGACCAGCGTGCGGCTGGGCCGCTGTCTGGTCAACGCGGGAGAGATCCATCGCGCCGAACAGCTGCTCGCCGGCGCCCTCCAGCTCGCCAGGCAGTCCCATGAGCGCATCAGCGAGGCGGGGGCCGTGGTCGGCCTGGCCATCATCGCGCACCTGTCCGGCAAGTCGGCGGCGGCGGTGGACCGATACCAGGAGGCGATCGCGATCTACCTTGAGCTGGGGGACCTGATGGGCGCGGCCAGCGCGCACCGTCATCTTGGAATGCACCACCTCCGCATGGGAGCGATCGACGAGGCCGAAGTGGCGTTCCAACGAGCTCGGACGCTTCGGGCGGAGTACGGCGCCCGATCGGAGTCCGCGGTGCTCCTCCGCGGGCTGGCCGAGGCGTCGCTGGCGAGGGGCGATCTGCTCCAGGCGGCCGAGTACGCCGAGGAAGCGATGCGGGCGGTCTCCGACTTCGACCAGCTGGCCAAGGCCACCCACGGCGTCACGCTCGCCCGGGTGCGCGCATCACAGGGGCGTGAGGTGGAAGCGGAGCGGCTCTTCGAGGCGGGGCTGAGGCTGCTCGAACCTTCGGAGTATGTGGTCGACTTTGCGCTGGCTCTCCTGAAGTACGGCGATGCGCTGCTTGCGCTCAAACGTCCAGATCGCGCTTCGCCGGTGCTCCGGCGCGCACGGGAACTCTTCGCCGGCATGGGCTGCGCGTTCTTTGTGCGCGAGGTCGACGCGCGGCTCGAGCCACCCGTCCACAGCGCCGGGTCCTAGCGCACGCCGGACGGCCCGCCCAACCTGCGTCCTGCCGCCTTCGCAGGGCCGGGTTAACGGACGATCAGCACCGGGACGCGCGCCCCGTGCAGGACCCGCTCGCTCACGCTTCCCAGGATCAGCCCGCCGATCTGGCCGAGCCCCCGGCTCCCCATGATGATCAGGTCCGCCTTGTGCTCCGCGGCCGCCTTGATGATCTCGCCCGCAGGGTCGCCCTGTCGATAGACGCGGCTCACGGGGCGCTCCATTCCTTCCAGCGCCGACGCGGTGGCCTCAAGGATCATCTGGCCGGCTTTGCGCAGCCCCTCTTCCAGCGAGCCAAGATCGACGTATCCCGCGCCGGGACCGCCCATCGCGATCACCGGGACGTGCCCGACGTTCACCAAGATGACCTCCGCCTCCCGCAGCTCCCGGCCGAGGCGCGCCGCCAGCTTCGCCGCTGCGATCGCGTGCGGTGAGCCATCGGCCGCCACGAGCATCCGCATCATTGTCGCTCAGCCCCCTCGCGCGTCCACTGTAAATCCACCCTCATCTGACTAACGGCGCGGCCCGCTCCTGCACTCCCGGCTGCCTCTCCAAGAACGCCGGCACCCTCTCTGCCTTGCGCCGCCCCCCCGCACGCCCGCTCGTCAATGGGCAGCAGGCCATGATAATCACAGGGTACTTTCCCTTAGATGAAAGTTCCATCATCACGCGGTTAAGACTTACAGGTTTTTTCGCCAATCCTCTCCGGTAATTACCTGATCCCGCGAGCATCCTGGCGGCGCCATACTCCAGGTACTTCGATCAAGAGCGAACAGAGGGGGGTCGTGGGGTGCCGACCGTGTGGTTCCTGATCGCCGCTCTCATCGCTGTCGTACTGGGCGTGCCGGCGGTGACGGCCCAAGCGCCCGGCTTCTCGTTCAGCCCCAACCAGAGGTTGATCGAACCGACAAACCCGCTGAACTCTCTGCTCCTCTCCACCAACTTCGACACCGAACCGGGGATCAAGATCGACAGCGCCGACAACGTGTACGTCGGCGCCATTCACGGCGTCCCGGGCGGCACCGTCATGTGGAAGGCGCCGGCCGGGAGCTGCACCAACTCCGGCTGCACCTTCCGGTTCCTCGGAGAAGTCGATTCCGCGCAGAACCCGACGGGGCTTGCGCCGGGCGGCGGGGATGAAGATCATGCCATCGGCTCATCCGGGCCGGGACGCCCCGGCGCACTGGTTGTGGCCAGTCTCTGGCTGGGGGATATCACCGTGGCGGGCTCCACAGACGGCGGCCGGACGTTCTTCACCAACCCGGTCGCGTCTCCGATCCCGGCCGATGACCGGCAGTGGGTGGTGGCCGACGGTCCCAGCACCTTCTATATGACCTTCCACGATGTGGCGACCTCCAACATCGACGTGCTGCGTTCGCAGGACGGTGGGATGACCTGGCTGCCGGTTGGGACCGCCATCGACCTCGCGACGGCCCCGGCCGCCCTGGGTGTGCCGCCCAGCGCCACGGGAAACATCGCCGGCGAGATCAAGCTCGATCCGGTCAATCACATCTTCTACCAGGTGTTCGCGGCTCCGTCGGACGCCCTGCAGAACCAGACCGGGGCGCCTCCGAACGCCGTCTACATGGGCGTGTCGACGGACGGTGGGCAGACCTGGACCGACCACAGGGTTTTTGCGGGCCCCGCCACGGCATCGTTCGCCAACATTTTCCCGGCCGCGGCCGTGGATGCCGCCGGGAACGTGTACACCACCTGGTCCGACGGGCGGAACGTGTTCTTGAGCGCCTCCACCGATCACGGCAGCACGTGGAGCGCTCCCCACCAGGTAAGCCAGAATTCGGCCCAGTTGCAGACCAGCATTTTCCCCTGGATCGCGGCGGGGCAGAATGGCGCCGTCGACCTCGTCTGGTATGGGACGAGCGCGACCTCCGCGGGCGACAGTTCCGCGCGGTGGAACGTGTTCTTCGCCCAGTCGCTGAACGCCAGCTCCCCGAGCCCGACCTTCGCCCAGGCCGTGGCGAGCGACCACATCATCCACACGGGGCCTATCTGCGAGAGCGGGACCGGATGCACAGGCAACCGCAATCTGGCGGACCTGTTCATGGTCGCGGTCGACTCGCGGGGGATGGCGTTTATCGCGTACGCGGATGATCACCAGACCGACAGTTCCGGCAATCCTCTGACGCAAACGTATTTCACGCTGCAGACCGGGGGGTCGAGCGTCGGCGCTCCTCCGTAACTCTGGGAGTAGCAACCGCTGGAGCCCTCGACCGGATTCGAACCGGTAACCCCCTCATTACAAGTGAGGTGCTCTACCGGGTTGAGCTACGAGGGCACCTTGCAACTCGTAGTCTAACAGCGGCGCCGGCGGCTGGCAAGGATCGCGCGGGCCGCTCAGGCCGCACCGCCCTCAGCTCATGTGCAGGCCGCCGTTGATGTCGATCGTGGCGCCGGTGACATAACCGGACTCCGGGCCGGCCAGGAAGACCACCACGGAGGCGACATCCTCCGCGGTGCCCAGGCGCCGGAGGGGAATGCGGGCGATGAACTCCCTGCGGACGTCCTCCGACCAGTGGCGGGTCATCTCGGTCATGATGGGGCCGGGCGCCACCGCGTTGACCCGGATCCCCTTGGGCCCGTACTGCCGGGCCAGCGTCCGCGTCAACCCGATCACTCCCGCCTTGCTCGTGGCGTAGTCGGGCGCGGTCACGATCCCGCCCACCCGAGCCGCCAGAGAGGAGAGGCTCACGATCGCCCCGCCGCCCTGGCGGACCATCCACGGCAGGACCGCCTGGCTCACGAAGAACACCGCCTTGAGGTTGATCGACATGAGGCGGTCCCACTGTTCCTCGGTGAGCGCCTCGCTGGGGACCTCGCTCAGGATGCCGGCGTTGTTCACCAGGATGTCGAGCCGGCCGAAGGCGCGGCCGGCCTCCTCAACGGCCCGCGCGATCTCAGGGGTGCGCGAGAGATCGGCGGCGACGAACGCGGCCCTTCCCCCGCCCGCCGCGATCGCCTGCGCGGCGGCCTCTCCCTCCGTGTTGAGCCGGTCGGTGATCACCACGGCGGCGCCGGCCCGGCTGAGCCCGGTGGCGCAGGCCAGGCCGATCCCGCGGGCCCCTCCGGTCACGAGCGCCACCCGGCCGGCAATCGTCTGCGCTGCCATGAATTCCCCGCCCTCCCTGAGCCTCAGGCGCCGTGTTTTCGCGCCGTGGGGGGCGGGTCCTGCCGGCAGCCCTGCGCGCGGGAGCAAACTGGTATAATGTGATCGAGATGTCCACCGCCGTTGTCCCCGACACCCGCCACCAGGTCCCTGCCCCCGGCGTGGGAATGCGGGATCAGTACGGACGCGAGATCCGGGACCTGCGGGTGTCCCTGACCGACCGCTGCAACCTTCGATGCGTCTACTGCATGCCCGAGGCGATGGAGTTCAAGCCCCGCGACGAGATCCTGACCGACGACGAGCTGCTGCTGGTCATCCGGGCGGCCGCGGAGCTCGGGGTCAGGAAGATCCGCCTCACGGGCGGAGAGCCGACGGTTCGGGCCAACATCGTGGAGCTGACCGGCCGGATCGCCAAGGTGCCCGGGATCCAGGATCTGGCCATGACGACGAACGGAATCCGGCTCGCCGACCTGGCCGCCCCGCTCGCGGACGCCGGGCTGCGCCGCATCAACGTCAGCCTGGACAGCCTCGACTCCGCCAAGTTCCGGGCGATCACCCGCTGGGGAGATCTGGGGGACGTGCTCGGTGGGCTGGACGCCGCCGAGGCGGCGGGGCTGCGCCCGATCAAGGTCAACGCCGTCGTCGTGCGAGGCTTCAACGAGGACGACGTCGCCGGCCTCGCCCGCCTCACCCTGGCGCACGACTGGGGTGTGCGGTTCATCGAGATGATGCCGTTCGGCAGCGTGGCCGGGTTCCAGACAAACGCGTACGTGCCGAGCCGGGAAACGATGGACCGGATCGAAGCCGCCCTGGGTCCCCTGCACCCCATCGATGTGACCGGATACGATCCGGCGCGGACCTACCGCCTGGAGGGCGCCCGCGGCACCCTTGGGTTCATCAGTTCGGTGAGCCAGCCGTTCTGCGCCCAGTGCGGGCGCCTCCGGCTGACGGCCGAGGGGCGGCTCCGGCCGTGCCTGCTCCGGGACGACGAAACCGACCTCCGCGCGCCACTGCGCAGCGGCGCGACGTACGAGGAGATCCGGGAGCGATTCCGGGCGGCGGCGTACCGAAAGCCGTGGGGCCACGGGCTGGCCCGGGGCGTCATTCCGCAGCGCCGGATCATGTCACAGATCGGCGGATAGCCGCCCCCGGACGGCAACACCGATGGCCAAACCGAAACGCCACCCGGTCACCGGGTGGCGTTCGAAACGCACGCTGCCTCTGCGTCGCGGGTCGCTTACTCTTCCTCGCCCTCGAGGTTCCGTTCGAGCTTGCGCTTGACGCGCTGCAGGGCGTTGTCGATGGACTTGACGTGGCGGTGCAACTCGGTCGCCATCTCCTGGTACGATTTCCCTTCCAGATAGGCCGTCAGCACCCGGCACTCCAGATCGCTCAAGTTCTTGCGGATGCGCTCCCGCATGGTCAGCGAGGCTTCCTGGTTGATCACGAGCTCTTCGGGATCGGAGACCTTGATGCTGCTGATCACGTCCAGGAGGGTGCGGTCGGAGTCCTCATCGTAGATCGGTTTGTTCAGGGAGATGTACGAGTTGAGCGGGATATGCTTCTGCCGGGTCGCCGTCTTGATCGCGGTGATGATCTGGCGGGTGATGCACAGCTCGGCGAAGGCCCGGAACGATGACAGCTTGTCCCGCCGGAAATCCCGGATCGCTTTGTAGAGGCCGATCATCCCTTCCTGGATGATGTCCTCGCGATCGGCCCCGATGAGGAAGTACGCCTTCGCTTTGACCCTGACGAAGTTGCGGTACTTGTTGATGAGGTACTCGGCGGCGAACTCGTCTCCACTCTTGGCGCAATCGACTAACTGTTCATCAACCATTTCTTGGTACACGGGCACGACTGGCCTGCGCGCAACTACCACGCCTCTCGCCTCCGCCCCGAATGTTCGATTGTGTCAGACGATTCCTGATGCATCACGGATGTTGGCATCGACTCTCTTCGTCGGGGCGCCGGATCACCCGGTCGTGTCGGACGATCGCCTGCCCCGCTGGGCGCTGCTTGTGGCTGCTGCCGCAAGTTAGTCATATTATACGAACGCATCACTGTCAAGTCAATGTTAAGCCTCGCGCGTAGGCCGCGCAGGGACGGCGCCGGCGCGTGCCGCGTCGCCCGCTGCGGCCGCGGGGAGGTGCCGCGCCACTTCAAAGAGCAGCAAGGCCGCGGCCACGGAGACGTTGAGCGATGCCACCCGGCCTCGGAGCGGAATCCGCACCACACGGTCGCACCGCTCCCGCACCAGGCGGTGGAGACCGCGACCCTCGCCTCCCACCACCAGGGCGACCGGAGGGGCCAGGGAGCCCTCATCGTATCGTTCCGCTCCCGCGGGATCCGCCCCCACGACCCACACGCCCTGCGCCTTCAGGTGACCGAGCGCGGCCACGAGGTTGCCGGCCTGCGCCACAGGACAGTGGGCGAGCGCTCCGGCCGAGGCGCGCGCGACCACGGGGCTCAGTCCCGCCGCCCGACGCCGGGGGATGATGACACCGTGCGCGCCGGCGGCTTCCGCCGTCCGGATCACCGCGCCGAGGTTGTGCGGGTCCTCGACGCCATCGAGCGCGATCAGGAACGGCGCCTCCCCGCGATCTCGGGCGCGCCGGAGGAGGTCGTCAACGGTCACGAGCGGAGCGGCCGCGGCCAGCGCTGCGACTCCCTGGTGGACAACACCGCGCGCAAGCGTGTCCAGGCGTCGCCGGTCGACGGTCTGGACGACCACCCGGCGAACATGAGCTTCGTGCAGGATCTCCCTCAGCGACCCCCGGGCATCCGCGCCGCCGGCCACCAGCACGCGGGACACCGGCTGACCGGCCCGCAGCGCCTCGAGCACCGCCCGCCGCCCGAACAGAGGGCCCAGGGATTCCTCGGGCGCCATCAGCGGAGCCGCCAGGTCCACCCGGTCGGAGCGTCTTCGAGGAGCACGCCCACGGCCTGGAGGCGGGACCGGATCGCATCGCTGGTGGCCCAGTCCTTTTGCCGCCGTGCCCGCATGCGGCCCTCCGCGATCAGCGCAACGAGTTCGTCCCCGGAGATCTCGTCGGCCGGTCCCCCTCCCCGGAGTCGTGCCAGCAGAGGGTGGGCGGCGTCAAACAGGTCGGGCCGTTCATTGACGAGCTCCTGGGCGAGCCGGTGGAGCGCCCTGCGCTGCTCCGCCGTCACCGCTGCCGTCAGGCGGAGGCCGAGCACGCCGGCGAGCGTGCGGAGCGTGTCCTGACCGGTCTGGAGCCCCGCAAGCGCCGCAGGGGGGACGTGCCCACCGGCCTTGGCCGCGGCGTCCGCGGCCTTGTTGAGCGCCGTCGCCAGATCGAAGATCGCGGCGAGGGCTCGGGGCGTGTTGAAGTCGTCGTCCATCGCCGCCGTAAACACCTCCCGCGCCGCGGCGGCCGCGGGGATCAGGCCCGCCGGATCCCCCGGTGATTCCGCGGCCTCTCCGCCGCGGGGCGCGGCCGGCCGGCCCGGGGCGGCTCCCGCGCCGCCCCGGGGGCCGTTCCCATGCAGCACGGTCTCCACGTGCTCCACCGCGGTGCGCAGCCGCTCCGCCCCCCGTGTGGCCGCGTCGAGCGACTCCTCGGTCCACGTCGCCGGGCTCCGGTAATGGGAGGACAGCACAAACAGCCGGATGGCATCGGGCTGGTAGCGCTCCCTGGCCGCCTCGATCGTCACCATGTTCCCGAGGTGGCGCGTCATCTTCTCCTGGCCCTCGGACAGACGGAGCAGCCCGTTGTGCACCCAGTAGCGGACGAACGGCTTCTTGCCCGTGAACCCCTCGGACTGGGCGATCTCGTTCTCGTGGTGGGGGAAGACGACGTCCTGGCCTCCGCCGTGGACGTCGAGCTGCTGGCCCAGGAGGGAGGTCGACATCGCCGAGCACTCGATATGCCACCCGGGGCGGCCCCGCCCCCAGGGACTGTCCCAGGCCGGCTCCCCGGGCTTCGCCGCCTTCCAGAGGACAAAATCCATCGGGTGCTCTTTTCTCGGATCGACGTCGATGCGGGCGCCGGCCTGCATCTCTTCGAGCGAGCGGCCGGAGAGGCGGCCGTAATCCGGAAATTTCGTGACCCGGAAGAACACATCCCCGCCGACGGCGTAGGCCAGGCCCCGATTCACGAGGACCTGGATCATTTCCAGCATCTTCGGCACCGCGGCGGTCGCGCGCGGGTAGTGGTCGGCCCGCCGGATGCCGAGCCAATCCATTTCCCGGAGGAAGCGTTCCGCGTACTGCGCCGCCAGCGCCTCCACCGTCGTGCCCCGCTCCCGGGCGGTCTCGATGATCCGGTCTTCGATATCGGTGAAGTTCTGGACGAGCGTGACGCGGTAGCCCCGGTATTCCAGATACCGGCGGATCACATCGAAGACCAGGTAAGAGAGCGCGTGGCCGACATGGGCGGGGCCGTAGAGGTTCGGGCCGCAGACATACATGCGGACCTCGCCGGCGTGGAGGGGCACGAGCTCTTCCACGCGCTTGGAGAGGGTATTGTAGACGCGGATCGCCATCACCCGACCCCCGGCAGCGGGCAGGACGACAGGATCAGAACAACGGCCGCCGGACGGGCACGGCCGTCAACTCCGCCGTCAGTTCCCACCGGCCTTCCGTCCGCCACGTCCAGGGATCCACGTCGGTCACGCGGTGAAGATCGAAGCACCCCCGGTCGGCCAGCACGCGAAGGTGGGACTCCCCTCGCTCCCAACGCCGCTCGAGGATGCGCACGATCCGGTAGAAGGCGGTCCCCCGCCAGAACCCGGTCGGGCGAGGACGGCGGCCCCCGGGCTCCGTCTCGACCACGATGGGCTCGGCGAGGACCCGGCGTTCGATCAGGATCAGATGGGGACGGCGCAGCGGACGCCCGTCATCGTCCCCGGAGCGCGGCCCGGATGTCATCCGGCGGCGCCCCGCGGCCAGGCCGGGGCGGGCTCCAGGCTGGCCACCGCCTGCGCGGCGATGCCCTCCTCACGTCCGATGGCGCCCATGCCCTCGGTCGTCGTCGCCTTGATGTTCACGCGATCGTGTGCAATGTGGAGGACGCCGCTGATCGCCGCGCGCATCGCCGGGGCGTGGGGGGCGAGCCGGGGAGCTTCCGCGAGGACCACGATGTCGACGTGCGCCGGCCGCCACCCGTGCTCCCCGAGGAGGGCGGAGACCCTGGCCAGGAGGGCCAGGCTGTTCGCGTCCTGATAGGCCGGATCGGTCGGCGGGAAATGGTGGCCGATATCGCCGAGCCCCGCGGCGCCCAGCAGGGCGTCCATCACGGCATGCACGATCACGTCGGCGTCGGAGTGTCCGACCAGTCCTCGAGCATGGGGGATCTCCACCCCGCCGAGCACAAGGGGGCGCCCGGGGCCGAACCGGTGCGCGTCGAACCCGACGCCCACCCGGACCACGCGGCCGGCATCCGCGTCGCGGGCGAGCAGGGCCTCGGCCAGCACCAGGTCTTCGGGCACGGTCACCTTCAGGTTGGTGGGATCGCCCGGGACGAGCCGGACGGGAATCCCCAATCGCTCCACCAACACCGCGTCGTCGGACCCGCGAAACCCCTCCCGCGCCGCCGCCTCATGCGCGCGCTCGAGGAGCGCGCGGTGAAACGCCTGGGGGGTCTGGACCCGATAGAGGGACCCTCGGTCGAGGGTTTCAAGCGCCCATCCTCCCTCGCC
>Ga0137376_10001230_pt1 | contig 13914 bp, 6 predicted proteins | sample SagtaG_23_FD_104814 | JGI IMG/M metagenome (GOLD analysis project Ga0137376, IMG submission 104814) | Vadose zone soil microbial communities from Sagehorn Ranch, Mendocino, California, USA - Sage2_L_20_16 metaG | ecosystem: Environmental > Terrestrial > Soil > Vadose zone | place: USA...
AGAAAGACCAAAGGAATGAACGCAATAGGGAGCGATCGCATGGTGCCCGCTGACGCAGCACGATGCATACCAATTTCTTCCGCTTGATCCCTCCATCCGTCAGTCCGTCAATCTGTCAATCCGTTTCACTGGCACTGCCGCCAAACTCGCTTCGCCGCCGGCGCATTTGGAAACAATGACACCGCTCGTCTCGCATATGGCCGAGCAGCGGTGCAGCGCCCTCGTCTAGCATACAGCTGTGCCACTTTGAGATTGATCCGGTAGCTGCCGGGATCCCAGGTCGCGCCCTGAACCCACGCGGCTGTTCGCCCACCATCACCGACGGCCGACATTGCCATTGTTTGTGTCGCGCTTCGCGCCGTTGCCGCGATTGCGATAAGCATCGTTCCGGCCGCAGCAATAATCCATTCTCGCCTGGTGAGATCGACTTCGCGTCCGCGCCGCCGAGCGCCGGCGGACACGCCGATAATAGTCCACGCAAGCAACGCTGGAGCGGCAAGCAACAATGCGGCGTCGAATGCGCTCACGACCATTATTATCACGACAGTCCCAGCGAGGACGAGTCTCGCGAGGACTGCGTCGCCGCCACCGGCTTCACGCCATCCGCGGAATGAGCCAAGAAAAAGCGCAGTGAACGCCGCGAGCAATAAAATCGCCGCGACAAACCCGCGCTCCGACACAAACGCGACCCAATCGCTGCTCGGCCACGGATTCGCCGTCATTCCGTCTTCGGCAATCGATGGATCACCGCCCGGGGCAAATTTCACGTAACGAACCGGCCAATTGCCCGGTCCGACACCGAAAATCGGATTGGCCTCTGCCATGTGAAGAGTGTTTCGATACTGCGCAACGCGACCTCGACCGCTTCCCTGCTTGTAATTCACCATTCCTCGCGCGGAATCGAGATACGGCGACTCGCTGTTCCAGTTGAGATGATTTGGAAGAATCGTGGCGACTGTTCCGGCAATCACCATCGCGAGAAGCAGTCGCGCGAATCGTCCACCGATGATCTTGCGATCCCAATATCGTCGTGAAACGACAAGAGGAATCGCGAGAACCACCGCACAAGCGGCGACCGCGAGCCACGCCGCGCGCGAGCGTGAGAGGACGAGCGCCGCGGCGACAACTGCTGCGCCGAGTGAGCCGAGGAACGCTCCGCTGGGACGCTTCGCTGTGACGGTGGACCAAACCAGTGCCGGAAGGCCGATCGCGCAAATGTGCGCGACGAAATTCCGGTTTCCAAACGTCCCGCCGGGCGCGCGGTTCTGGCTGAAATAATCAGTATCGAATCCGTACGCCTGCGCGAGAGCAGTGATCGCCGCAATGACGGTTGCTAATGCAGCGGCAGCAAGTAGTGGACGATAACCGCCCGACGCGCCGATCCTTCGTGCGCCCCAGAATACGACAGCGCTCGCGACGCTGACGCCAAGTGCGCGCTGCGCGAGCCAGTGGTTGGTTGCAAAAAGTGCGGACGCGGCGCTCCAGATGAGGAAGAACGCGAGCAGAGCGTCGACGACATCGATGGTGATTGCCCGCCTTCGCGCGACGAGAATCACCGCAAAGATTATCGCTACCGCATTGAGGATGAGCTCCTTTGGAACGAAATACCGATCGAGCTCGAAGATCTTGTAGGGAAGCGCGGCGACGACCACTGCGAGGAGGCCAAGCTGAAGAAGGATGGTCGCCGCCCGATTTGTCATGGGCGAAAATAACAACCAGCTACCGGCTACCCGCTACCAGCCAAGGCGGGCGGCCGGTAGCCGGTAGCGGTCCCTACCTGCCGAGCCAGTACGTAGCCTTGATCAGGAACACATTCGTCGGGACTGTCTTGAAGATGTCGCCCACATCCCGACCTGTACTGAAATCTCCGATCGGTTCGAAGCCTTCGCGCTGCTGCTGCCAGACGACGAACAGTGCAGAGCCCGGACGATACTCCCACCGCAGCACTGCGTTGCCGCGAAGGTTTCGAACGTTGAAGTTCGGATCGCCAAAGGCGAACGAGGGTGCAAGCCCTGCTCCGTCGGGATCCACTGTATAAACTCCGTCAGCGCTCCTCGAGATCGTGCCGCGATCTTTTCCGTAAACCGCGAAGTCATACGTCTTCGGCGTCGCGAATTCCTTGAAACCGGAGTAGCTACCTGCTGACACGAATGGCTGCGCGTACACCTGCAGGCTCAGCAGCGGAGTGAACGTCCACTCGACGCGCGTATCCATCGAGAGCGTGGTCTGATCCAGATTTGCAAAAACGTATCGCCGCCCGAACGTGCTTGTTGCAAGTGCATCGGAAACGCCGCGTACGAACTGGCCGGTGCTGATCGTCTTGTTCAATGAAGGGCCGAAAGTTACATGCAGAAATGAAGTCGGCCGCATGTCGGCGCTGATTTGCAGGTTCGTCGAGTGTCCGCCCGACTCATCATGGTTGTACGCCCCAAATCCGCTGAACCAGATCGGTTTGCGGGTGTCGGTCTGCGCATTCAGGCTGGCGTTCCAGTTGCTCGGCGACTTGGCGAGCGGGCCGCCGCGAGTGAACCGGTCGTTCATAGTCGACGGGTTGAATCCCGCTTGCCCGCCGATGTTCCAGAGGTTGAGGAGCTGCGCGTAGGCGCCGACGTCGAACCCGTTGTAGAAAAGGTCGCCGCCGAAATTCCACGTCTGATTCGCGTACGCGTACGCGCCGTAGTTGCGAAAATGCTTGTCTGCCTGGAACGTCTGATAACCGTAGAGAGTGGATAGCGCGCGATAATCCGTCCGTCCCTCGAAGCCCATGTCGTTGAGCTCGAGACCGGGGCTTGTTTCCTTCATTGCGATCGATCCGTACCACGCGCCGTTTTTCGCGAGCGCTATTTCAGCGATGTGTCCATCGAGCGACGTTCGGTTCGGATCGTACTCGATGTAGTCCGCATCGGGACGCTGATAGTAGTGCGAGCTGTTGAGCTGCGTCGCCGAGATCGCGTTCTTGCTTCCTGTCACGCGACTGCCGGCAAGAAATCCGCTCGCCACCCATTTACGTCCTTGATCTCCCGCCTGAAAATCGACTCCGCCAAATGTCGCATCCTTTCGCAGCAACTCCTCGAAGACGCTTCGGCCGCCAAAGCTGCGAATCGTGGACGTCAACATTCCACCGACGGTCGTCGCGCCATTTCGCCAATCGCGTTTGGCGCGACCGACGAAGTAGTTGGTAAGCGGCTCGACAGGCGTTGTGGTTCTTACGCCAGGCTCATCGCCGGGCACAGTGAAAATGTCGGCGTGCTCTTCCGGTGTAAGAGCGTCGAGCATTCCGATCGTCCACGGTCCGGTCTTCCCCGTCACTTTCGCGGCGGTCGCAATCGTCGTCGCGTCGGGAGCGTCGAAAAATTGCACTCCCGAACCGCCGGCGAATCTTTGCGGCTGACGCCCGATACGACGCGTGTAAAAATAGCGTTGCGATCCGAAATCATTCTGCGTGTTGATCTGTCCGAATTGAAAAACGTCGGAGCCTTCGAGGAAGAAGGGTCGCTTCTCCGGGAAAAACGTCTCGAACGCCGTGAGATTCACGACTGAAGGATCGACTTCGACCTGCCCGAAATCAGGATTGATCGTCGCCGTAAGCGTGAGTCCGGCAGGAAGACCGTAGCGCAAATCCGCGCCGCCAGACGGCTTTACATCCGTGGAATGGAAAAATGGGTCCGAGGAGCTGCCGGGCGCGCGTGTGAATTTCGAGCTCAGGTATGGCACAACTTCGAGTCGCTGCGGCGTGGGAACATCAATCAGTCCCCTCAAATCACCAAAGCGCGAAACGAAACCGCGACCATCCGGAATCCAGGGATTCCACGTGTCGCGCTCCTGTCGCCGCGCGATGTCGCGCATGAGCTGAAATCCCCAAACGCGTTCTTTCCCCTGGTTTCCGAACCGCAGCTGCGAAAGAGGAATTCGATATTCGGCGACCCAGCCGGCGGAATCGATGCGCGTAGCAACCTCCCACACTGCGTCCCAGTTAGTGTCCTCATTGTTGTCGTTGGAGGTGTAGACGTCTTTCTTGACTCCTAGTGGATTCACCGTGAAGCGAAATGCCGTGCGCCGATCGTGATAGGAATCGATGATGAGGTGAATCCAATCGGAGTAAATGCCGGTTGCGTCACGTCTCGCGAGCTGCGCAGCGATCGAATCCGGCCTCGAATCGAACATGCGCACTCCGACGTACAACGCAGCGTCGTCATAAAGAACGCGCGCTTCCATTGCCTCGGTCGGCTTCTCGTTCGGCTTCGGATAGCTCTGAATGAAGTTCGTTATCGGTTGCGCGGCTTGCCATGCTGGCTCGTCGAGCTTGCCGTCGAGATTTATCTCTCCTGTGCGCCGCGCGGCGATGGCGACTTTGCGATTTGACGTGTCCGGCGCGGCAGGCTTGGCCGGCGCGTTTTGCGCGCTCAGCGCAACGGGAGCAAAGCCCAAAAGAACTAGCAGAGTTCGGCGCATGTCGGGGAAAAGTAAGAGACTCCTCAGGCGGAACGCGTACGGATCTTGGACAGCTAGTGTAAGGGATTGGTTTTCCCAGGTGCTAAAAATTCAACCATGCTGAATTTTCAACACTACGCGCTTTTTGTCAAGTATCCGTGCGCGCTGGCGACCGAGCCGCGAGAAGCAACCCGTTCGGTGCTACTTCAAATGATCGAGCTCCTCAGCAAGCTGTCCAACGAGTTTTGCTTCGCGCGAAAGCGCATCCGCTACCCGAGAGATTTCCGGATCGACCTTCTTCCACTGATGCTGCTCGATCGCTTCACGCACCCCGGGCATCGTCTTCACTCCGTATCCCGTGTAGAAACCCGGTGCGTAGAGAAGGTGCCTGTACCACGGACGACCCGACAAACCTTCCGTCGAAGTCAGCATGCGTTCTGCCTGCAACAACTTTCCATTGATCGAGCGCAACGCCGCTTGTCGCGATGCATCGCTGTTGCTGCCTGAGAGCGCCGATGCATACGCTTTGTCGTAAGCCGTGGCAGCTTTATCGAGCGACTCCACAGCCTTCTCGACCGAAGCGAAATCGAATTGCGGCGGCGGCTCCTGCTTCGCCGGCGCAAAAATCGGATCGCGCGGATCACTCGTCGCCGCATACACACCTTCATCGATCGACCGATTTCGCTCGGCGATTTGATCGGATACGGAGTCGCGCAGCTTCTTCAATTGCTTGACGTACTGACCTGAAGTCTCCGCGAGATTAGTGAATGCAAATGGAAGTAGATCGGCACTCGCGAGCCGCATCACAGAGATTCCAGCTGCTTGCGACAGCGCTTTACCGTAGACAAAACTCGAATCGCTGAAGTGCATGAACCAGTAGAAATCGTCGTAGATCGAATGGTAGATCCCGCCGGTGTCCTCACCGCCAAATCCGAGATTCATTGCCGGCACGCCCGCGTGATCGAGGAATGACGAGTAGTCCGAACCGGAGCCGAGTGCATCGATTCGTTGATCCTCGCGATCCCGCGCTTCCTTTTTTTCTTCCGTGCGACCGTTGCGAATTGTGCGGAGCTGCTCGCGCTTGTTGACCGTTAGCTTCGTTTCGGGATCTATCACATCGCGCCCAACACCATTGATGAATTTCTCCAGCGAATGTGAACCTTCGACGCCGAAGTATCCGCGGCTGTTGGTGTCGCTATTCAGATAGGCGACAGCGTGCTGCGCAAGCTCGTCAGCGTGCGTCTCGACCCACTCTGTCGATCCGAGTAATCCCGGCTCCTCTCCATCCCACGCGGCGTAGATGATCGTTCTCTTCGGCCGCCATCCCTGCGAATACAAAGTGCCGAGTGCCCGCGCCTCCTCGAGCTCGCTGACGAGTCCGGAGATTGGATCTTGGGCGCCATTGACCCACGCATCGTGATGATTTCCGCGGATCACCCATTCATCTGCTTCTGTGGTTCCCGGAATCTTTGCGATTACGTCGTTGATCGTCTTGAGACTCCAGTCCGATATGACTCGGAGGTGAACTCTTGCTGGCCCAGGGCCGAATCTGTAGGTGATTGGCAAACCACCACGCCACGCTGCCGGCACAAGCGAACCGCGTAGAGCCGCGAGGAGCGGCTGCGCATCGCCGTAAGAAATTGGAAGCGTTGGGATTTTGGTTATCGTCTTCGCTTCGGAAACCTGAAGTCGCTTCGCATTTTTCGTCGCGCCGATTCCAGGTGTCAACGGGTCGCCCGGATAAGTCGGCATGTCGGCGACTGATCCGCGCTGCACGCCCTGTGCGGGGCGCATCGGTCCTTTCGGAAAAACATCGCCGCCGGCGTAACCATCATCGCGTGGATCGGAATAAATGAGACATCCAATTGCGCCGTGCTCAGCCGCAACCTTTGGTTTGATCCCACGCCATGAACCGCCGTACTTGGCGATCACGATCGCCCCCTTCACCGAAATTCCGTGGCGCTCGAGCTCCTCGTAATCAGCGGGAACACCGTAGTTCACGAAGACGAGCGGCCCGGTGACGTCGCCATCGATTGAGTACGCTACGTATGGTGGCAGCTGCTCCGCGTGCTGACCCGACGTTGGATCATTGGCTACCGTCGTCTCTTCCAGCTTGGCTCGGTATACAGTCGGCGCGACCATCTCGACTAGTCTCTCCTTCGGCGTCGGATACAAGACGTCGAAGCTTTCGATGTGCGCGTCCCAACCGTACGACTTGAACTGCGCGAGAATCCACTGGGCATTCTCCTTGTCGTACGGCGATCCCACATGATGCGGTCGCGCCGAAAGTCTTCGCATCGCTTCACGCATGTGCGCCGGATCCGGCATCGTCGCGAATTTCGACTCCCACTCGCGCTCTGTGCGGCCTGACTCGGCCGTGAATCCCCGCGGAGGGGACGTATCAATAGAAGCGGGAAGAAACAGAAAACCTGAAAGGACGATCGAAAGAGGAATAGGGCGCATCGAGGGGGTTCTCCGGGAGGAAGCGGTCTGCGGTCGGACTGAATATCGGTTCTGGTACGCGTGCGGGAAAGCCGCGGGAGCATCTACGGCTTTTGGCGAACGGTGCTGGCGGATAACTTGCCACAGAATCGGCAGGTTTTCCTTAATCCGACTTTCAAAATGAACGAACAACTTGTTCGTCGCGCGCGTTTCATTGGATTCACCGCAGCCGTCGCGGTCGCGTTCACAGCCAGATCGGTTTCTGCTCAAGAGACACTACGCGGCCGCGTGGTTGATTCGGCGAGCGCTGCGATTCCAAATGCAGTTGTGAGTCTTGCCGAGCTGCGCCTTGCCACCACGACGTCGAACGATGGAGCGTTCGCCTTTGCCGGAGTGCCGAGCGGCAAGTTTACTCTCGTCGTGCGGCGAGTCGGATTTGGGTCCACAGTTCGAGATATCGTCGTTCCGAACGCGGGAGATCTCGTCGTTCAGCTGAGCGCCACTCCGTTTCAAGTCGAGCCGGTGACGATCACTGCAACGAGACTCCCGACTACGTCGCTGCGCTCTCCACTTCCCACAAGCGCGCTCGGTGAAGATCAGCTGAGGCGAGAGCAAAGCATCTCCGTCGCGAAATCCTTGAGCAAGCTTCCCGGTGTTCGGTCTGTGAGCACCGGTGAGCAGATCGGAAAGCCGATGATTCGCGGACTCTTCGGCTCTCGCGTTCTTGTTCTCGAGAATGGAAGTCGCCTCGAGGATTATTCGTGGAGCGACGAAGACGCGCCGAGCGTCGATGCGCGACTCGCGCAGCGTGTCGAGGTGATTCGCGGCCCGGCGAGTGTGCTCTATGGATCGGACGCGGTTGGCGGAGTTGTGAATGTTATCCCCGAAGATCTCCCAGCGACGAATGGTGGACGCTCATTTCGCCACGTCGGCATCGAGGCTTACGGCGCTACAAATAACAAGGAGCTCGGCTCGGCGATAAAAATTGCCGGCGCGAATGGTCGAGTGGGTTGGCGTCTCTTTGGCGTCGGACGATTCGCGCAGAGTTATAGTACGCCCGACGGCGAAGTCGACAACACCGGATTTCTTTCCGCGAATGGTGAAGTGGCTGCGGGAATTCGAGGAACACGAAGCAACACGAGTCTTCGCTTCTCGCATTATGGTGGAGAGTTCAAGCTGCTCGAGGCTGGTGGCCCGCCGCCTGGTGCGGTTGAAGGAGCGGATCAGGGACCGGAACGAAAACTTTCCGACGACCGCGTGCAGCTCGTTTCGGATTATCTCCTCAATGGATTGCGTCTCGAGACGAAGGCACAGTGGCAGCGTCATTCGCTACAGGAAGTGTCCGATGACGCATGCCGCTTATTCCCGACGATTCCCGCGTGCGTCAACGTTCCTGTCGCCAGTAACGCGAGTAGCGCACAGACGGAGCAATCAGCATTCGACCTGCTGCTCAACACCGGAACGCTCGACATACTTGGACATCACACGATCGGTGATCTAGTGCGGGGGACGATTGGACTGTCCGGATTTTATCAGACGAACGATTCGCATGGCCCGATTTTCCTCGTGCCCGATGCGACGATAAAATCCGGAGGAGCATTCGCGTTCGAGGAAGCGACGTCAGGACCGTGGTCATTTCTCGCCGGCGCGCGCGTGGATTCGAGACACCTCGATGCCGATGCCAATCCCGCGCTCGGAATGACGACTAACAAGACTCGCAGCTGGACGGTGACGAGTGGAAACGTCGGAGCAGTATTTCGTCCTCTGCCGACGATGGCGCTCGCGGGAAATTTCGGGGCCGCATGGCGCGCTCCGACATTGTTCGAGCTCTACAGCAACGGACCCCTTCTGGCGGAGAGCCGTTACGAAATCGGCGACCCGAACTTGAATAGTGAGCGCGCGCTCAACCTCGATCTCAGTGCCAGGTGGGAAGGGTCACGTGGACGTGGTGAAATCGCCGGTTTCAGAAATGACATACGCGATTTCATTTATCTCGCACCCACTCTGGTGATGAATCAAGGCCTGCGCGTATTTCGCCACCTTCAGGCGGATGCGCTGCTGACCGGCGGCGAGGCTTCGGCGGAAGTCGAGCTCGCTCCGTCGTTCAGCGTTCGCGCGCGCCATGATTTCGTTCGTGGCACAAATAAGGAAACCGACGAGCCGCTTCCATTAATGGCGCCCGCGCGCACGGCTATCGGCGGGGATTTCAAAATCATTCCAACGTGGGCGAATAGCTTCTTCGCAGGGAGTGAGGTCGAGTACGTCGCAAAACAGAATCGCCCGAATCCGGCTGACTTCGTCACCGATTCTTACACGCTCGTAAACTTCGATGCGGGAGTGGAAAAGAATTTTCTGGGTCGCTCAACTCGGTTGGAAGTGGGAGTGAGGAATGCCGCGAATGTGAGGTACAAGAACTTCCTCAGCAGATACAAGGAATTCGCCCTCGAGCCTGGCCGGAACATCATCGTCCGCGTGTCGACGGATCGGTAGCGCCTTCTTACTTTACGCGCTTCCCCGGCATCGATGCGCCTCCCTGATGGAGAATGATCTGATCGACTTTCCCTGTCGGATCTTTCACGAAGATGATTGACGCATCAACGACTTTCAGAAAAAACTCGATGTCGCTTTCGGGGAACAGCTGTAACTTCGGCTGATTCGTCGCCTGTGCGTACAGTGAATTCCCTTCTTTCGTCACTGTGATCTGGAAGTTCGGCGCGAGCTCGTACACGCCGGCGTACGCGTCGAGGATCGCCGGGTTGATCGCGACCTCCTTGTGCTCCCTCACCACTGTCAGCGGGAATCGATCATCGAGGAAATGCATCCCAATGTCATCGACGTCCACGCTGATATTGGTGAGAACCACTACGCCGCGCGCTTTTGACGGATCGAATCCAATAAAACTGTGGTAGCCGCCAGTACCGCCGTCGTGCCACACGAGCGGAGTTCCGAATCGATTGACTGTCAACCACACGAGTCCAATCTTCAGCTGATCCGATGTGGTGCCGCGAAGAGGAACGTGCGCGACAGCCAGTGCGCGTGCCACGCGGCCCGTCGTCGAGTCGAGATTCGCCGCTAGAAATTTTGCCATGTCACTTGCGGTCGACCGAAGCGCCCCCGCGCCGGCGAGTGTCGGTAAATCCCAGTTCGGCACAGGAGTGCCGTTTGCCGCGCGCCCGACAGCGAGATGCTCACGCATCTCGGGCGTCAACGTGATGCGCGTCTCGCGCATCCCGAGTGGCGCGAGTATTCGCTCCGTCACCAACTCCTCGTAGCTCTTGCCCGCCCGTAACGCGAGCGCGTGACCAAGAAGGCCGACGCCGAGATTCGAATACTCGAACTGCGAGCCGATGTCGCGCGTCAGCTCATAATGCGATAGAAAATCGTACAGCTGCTGCACCGAGTAGTCCGCGTACGGATTCAGGATGTTTTTCGGACTCAAGTTGTTCGGCAGCCTCGGCAAACCAGACGATTGCGTCGCGAGATCGAGAAGCGTGATCTGCTTTCCAGCGCGCGACGGCACACGAACCGTTGCGGGCAGAAACTTCGAAACCGGATCGTCGAGCTTCACTTCTCCGCGCTGCACCATGTCGGCAAGCAGAGCTGATGTGAATGTCTTCGTGATTGATCCTATCTCGAAAACGGTATTCCCATTGAGAGGCGTCGCAGATCCGGAGCTTCCCGCAGAAAAAATCCTTGGCGGCTTTCCTTTTTCGAGAGTCGCGACGACAATCCCGATGCCGGGCGGCGTGCGCACGCGCGATTGCAGCGTGGCGTTGAGAACCGAGTCGTTCGGCCATCCCTGCGCTGAAAGCTCCGCGGCGCACGAGAGGAATAGCGCGATGTAAGCGCGATGGAAGAAAATCATTGATCGATTCTACGCCGCTGATTGCACGGCGTCGAGTCCAACCTCAGCGGGCGACAGAGGCCGCTGCCTTCGCGCAATCTCGATTCCGGTGATACACGTAGCGACCCACACGACTCCAGCTGCATACACCCCGATCATCACGCTGAAGTAAAGTGCGCCCAGGTAAAGTCGACTGAAACCAATCGCTACGATGAGCACAACCGCCGCCGCTACAATCGCGGTCTGCGCACTTCGGCGTTTCACGACGAATCCAACGAGCAGATAAGCAAGCAGACCGTAACCGATGAGAGAGCCCATTGCGTGACCCGTTGGCAGACCAAGCGTGCCGCCGAATATTGCCTCCCTGCGATGCATTCCCGGACGCTGAACGAACGCCTGCAGCACGCGACTGAGCAGTCCGCCACCGTAGAACGCAGCGAGCCAACCCGAGAGGATTATCCATTCGCGTTTCACTATCAGTATCACTGCTATAACGATTGCGAGCACGCCAATCGCGAGAGGAGACCCGGCAAGACTCAGATCGTGAAAGAATTGATAGGCGAGCTGACTCTCGTGACGGTGCATCCATGAAGCGAGAGCCAGGTCAAAGCGCGTAAGCGGATCGTGGTGAATGATGTCTTCCGTTATTGTGCTGAACACCCACAACACGATTGCACTCAGGACGAATCCGAACGTCAGGTGAATCATCAGATACTCGCCGCGAGCAAATCTCCCCGCGACATATCCCCACAAACGCCGGTGATGCGAGCGGAATTCAGCGAGCCGCGGATCTGTCGCGGCTTCTTTCCATCTATCCGAAAGCCGCGCGGAAACGGTTGAGCGATTGCGGCTGAACCATCGCGCAAGTAACCCGAGTCCGACCACCAGCGCCCCAAGCAGCGCCGCAGCCATGCTCGCCTGACCGATGTAATGCTCGAGCCTCGGCAAATTCTTTCCGAAGATGTAGCCGAGTGTGCCGAAGATTACCGACCATCCAATGCCCCCGAGAGCGTTCCATAGCATGAACGTGCCATACGGCATGTTCGCGACGCCGGCGAGCACCGCGGCCCAGCACCGGAGAAGCGAAATAAATCGTCCGAGAAAGACTGTCTTCGCTCCATGCTTCTCGAAGAACTCGTGCATCCGGGCGATTTTGCTCTCATCAAGCCGCACGTATCGACCGTACTTGTGGACGATAGCAATGCCGCCCTTCTTGCCGACCCAATATCCCGCGTTGTCACCGATGATCGCACCGGCTGCCGACGCCGCAATTACAAACGCGATGTTGAGTTTTCCGAGCGCCGCGAACGCTGCGGCCGTGATCAACGCAGTCTCGCCGGGAAGCGGAATGCCGAAACTCTCGATTCCCACAAGGAGAAACACGATCAGGTAACCATAGGTCCCGATCAGATCATAGAGCGTCTCGTGCATTTATTGGGCGGTGCCGGCGGGCCCGCAACCGCTCTACCAGGCGGGATCGGCTGTGAGAACTTCGTCCACCGCGTCGTGGGGTATCGCCGCCGAGAATAAATAGCCTTGCCCATGCTCGCATTTGAGCGCGCGCAGCTCGCGCAGCTGCTCCGCGCTGCTGATTCCTTCTGCTTCGGCGCGAACGCCGATTATCTGCGCGAACGTAAGAATCGTTCGCACGAGTCGAAGATTCTTTTCGTCGGAATCCATCGTGCTCACCAGATCGCGATCGATCTTGATCGCATCGATTGGCAAGCGATGCAGATAAATCAGAGACGAATAGCCGGTGCCGAAATCGTCCAGATAGACTTGCGGTCCGAGCTGTTTGATTTGACCGAGCAGCGCCATCGCTGCTTCACCCTTGTCGATCAGTGCAGCTTCGGTGATCTCGAGACGGAGACAGCTTGGCGGAATGCCGCTCACTCGAAGCACGTTTGAGATTTGATCGAGGAGATCGGGCTGGCTGAATTGTTTGACCGACAAGTTCACGTTCATGCTCAGCGGTTCTTCGCGGGGGTGTGCTTCCTGCCAGGCCCGCAGCTGACGGCACGCTTCGGTTAAAACCCAGCGACCGATTCGCACGATGAGTCCAGTCTCTTCGGCGATTGGAATGAAATCACTGGGCTGAACGAGACCGCGCTGCGGATGCTCCCACCTGAGAAGCGCTTCGAGTCCGGTCACGCGGCCAGTGCGGAGAGAAACGAGCGGCTGATAATGCAATCTGAATTCGCCCTGCTCCACCGCGCGGCGCAAATCAGTCTCGAGCTGGAGTCGCACAAGCGCATCGGTGTGCATTGCGCGATCGAACATCTCGTATCGCGCGCGCCCCGCGGCTTTAGCGCGGTACATCGCCATGTCCGCGCTGCGCAACAATTGCTCGGGCTGTTCCTGCGACATCGAGCTGGTAACGATGCCCATGCTCGCCGAAGTCGTGATTTCGGCTCCGCCAAGATTGATCGGGAACGACAACGCCTCCTCGATTCGCTCGGCAACTCGGCCCGCGTCACTCGCGTCGGTGATGCTCTCGAGGAGAATTGCGAACTCGTCACCAGACAGTCGCGCGACTGTGTCCTCGGGACGCAAACATGCCTCGAGTCGCCGCGCAACTGCGCGCAAAAGCTCGTCGCCGGCAAAGTGTCCGAGATTATCGTTCACTTCCTTGAACCGGTCGAGGTCAAGGAACAGAACCGCGAACATGTCATCGGGGTGGCGCGCCGTGCGTCGCATCGAATGGCGCAGACGCTCGGTGAACAGCGAGCGATTCGGCAAACCGGTAAGAGCATCGTGCAGCGTGCTGTACAAGAGATGCTCTTGCGTCGCGCGCTTTACGAAGAGGTCACTCGTCAGCTCGATCTCGCTGACGAGCAGCACGGCGAGATCGTTCAAGCATACAACTTCTTCCTGGGTCCACAGGTGGGGCGTCGGATCGACGGCGCAGATTGTACCGACTACGACGCCGTCGCTGTTCACGAGTGGAGTTACCGCGTATGCGACGCCGTCGGGAGATTTCTCGGCGGCAATCTTGGAGGCAGTAGCTGCCTCTTCGTTCTCGTCGAAGACACTCACAACGACAGTTCTGGCGGATGTCACAGCTTGACGCGAGAATCCCAGCGCGAGCGGAATCTTGTGCCAGACGCGCGATCGGCCGGTGAGTCCAACGCTGCTCTTCACGATGTGGCGCTCGCCGTCGAGCAAAGAGACTATCGCAATCGGCGCATGCAGTGCTC
>Ga0137376_10001231_pt1 | contig 13912 bp, 19 predicted proteins | sample SagtaG_23_FD_104814 | JGI IMG/M metagenome (GOLD analysis project Ga0137376, IMG submission 104814) | Vadose zone soil microbial communities from Sagehorn Ranch, Mendocino, California, USA - Sage2_L_20_16 metaG | ecosystem: Environmental > Terrestrial > Soil > Vadose zone | place: USA...
CGCCTCGCCCGCCCCAGCCGCCAGCAAGCCCGAGGCTGGCCATGACTGAAAAACGCTTTGAGCGTATAGCTAAGTTCAGAGATACCTATGATGACTTGCCGGATGGCGCTTTCTTTGCTCTGGCCGAGGAGCAGGGAATCTCGGTGGATGATTGGGCGTGGTTCGCAAAGCAAGAAGAGCAGCGGAAAGCCCCGGCCAGCAAGCGAGCGGAGCAATGAGCTGGATCGGAGGACTAGCCGAATGGGAAGACTCTGGGATTACGTATCTTTCAGTCGCCTTCACCTACAAACTGAATGAGGCATATGACCGCGCTCAACGTGCTCGCTTATTTGGTCGCAAAGTTTTTGTTGGAGGCCCTGCGATATTTCTGATGAGGAAAGGCAAGATGCATCACCCGATTAGCTTGATTGCAGACGCTGCGGACATTTACCCTGACGCTGTGTTTCATCACAATCCAGAGGCGACATTCGCCAGCAGGGGATGTTCTGAGAAGTGCACGTTCTGTATCGTGCCATTCATGGAGGGAGATTTTACGCTCCTTCCAGAATTCACGCCGCGCCCGATTCTTTGCGATAACAACTTGTCAGGACTTCCAGCCGAGTATCAGGATTACATCATCGAACGCTATGTGAAGCACGGTGTTCAACTGAAAGATGCCAACTCAGGTTTTGAGCCGCACACATTCACAGAGGAAGTCTATCGGCGCTGGAAACCACTGATCGACGCCGGGGGTGGCCCTTGGCGATTCGCCTTCGATGATATGAAAGAGGCGACTCCAGTGAGAGCGGTATTCAAGATGCTCAAGAACGAGCCGTCACGCCGCAAGCGAGTCTATGTGCTAATCGGTAATGAACCGTTCGCAGCCTGCATGGAGCGAGTCTATGAAACGATCGCTAATGGCTGTGAGCCGCATTGTCAGCCATATCTCGACTTGACGGCAACTACGCGAGAACCGAGACCACGCTTTGATTGGAGTACGCAGCAACTCAAAGACGTAGCGCGATGGGCAAATGGATTTCTTTGGAGGAAGACGCCGTTCAGCGAGTACGACAGGCAACTGAAGAAAATGCCGGTGAAAGAATCCTATGACGATCAGCAGGGATTATTCGTTTAGGCCCAAGCAGCGCCCCCTGCACCGTGAGGCCGCAAAATGAAGCCGTACTATGAGCACGCAGGGATCACCATTTACCACGGAGATTGCAGAGAGATTTTGCCAAATTTAGGTCCATGCGACTTACTTCTGTGCGACCCGCCATATGGAAGCGGTTTGAGCGTTGACTATGCTGAACGTTTTTCGCCACAGCCCGGTTCAGACCGTTGGTGGAACACGACAGATCGGAAACTCTCTGTTAGGCATGAAGCCATTGAAGGTGATGATGAGCCGTTCGATCCAGCGATGCTGCTGAATTTCACTTCCAAAGAATATGTGCTGTGGGGTGCGAATTGGTACGCCAACCGCCTACCGGACAGTGGCGGCTGGTGGGTTTGGGACAAGCGTAACGGACAAAGGGATGTTTCAGAAGCCGACTGGCCAATGAGCGAAGGTGAACTAGCATGGACGAACATCGGGAAGGGTGTGCGGATCTTTCGCCATACTTGGTTTGGATTGATTCGAGATAGCGAACGAAGAAAGCACTTTCACCCACACCAGAAGCCAACGGCGCTTATGAAATGGTGCATAGAAAATTCCAAGACCACTGGACTCATTCTTGACCCATACACAGGAAGCGGCCCCGTTCTCGAGGGCGCAAAAGCGCTAGGTCGGCCAGCTATAGGAATCGAACTCGTGGAGAAGTACTGCGAGATTGCGGCCAAGCGGCTGAGCCAAGAAGTATTCGACTTTGCGGCTGCACCGTGAGGCGAAACCGTGAAGCGCATTTACCACTGGCTGATGATCTGGCCCTGCTTGTGGATCGGCGGGCTCTACGGGCAAGAGAATTGGTTCTCCGAGCGTGCCAGTCTGCACTGGCTGAAGTCGCGCAAGTTTTTTAGTTCCTGAGGCGAAACCGTGAGCCGCGAAAAGGAGTAAAATGCCAAGAGCTGCTAAGAAAGACCCCCTCGCAACGATGAGCCGCGGCTTCCTAGATCCGCGCTCATTCATCTCGAAAGACGGTCGCGAGTTTCTAGCTGGCGAGGACATGAGCGTAAGGCGGCACGAAGTCTTCGAGCGTTGCGGAGGATTCTGCGAGGAGCCTGGGTGCAGCCGCGAAATACACGAAGACCTCCCGAGCGAACACCCGAATGCCTTGCACGTTCACCATATTCGCCACCGTTCCAAAGGTGGAGCTGAGAATTTTTCCAACCTTCAGGCCGCCTGTACAAGATGCCACAAAAAACACCACAGCGACCGAACCCCCCAATTTCGCGGAAGCAAGGCGGCAGATTGAAAGTCAGTTTCACTGTCTTTGGAAAGCCTATTCCGCAGGGTTCTATGCGTGCCTTCACACCTAAGGGTTGGAAGCGTCCAATTCTGACCTCTGCGAATCCCGCCTTAAAGAGCTGGCGCCAAGAGCTGGTAACTGCGGCAAGAGAAGCAGTCTTCCAAAGCACAGAAGTTGGCTTCCCGATCAAGGCAGGGATTCCAGTGCGCGCGACATTGCGATTCTTCTTTGCTGCCCCAAAAAGAGAAAAAGGCGGAATCAAGGCGACGCGCCCCGACGCAGATAAACTTCTCAGGAGTTGTCTCGACGGCATGTCTGGTGTAGTCTACTGCGATGACGCGCAGGTTGCGCATGCCGAAATATTCAAGCTTTTCGGAATCCCTGAACGAGTCGAAATCGAAGTGAGCGAGTGTGAGACAAACGGCAAGCTTTTCTGAGAGAGCCCTAACTGCGCCCTTGGCGGAACTGGTAAACGCACCGGCCTCAAAAGCCGACGGTCCAAAAGGCTATGAAGGTTCGAATCCTTCAGGGCGCACCAAAATTTGCAGTAGTCCCGAGACAAAGCTTTTCCGAGAGAACCCCATGAAGAAAATAGCCCTGTTTCACAAGTGGAAAAAGGTGAGCACCTGCATTGGCGTAATCTACGAGTGCAAAGTTTGCCGACTCCAAACTCCCAAGAAGAGCAAACGCGATGGCTGCAGCGGAAAGGCGTTTCAATGAGCGCGAAGAACCGATTGAAGCGGCCGCGCGGCTGGAAAGCTTATGGCGGCCCGTATGTCTTTCCGGTGACACGGCAGCAAAAACGCAAGATAATCAAGCAAGCGGCATGGAACTCTGTCTCTGGCCCGAACGTATTGCGCGACGACAAGGGATTGATCCCCCGCCGCGTGCGCAGAAGCATTGCGAGGGCCCTGGCTCACCGCGACTGGAAAAACAGACCAAAGAAAAGTTAAAAGGGAAAAAATTTTCCTATTGACATGTCCTTTCGTACAGGTTTACCCTCCCTCCGTAACCCTTCCCAAACCCCGCACCTCGCCGGGCGCAAAGCGAGTGTCCGCGAGGAATCTTCCCATAGGCAATAACATTCGTGTCATCGCTCAAGGCGCGTCAGCCAAAGCAACGCCAGTCTTCTACACCAACACACGCTTAGCCGCAGTGCTTCTCCAAAATGAAGAATGCAAATGGCTTACAGGCCACGAGGGAGAAATACTCGAACAACTCCCCAAGACGGGACGGCTCGAGGATGACAGCAAGATAAAAAGCAACGGTGCAATCCGCGGCCTCTCAGCAGAAATAGGAGCTCCCTTGGCACTGGCACTCTCCAACCCAAAAACAAGGGGCTGGGCGCAGCCAATGTATTCAGCGATTAGACTTCGCCGCGAAAGGCCCAGCAGCACACGGTTAACGGAGGTTACAACGTGCGATTAGCCGTCTTAGTCTTCTGCCTCATTGGAATTACAGCCCAAGCCCAACAAGCCCCAAAGCCCGCCCCGCCAGCAGAAAGCTCCTCGAAGAAAGCCCCTCCAAAGCAGATGCACGTCGGCCGGAACCTGGCCTACCCATTCAGACACCCGGTTAAAACCCAAGTAGCGATCGGCAAAGCCGTCAAGGCGACTGCAAAGGCGATCTGGTGAGACTCACAGCGGCAGCGCGGCGCGCTTTGCCAAAAAGCTCTTTTGGAGTACCCAGCAAGGCCCCGGGCCCCGGAAGTTATCCCATGCCGGATGAAGAACACCGCCGTTCAGCAATCGGGTTAGTTCACATGCATCACGGCCCTGTTGAAGCAGTGGAGCGCAAAGCGAAGCACGTCTCACCAAGTAGGAGGAAATAGCTTGCCCTCATATCCGTTCCCAGCAGGATCTACCACGCAATCAGCTTCCGCCCCCAACCCTGTTACTGGCGCTTGTCCTCTTGCTCGAGGGGAATCCGTCTACCTCTTCGGCACCGCTCCACCAGGAGCGCAACTCCCCGCCACAACCTCAAATGTTGTAGGCGAGACTCCCGCAGTCCCTCAAGCCTCGATTGCCATAAACGTTGGAGACTTCCAGGAAGGGGGCCCCGCTCCGGGAGTCAGCTTCGAGGGATTCTTCTCTGGCGCCCCCGGAGTGTTCGAAGTCGATTTCCAAGAAGCAGATACAGACTTCGACACTGCCTACATCCTTCCATCAAACGCAGCCTACAAAGTTACAGCCGTAGTCGGAAACAACTTCCGAGTCGATCTAATCCCTACAGGCGGTCGCTTTATGCGCGCTGTCCTCGTCTCGAGAGCCAACGCAGTCTCTCTCATCCTGAAAGCGACTCGCCTCCAATAAATGCCTGATAAAGCAAAACTGACCGTTAGGCAAGTCCTTTTAATCAAGAACCTTACCAAAGGCATGACCATTGCAGACGCAGCAAGGCAAGCAGGCTATTCAGAGGAGAATCCTCGACAGGTAGGCAGCACGGCTTTAGCAGCCGTCAGAGAGAAGATGCCAGCGATTCTTGACAAGCACGGACTGACTCAAGATTACCTCGTGGACAAATGTTTGCGACCCCTCATGGACGCCACGGAAACCAAGTTCTTTCAGAAGGATGGCAAGATTACGGACGAGGCAGAAGTTATCGCATGGGGACCGCGCAAAGACGGCCTGGACATGGCATTCAAGCTTCGCGGAGACTACGCGGCAGTTGAGAAGAATGGCGATGCAATCGTGAACGTGCAGATCAACACCAACGTGCAGGTGCCTGAACCGTGAGTGATTATCCCCATGGATACGGCTTTGTGTATATTCTAAAATCCAAAGAAGGCGGTTATCAAAAGATCGGCAGGACCTGCAACCCGTCGCAGCGCATGGGGCAAATAAGCCCCGTTCTTCCATTCGAGACTGAGGTAGAGTTTTTGTTTATGTGTGTTCCTGGCGAGGAGCAAATAGCGGAGAGGCTATTACACAAGAAATTCGAGGATAAGCGGACCAATGGGGAATGGTTCAAGTTGAACAATGAAGATTACGAGTGGCTTGGCCAGGATACCCTACCGTTGCCTATCGCTATTTCTCATTCGCGTTGTTACTGCCAACAGTGTCTTGGGCGATATCACTGCGTAGATCATCTGATTGAGGAACTTGTAGGATTGTCTTGACGCTCGCTAGTCCAGCACCAACGGTAAAGGTCACAACCGATGGAATGGACCGCTACGTCTACGACTACTTCGCATACCCGCACCAGAAAGCTTTCCACGAGTCTCGAGCGAAGCATCGGCTCTTAGGCGGCGCCGCAGGCCCAGGCAAGACCCTCGCCCTCATCGAAGACCACATGCTAGCCTGCCGGCAGTTCCCTCGCGAGACAGCTCCTCAGGTCCACACGCTAATCCTCAGACGCACGCACCCAAAGCTTACCGCGACGGTGATTACCAGATTCCGCGAGAAGATCCCGAAAGAGCTTTACAAGGACTTCAACGAAAGCAAGGGCATAGTGACCTGGCACAACGGCGCGACCACGCAATTCGGCTCCATGCAGTACGAGCACGATGTTTGGGGCTGGCAGGGGCAGTGGTACAAGATTGCTTACGACGAACTGACGGAGTTTACCTTTGGCCAGTGGCAGAATATCTCAGCTTGGAACCGCTGCCCAGTCTCGAAGCGAGCGACCAAAGACGGTGCCACGAACCCTATCGGCATTGGCGCGCGCTGGGTTGAAGACCTCTTCCTGAAGCACCATGTTTGCGTTGAGATGGACGCGAACCAAAAGAGGGAGTACGTCCCCGAGGATTACGTCTACTTCCCAGCCACCTACCGCAGCAACCCGGTTTATGCGAATGACGAGAACTACATCAAGAACCTGAACAGCTATCAGGAAGCGGTAAGCAAAGCGCTGAAGGAAGGCATCTGGGGAATCGCCGGCGGATATTTCGACGGAGCTTGGGACGAAGCGTACAACGTCTACCCGGCCGGTAGCGTCGACCTCGTACCCTGGGGCAAGCGCTGGCTGGGTGGAGATTGGGGCTTCGACCACGATTCCGCAATCTACTGGTTACACGAGGATGATGCTGGCCTTGTGAAGATTTATCGGGAACTGGTAATCAACAAACACACTCCTGAGGAACTCGGAGAACGGATTGTCCGCGAGAGCCGGCCAGACGCCACTGAAGACGAAGACGGCAACGACGTCTACGACTATGAGCTTTTCAGCTTCTCGCATGATGCTTTCGCGTCTCATCGTATGGGGAAGGCAGTGAACTCGATCGGTATCCGGCTTGGCGCTGTCCTGAGGAAGGCTGGAATCATTCAGCCTCAGGAATCGACGAGGGACAAGGTGGGACGCGAACAAATCCTCTATGACTTCTTGAAGGCCCGGGTAAAGACTGGACAAACGTTCAACGACGATACCGGGCACTCGGAGCCGATTACCGTAGCAAAGCTTCAGATTGCAGATTGCTGCCCACGGCTGATTCGCACGATTCCAGGGGCACCGCGAGACGAGAAGAAGAGTGAAGAGATAGCGGAATTCCTTGGTGACGATCCACTCCAAGGCGCAGGCTATGGGCTGTACGCGAAGTACGGCAAACCTCGGGGAAAGCCTTTAACCGTCCGGGTGAAGGAGAAGGTGCAAGCCTACGCTGAGAGTAGGAACACGACAACTGAGGAGCTCGAGCCGACGAGCAGAGCGATGCTGACGCGGCGCGCGGTAGCGATTGAGCGCGCGAAGGGCGGCAGGAGAGGATACAGGGCCCCCATCTGGCACCCTAGGACACATCAGTGAAATCAGGGACCATTGAAACCGCGGTGCGTTTCTCTCCCGACCTGCAAGCCCGGCAGGACCAAGGCGAACTGATAGCCTTGACGACGATTTTTTACGATCCTGGGACCGACCGACTCGAGTACTACTTCCCGACGAATCTGACGGAGGCGGAAGCAATCGCCATGCTAAGGCGCTTCAAATGTTTCCCGAAGACATGAAATTCCCAATCATCACGCGCAAAGAGTACGAAGCGAAGATAGCCGAACTCGAGGAGCGCTTGAGAGACCTCGAACGCCATTTCGTCACCAGGCGCGACGAGCAAGGGCAGGTGATAGAGACCCTGGCAGATCGCAGGAGCAAGGGCGCAACGCCGCCAAAGCGCGTCACGATGGCGCAGCTGTGCAAGTGGCTCTCAATTACGGACGGTGGGCGCCGGAGGATACCCGATGCCAAGTAGCCGCGAATTAGCTGAAACCCTCAAGGGCGTGACCGAGAAGGAGAAGGACGCTCAGCGCATCGAGATTGAGTGCGTGGAACCGCCAGGCGGTGGGGCGGATGGGTATATCGTGACGGTCTATCCTAAAGAAGGCAAACCCGGCACGAAAGAGAAACACAACGGCTGGATGCGTCCTATCAAACGGGTCTTCGAGTCGAAGCAATCGGCAATCGGGTACGTTATGAAAGTCCTCTGAAGGAGGCTTTATGCCAGGTTACATGAACCCAAAGTACGGCGAGATGATGGAAGGCGGTAAAGCAGCCGACGAGAAGAGCCCGAGCCCAGCGCCAAAGAAAGAGCATCATGGTAAGGGAGCCGGACACGACAAGCCGCACATCCACATCCATTCGCACGGCGCAGGACATACAGTCCACATTTTGCACCACGATGGCCGCCACGAAATGCACGAGCATCCTCACGGCGATTCAGACGGCATTGCCGAGCACATCCATACGCACCTGGGGGGCGCCGCGCCGGAATCCTTTGGCAGCCCTACGGGTGATGAAGTGGCGATGGGTGAACGGTAGGACTTCGTACGAAGCGGGGGTAGTGGTCACGCATCTCGATAAGCGGACGTGCAAGATGCCGTCAACGTGGCCCCATGATCTTCGGGAGCAGACAGCTCCCCGATGAATCGACAAGGAGAAAAATCAGTGAAAAGGAAAATCGCAGCTCTACTTACGAGCTTGCTCCTGATTCTCGGGGCGGGCTCTCTCTACGTTGCAGACGCACAGCAAGGGGCAGCTTACTCGCAACTGGCGCGTGTGGCCGGCGAGTTTGACGCCAAGAACTTCAATTCCTGGCAAGCAGTTATCTATTCAGGCTTCAGTTCCACTGGCGCTCAGACCATGCAAATCTTCCAGGGTGGCGGCGTGGCTCTGCAGGACGGCACAATCTTCTATCCGTTCGCTGTCAACGCCCCGTTACTTGTAGACGCTGGGCAATCCAACCAAGAAGTTGTGACGGTCACGGCAGTCTCCGGTTGCACGACATATTCGCAGACTGAGCCACCGCCATGCTCGATCACGGCGACGTTTGCGAACACCCACGGCCGCGGCGCAATCATCAAGAGCGGTACGGCAGGGTTGCAGGAAGCCGTCAACTTGGCATTTCAGCAAGGCGGCGGGCAAGTCCAGATTGACGCCATTTTCAACAAACAGGCGAATGCGATTGTGGGCGTCACTGGAGCGCCAGCCACTTACGTTGCCTTTATGACCGCTATTGCGCCTTATGCGAACGTGGGCATTGTGGACAAAAGCAGCGGCGTTACGCGCTATTGGTCGCCAACCCCGACCGGTTTGGCTCTAGCGGTGCCGACCACGCTAACTGCTCAGGCAGCCTGCGATGCAACTCATACGTTCTGCTCAGATGCGACCGTGGCCGGGTCTGCGTCTTATGCTGGCGGTTCGCTGTTTGGCTGTGTCGCTTACGTGGACATTATGGGCAACGAAGGTCCGTGCTCACTGACCGCCAGTTTCACCGACGTATCCGCGAAGGCGATCGACGTGGGCGCCCCTGCAGCCTCGCCCGGGGCAGTGGGCTATGTCGTTTACCTGTCGCTTGACGCTGGCACTTATGCTCAGGCATACCAGATACCTTCGACTTCGCTAAACTGCACGCTGACCACAGTCGAGACGGTTCTGCCGGCCTGTGCCGTGACGAACACCACCTACGGGCAAACTGCTTCTAAGTTTGGCGCTGGCGGATTATTTACCAACGGCGGGTCACAGATCACGACCATTGCGCTGAATACAGGGCTTCACTTCACCAAGCTGGCCTCCACGGTGCAAACAACCGCTTCGCTTACCCCGATGACGAACTCTTCCGTGACCTATTCCTACGCTCCCAGCAGCCGTGTTGGTGCTCCGGGGATTTCTCCTTGGAACGCTACGCAAGAAATTGCGGCTGGAGGTATCAGTGCTTCGTCAACGACCGGTATCCCGATGTCGATGGGTACGTGGACGATCCCGGCTAACTACTTCAACTATGTGGGTGCGGAGTTTCGCGTATCTGGCAAACTCGTAGAAACGCCGTCTGGCGCATCCGACACTTTGAAAGTAATCGTGGCGTGGGATGCCGCGGGCACAAACACAACTACCGTCCCGACGACTCTGTGCAATATCACGAATATTCATACAGAGGCCGCGGCCCAACAGAGTGCGTGGTATTCCTGCACGGTCAGGGTTCTGACCACCGGCGCAACGGGTACTGCTTTAGTCAACGGTGGCGGATTTTTTGACATAGCTACCGGCGCGGCTGGCGTTCTGATTGGCGGTGCGAATGACACGGCTGTAGCCGCTTCCGGCTCAATCAACCTGACGGTTCCGGCTCGCATCTCCGTTCGGTTCACCAATACTGGCTCAACCGTCACCGCCGCACAGCCACTTGAAGGAACGCTAGAAGTTCTGAATTAAGGCATTAATAATGCCTTGGAAGCCCGAGGACGCCTTTCGTCATACTCACGCCGCGGTAACGCCGAAGAAGAAGCGACAGTGGGCAAAAATTGCTGACAGTTCACTGGCGCGCGGACAGTCGGAAGGCTCAGCGATTCGCCAAGCTAACGCAGTTGTGGGACGTGGGCATGTAGCCCCGAAGAGAAGGAAATAGCTTGCCAGAAGAAGCCGAACTACAAGAGCACGCGACAAGCGAAAATGCCGAATCGGAATCAGACGAGCAGCAAGAGACTGCCGTCTCTGACGATCCGCTTGCCGACAACGAAGAGCTTCAGCACGAGCTGTATCAGCTCTGGCTGAAACTCATGACCGAAGACCGCTACTCGCGCTTGGTCGAAGTCCGAGACGTCAAGCAGGCCGAGATGTACTGGCGCAACCTCCAGTACATTTGGTGGAGCGATCAGGACCAGCGCTGGAACCTGCCGTCTCAGGGGAACGCCGTCAATTGGGCTGACCTCGACATTGACGACATGCCGCGGTTTGAATTCTCAACCAACATCTACCAGGGCTACGGGCTTACCGGGATTGGCGCTATCGCGCAAGCCCCGCCGCGCGTTCGGTTCTTCCCGGATGATGCCGACGTCCCTGAAGACATTGAAACCGCAGAAGGCGACACGAAACTATCTAAGATCATTCAGCGCTGGAACCCGACACAACTCCTCATGCAGGATGAAGCTTGGCACCTTTATACCGGAGGCATTTGCGGGCTCTACACGCGGTATGTGGCTGACGGGGAACGCTATGGGTTCGAACCAATTGAAAGACTTAGAGAGGCGGAAGACCAGCTTTCACCGGACACGCTTACTTGCCCGCAATGCGGATATGAGGCGCCAGCGGAGCACGCTGTGCCTCCAGTGCCGTGCCCTTCTTGCGGCAGAACTCTTACCGAAGACAACATCGTGCCCGGGCAAACCGCACCTGTACCCGCTTCAGCTGGCACCGAAGATGTTCCGAAAGGCCGTCAAATCATCACCGCGCACGGAGCGCTGAACCTGAAGCGGCCGCAATGGGCGCAGACGCAGAGCAACTGCCACTATCTGGCTCTTGAGGAGGAAGTGCACTATGCGGTGCTTCGAGCGGCTTACAAGGAGAAGGCTGACAAGATTAAGCCTGGAGCGGGATTTGGTGCTGATGACAGCTACGAGCGCAACGCTCGCCTTAGTTCTGCTGAAGGCACTCGCATGCAAAGCCAGACCGGTCCAGCTCAATCCGTCCTATGCACTTTTGCTCGCATTTGGTTTCGTCCTTCTTGCTTCTGGATTCTGCCTAAGGCCACGCGGGAGAAGTTCTTCGCGGCCGCACCGGAGATAGAGGCGAAGGGTTTCAGAGCAAACTTCTCTGGCGAAGTCTATTGCGAAGGGTCAGTAGAGAGCATGGACGATCACTGGAAACTCTACCACGCCATGCCAGGCCGCGGGATGCACCGCCCAGGAATTGGCTCAAGCATGATTTCGGTCCAGGACCGTTTCAATACGTTCACTAACATTTCAGCGGAGACTTACGAGTACGGCATTCCGATTACCTACCGCGCTGCAGACACTTTTGATGAGGAAGCAAACGAAGACCAGCGCGCCGAGCCGGGAGCCGAAGTCCCTGTGATGCTCGCCCCTGGCGAAGACATCAACAATAAAATCAAACAAGTGCGCGCCGACTCTGTCAGCCCCGATATGTACAAGCACATGATGGATTTGATGGGGCCGATTGGGCAGTTTCTGACCGGGATGTACCCTGCCCTTCAGGGCAACCCTGAAACCGGTACGGACACGCTAGGCGGAATTGCTATTCAGCGCGACCAGAGCATGGGCAGAATGGGAGTGTTCTACGTTCCGATGCGGCAAGCCCACGCCGACATTTTGAGCCTAGCCTGCAAAGACTTCCGCGCGAACGTCCAGGGCAAGGTTTCAATGCCGATTCTCGGGCCGAGCGGAGACTTCGAATCGGAGTCGGTCGATACGACAGCCCTTCAAGGCGATTCGAAAGCCTACCCTGAAGGTGATGAAAACTTTCCTGAACTCTGGAACCAGAAGCGTGCGACGGTGATGACGGTACTCGACAGTCCGCAAGGACAGGCCCTTCTGACTGGCCCTGAAGGCCCTGACAACGCTGAACTACTCGTCAAGGTCATTGGAGTCGAGGATCTGAAGGTTCCCGGCGCTACGGCCAAGCGGAAGGCCCTGAAGACCATTGGCGAGCTCACCAAGGTTCCTGATGGCCAGGATATGGCACCAGACCTGACACCGCAAATTGCAGCGATGGTCGACAAGGACGTTGACGAGCATGGGCCCGAAGCGATGGTTTGCCAGCGCTGGCTGAACGATACCGAAGGTCTGAAGTGCAAGCGAACGAATCCTACCGGCTGGCTGAATGTAAAAGCCTACATGATGGCGCAGAAGTCGCTTGTGCCGCCGCCGCCACCCCCTGAAAAGCCGCTTAGCCCAACGTTCACGACAAACTTTAAAGATCTACCGCCAGCTGCCCAAGAACAAATCCTTACCCAAATGGGCATTCACATAACGCCAGAAGACTTTATTGCCAAGGTGATGATGGACAAAGCAGCAAAAACGCCCATAGGCGGCATCGCCGGACCGCCTAAGGGAGCAGCACCAAACGGCGCTGGAGGCTCACATGCCGGGTGAAGAAGAAGTTGTAGGAGCAGGAGTAGCGGTTGATGACGGTGCAGCGCCGACGCCAGAACCAGAGGTCGACGACCAGGCAGCAGTAGAGGAAGTAGTTGAGCCAGCAGCAGAGGAAGAAATCCCTGGAGCACAGGAAACGCCGCCGGGTGAAGAACCCACGCCAAAACAACCTCCCAAAGAAGAACTGGCCGAATTCAAAGGCACCGTCTCTGCCCGACTAAAGCACCTTGACAAGCAGGCTCCTGGACTTGCCGCGCACCTCGAGAAGTACCCTCAAGTCCGAGACGCCATTGCCGCGACGTTCAGGCGCGAAGCAGCCTTCAGGGAACTCTACCCGGGCGGATTGGTCGAGGCGCAAGCGCTTCGCGATGCCTTCCCGCGCGGCATGGATGACGTCAACCAGGTAATGGCCGAAATCCAAGAAGTCGAAGGACTGGACTCGAAATTCTATACTCAGGGCGATGATGGCAGTTACCCTGGCCACGCTGACTTCATCGAGAATCTTGCCGCGCAGGACAAAGACGCAACGATTGCTCTCTTGAAAAAGGCTCCAACGGCGTGGGCAAAGCTCGACCCTGAAAGCTACAACGAAACCTTTTCCGGCATCATGGCGCGAACGCTGGCCAACGATCGCGTCTACGAGCATATGGACATTCTGACCGAGATTGCGAAGGAACTGAAGAACCCGGAACTCACTCAGCGCGTGACGCAACTGGCAAATTACCTGGCAGGCTTCCAGCCAAAGCGCGCGAAAGAGCCAACCGATGAAGAGCGCCGCATCAAGGCCGAACGAGTAGCGCTTGATCGCGAAAAGGCCGAACGGTCAAAAGAAGAAGGCGCACGGTTCCATCAGAGTTTTGTAGCTGAAAGCATGAAATTTCAGCGCGACCTGATAGCGGCTCATCCGCTCATCAAACGCTTGCCTGACACAATCCCAGCGAACAAGAAAGCCGCGATGATCGAAGACGTCAGGAAGCGAGTCGTAACGCACCTCGACAAGATCCGGCCATTCAAAGCCGCTTTCAACGCTGGCTACCAGGCCCGCGACCAGAAAGCGGTGATGCAAGCGCAAAAGAATTATTGGACAGGTTGGCTTCTGAATTTATATGTGCGAAGGGTTCTCTCTGAGGAGACTCCTGGTTTAGTAAGTGCGAGCCAAGCGAAGCCCGGCGCAAAACCAGCGGCGAAGCCTGGAGCAAAACCAGCGGCGGCAGCCGGCGGAAAGAAACC
>Ga0137376_10001235_pt1 | contig 13907 bp, 14 predicted proteins | sample SagtaG_23_FD_104814 | JGI IMG/M metagenome (GOLD analysis project Ga0137376, IMG submission 104814) | Vadose zone soil microbial communities from Sagehorn Ranch, Mendocino, California, USA - Sage2_L_20_16 metaG | ecosystem: Environmental > Terrestrial > Soil > Vadose zone | place: USA...
ATCACGTGGACTCCCCGCGCTAGACATGACCGAAGCAGTTGGAGGAACCCATCATAATCAGTTATTTCGTAGACCGCGATCTGAATTTCTCTCGTAGCCTTTCCGAGCATTCCTTCGATCGAAGATTGGACTGAACCGACTCCTCCTCCCATCCAGGCAGTTCCGGTCACCGCGATTGATACTTCGACATTAGTCAGGTTTGGTCAAGCCTACTTGAGAACCGAACTCTTGGTGACACGAATGTGAGGAAGAAGGGAGTCGGCTAGCAGGAGCCTATCCAAGTACGCATTGTGGTACTCGCAAGATGTCTCGGAAGTCAAGAGACAGGCGTAGCATGCAGCCCCATTGTTGTGTTCTAGGTGCTCTGAGCATAGCGGATCGTTTGAGCAAGCCCTCAGATTTCTAAACGCTGCCGCTATCACTCTTCGGAACTCTTCCAGACGACACAAAGCTATCAGTCCTCCTAGGCTTCCGTCGCTACCCTGTTGCGATGCGTAGAGAAGAATTCCACCTCCAGAGTATCTTTTTTCCGCTTGATCCCACATCGAGTAAATTCTCTCCCTGATCGCTGCACTCGAATAACCTGAGTCGAGTGAAAGCCCCATCAGGATTCGATGCGATAATGTGTGCCACCAGACGGAAAGAGGGTGCAAAAAGGGCGCCTCGTCGGGCGGGGCCTTTTCGAGCCGATCTGACCATAACTGTTCTCTTTGATAATTGAGCCGCGGGTTTCCTTCTGGCAGGTCAATGAAGATGCCCTCCCCGCTCAACTTGACCCCGGCATACCATTTCTTCGAGTCTTTCGCATAGAACGTCTCGACGAGCGGGATGGGTCTAGGAGGGCTGTGGTATGTGGGCCCTCTTACGGGCCTTTTGTAACCACGCTGGACCATAACAGCCGTTAACCTTTTGACTGGAGTCACCCTGAAATTCAACCCTCCGAGCGTGTCCAAGCGAAATACGGCGCTACGATCCACTTCAAAAGCTGGCGCTCCGGTTGCGGGATGACGAGGATATCCATGGGTGGCCGCATCCAATAAGGCTCTGAATTCTTCAAACTTTACTTGGGCAGCGCTCTTGATCGCGTCCGTTGGAGCAAGCAGATCAGTGATTGCTTCTTTGACTTCGTCAGACGGGGTAGAACTGATCTCTTCGATAGTGAATGGATCGATCTCGTTCGGTTTACTCTTTGAAATGGCCTTAAGGCTCTGCAGTAGCGCTTCCTTGGCATCAACGCTGGAATCTGCGAGAGTTAGCAATCCTCTGCCGATGGCCGGGAGGTTAAGGAGCGCATGGATCCTCAAGACCGGAGGAGGGACTTTTATTGTCGCGATGACTTCGGCAATTCGGAGACTCGTTGCGCTGCGAAGAATGACGCTTGCCTGCTCGTTGCAGGGTTCGCTGGTGTCCTCCTCTGGAAACCGACCCGAGCATGCCCAAGTCCGATAGTAGATATCCAGAAGGCTAGCGTCGGCCATGCAAGTTCTGCATCGAATTCTAACACTTCTCAGATCGCTTCCTGTCTCCTCAACCCAATCAAATAGGTCTCCAGCACAGGCCGGCTTGCCGGCATGGATAGTCCCCGTCCAATCCACGTCGTCGAGATGACCGTTCGGACACGCTCTTACGAACCGGATTGCCTCGTCCTGTGCATCCCTTCTCGATGTGCAATTGGGGCATCTAGTTCTGCCATAGGGACCCAACCTGTACACTACACCGTGATTCTGACACTTGGCCCATGTGGGAAAACGTATTGTTCGGAAGACAGGACTCAGATGCGGGAGCTCGAGTTGCGCGTTCGTAGGAATCTCAAAAATTTCTCCACCATCAAGTTGGGCGCTGGCGTTTCGTTCATCAATTCTGAATCGTTCGATTGCTCCAGTGGAAAAAATAGGGACCGCCTTATCCCACTTGTTGAATGCAGGCACGAGCCGAGGTCCTTGCGCCTCAATGATGCTCCCTACCCCGTAGGACAACACAAATTGTGAAGGTCGAATAGCCTGCCCTGTCGAGTCTATCACTCATCATCAAAGGTAATTGTTGCTTCGACGTCTCTTAGTGACTGAGGAGCATTCTTGAAGACCTGCGGTAACCGGCTACCTTCGTGCGCGGGATCGCCTAACACAACGGGCAAACGAGGTGCTTTAGAGTATGATTTTTCGTAGTAGGTTAGGTCGTTCTTCCTAGTGTCTGCAAAGGCGCGCCATTTGTCTAATTCGGAAGAAATCTCCTGCCGGCAGACGTCGCGACCGGGGTTTCGTCCAGCCGGCTGAATACGTGCTCTTGCTTCAAACGCTTCGATCAAGGCGTCAATTTCCGGTGACGTCCGACGGGATGCCATAGCTCTAGAACCAGACTCGTCCGGGACCCAATCAGGTGGAATAGGAACATCGAGTATCTTCCGACCATTCCTCAATACCAGTACTCCCAGTGGCCCTAGTGCTCGTTCCCTTGCTCCGGGAGAGAACGGGTATATCGTAATCGGCTCGACATGCCGGTGTAAGGCTCTATGATAGCCAACGAAAAACTCGTAATGGTCGAGGTCTCGCGGCCGCGTTGCTCGAAGGAAAGTTATCACTAACCCTCCCTTTTGTCTGCCGACTCTCCCAGTCGCCTGTATATAGTTGGCAGTTGTCTTTGGTTGTCCATGAACCATCATAAGACCGAGCCTGTCTACGTCGACTCCGGTTCCAAACATAGAAGTTGCAAAAGCAACATCGACTTTATTCTCGGGAAATTCGGTGAGCCGGTCCAGCTTTCCAGGTATATAGGACGCTGACCTCCCCGAGAGTTCCACGTACTGGAGAGGGTATCGCTTCTGTTGATGGTTCCGATTCGCTATAACACCAATCTGTTCCGGAATGTCAGCCTTTAACAATCCTACCGCGCCTCCAAGCTCTCGTTTCGCGTTGAAATATCCTACAAGTGTCCAGAACTGATCTGATTCTGGATCCGCCGGCCCGGTTTGTGATCTTACCACACTCATCTCTTGCAGAATTGCTGACCATATTCTGACGATCGGAGTCTGCGCTCCCCTCCCTGGCGCGGACACTCCGAGGTATAGTCTTCCCGGTCGCTTCGCCTCCAACTGGTGAGGCTCCCTAGATATGGAGAAGAAATTGTCGTCGGTCGACAACCCTGACGGAGGGAACTGGAACAGGTCTCTATTGAAAAGCGAGAGAACCTGCGAATGAGCCTGCCGAATCGTGGCGGTCGAGGCCACGTATTTTGGACTAGCTTTGTAGCCATTCTTCATCGCGCTGGAGAGAATTTCAATACCCGTCTCGTAAAGTCCTACCATCGTTCCTAGGGGCCCTTCTATCAGATGGAGTTCGTCTTGGATTATCAGGTCAGGTGGCGCGAAACCCGCAGCGCAAGGCCAAATCTTCCCTAGTTTGAACGAGCCTGTCTCTGGAGGAGCAGCGTCTCGGTGGAACCCCCAGTCCATGGAGTACTCGGTGACATGTCCGAAAAGGCTCGACGCTCTTGGTTCGAACGCAAGTCTAGCGAACTTATCCACAGTCCCAACGATCATTGAGGGGCATCTCCCGTAGACTTGGTCATCGACCGTGTAGGCGGGAATCGGAATTCCCCATCCGAAGCCGGGTTTGCCAGAAATGGAGAAAGCGGGCAGGATCGGAGTGGTTACGTCGGATGTTAAGCCTGGAACTTTCTCAGACCATTCAACTCCATTCAGAGCACAAGAAGGATTGGGACAGTGTATCTCAAAGTCGACGGGTTTCTGCGTGATACCAGAACGTCTGAGAAAATATCCGGGTCTGCTAGCTCTGGCAAATTCCTCGCGACAGTCTTTGTCTAGAACTGGTTTGATCACATTGTCCCACCAGTCATCTACCACATGGGGATCTACTTCGACGTTCTTGGCCACTCCAAATCGTACACTCACCAAGTATGTGTTGCCGTTTGGTAGAGATGTGATGGTAAGACCTTCTACCGTGAGACCTCGATACGGTTTGAACTCCGATGCGCTGTGAGGCAGGAGAGGCTTCTTGGCTGAGGCGAACCAGTGAAGTACATGATTTCCTGGGCTGAGTGTAGTGGGGGAGATTGCAAGGATTTCTCTGCATACGGGGCAGTTCAGAACTTGAGCAGGTTCGCTCTCTTCCCCCTCAACTTTGGTCCCTACAGACTTCCAGCGTTGTCGGCCATAGAGCTCCCCCACCGCCCCGAGATAGAGAATTGGTCGTTTTCTATGGCGGTCATAACCAGGCCAGTCAACGAGATGATTTGGGGTGACGCTAGCTCCAACCCATAACCCAATGGAGAAACGCGAAGAACCCCACGGTTTTACCCCGAACCTTCCAGATGGTTGCCATCCCGTGGTCCGCAAGTATTCGCATGCGGTAATGAGGCTAAGCGCCCTGCGGAATTGTTGAATGGTAAGTAGCCTCAGGGTATACCTAGAGATAACACTGACTCCTCCTGATTTGCTCGTGTCCGAGCTCTGCAAAGAAAGTCTTCTTCTCAAGGCAATCGCGAATGCCGCCAGCCCTAAGTATGCCTCCGTCTTTCCTGCCCCGGTCGGGAACCAAAGAAGATCACACAGCCGTCGATCAGCATGTTTCTCGTCAACTACTCCGGGCAGGCATTGAAGGATGAAGGCGATTTGGAAGATGTGCCATTGCAGACCCGACGGTCTGTCAGGATTTTTCCAGAGAGATTGTAAATGCATCGCTTTGTTCATGAAACAGAACGCGAGGCGTGCATCAGGATTGGATTTCAGTAATTCGAGGCCTTCTTTGAGCCGCCTAAGGGTGGTCTTGCATGCGTCTATGTTCCGGCTACCTATCTTAGCAAGCTCCCCTGAGAGATTCGATGCCTCGACCGCTTTGACTTCAATCCAATTCTTGTATTCGTCAAGGATGGGCGCTATCGACCGTTCAAGCTTTGTGGGCTCCCATAATTCGGACAGGAGTTCTGCAGATATCGGCTCCAATTTGGCTGTTGGTGGACCGGTGAGAGATGCAGACTCAATGGCGAACGATGGCAGGTACTCTGTCCTAATGTCGGGCAAACCAAATCTTTCTTGTTCATATTGGGGAAGAACTTCCTTGTCGATCCAATTGAAAGGAGGGCCGGAAATTTCTGGCTCAATTTGGGAAGGTCTCTGAGGGTCGACATCACGCCATACAGCTCCACAGAGGTGTCCCCTGGCCATTGCATACTTGTCTCTATAGAGCAATCCAAGACCCTCCGCGTCAGCTTCAGCATCTTCGGGCTCCCCTCTGACTGGTAGTAACTTCGATGGTCCTTCGCACAGCACGCGTAACTGTGGCTGGAACACCAGTTGCTCCTCTTCGGTCTTTCGCTGTCCGTCGGAAACCGGCGTATCGTTGACGAGATAAATGGAGACATGAACTGAGCCAGCAAGTTCTGTCCGCCTCAGGGAAATCGTTACATCGCGGTCTTCGTGCGGACGCCACGAGGCATCGTTATTGACAGATACGTTGTGTTCCACATGGAACTTCGGGACCCTCTGCCAATCTGTACCATCGCGCTTGTATCTTGCCCAAGTCGCGCAGAAGGCGATTTTAGGATCATTTCCGCTTTTCAGTATGAAAGAGAGTCCTAGCGATTTCGGAAGCGCTCGGGGGTCAAGTTCAGGACTTATTTCAGCGTTGGATCCTACAACGGTATCTTCTTCGTCATCAAGTGAGTCCTCCTTCTCTTCCATCTCAACGTCCTGAGATCCCGAAACACTGGGCTTACCGAAATGGGCAAGTATCCCACGCTTGAAGCTCCTTGGTTCCAAGACACCGACTACGTATTCATAGCTCGGGTCTGGCGGACGTTGCTTGCCAGGCGGAGAAGATCCTGGAACCGCTTTCAGTCTTTCTCGTAGACCGTCCCTCGGTCCCAGTAATTCTCGTCCAATAGTGATAGCCAAGCGGTCTCTGAGCGGCATACGAACGAAATATCCCGATGGTCCTTGGACAGTCACCGATATAAGGAGATGGAATCAAGCATCTCAATGAATTCAAGACGGAGCTGAGTATGATGAAGTATCTTATGAAAGCTCAGTTATTTGTGAAGAATAACAACAGGTGCGACTATGCTCGGGGCCCCTCTGCCTAGACCACAAATCCGCTTAGGGCTCCCTCTTGGGAGACAAATCGGGAACAATTTGCTGGCGGGCTGCATTTGATTCAAGTTTCGCTTATTCTCGACGTGGCAGTAGCTTTGCGGAAAGTAGTCATTCGACTGTTAGCTCGGAATGTGCACAAATCGGCTGGATTGAAGGTAGGTATCATTGGCTGATTTCTGGTCGGGGGTTCAACCCGAATGGTGGTTTCTTCCTGCCGATGATTTCCAACACCGTCCCGAACGCGACGAGAGCCATACCAAAGACGTAATCGTACCGGGCATCATTGATTCCGCTCGTCCTGAATAAGAGCTCAATCAGAATCACTAGAAGGAATACGCCCAGCGTGACGAGGAACTGGCGCCAGAACGCGGACCAGTACGCGGGCCAGCTCTTGCGATTGATGAGACGGGGGTGTTTCCTCCAAACGATTTCTCCGACCATAGCATACACTATCAAAGAACCGAGGAGTGCGACAGTCGACCCTAGATCACCGTAGAAGTGGCCGCCGATGAGCGTGAAGCCGAATAGTAAGAGGAGGAATCCTACGTATCCCTCAAGGCTGGGTCCTTCCCACTGGGTCAATGCGAAGCTTCCAGTTCCTTGTTCTACTTCTGAGATCCTGTTGCTGACCTGAACTTAATCGAAGAGTTACTATTGCCGATGCAACTCGGGAGAACATGATCAGAGTGTGGGTCTCTGGGTGGGTGTTGGGGTGCTGGCGTTGTTGTCTAATCCGGTCACGTTTTTCGGATTGATAGCTGCAACGGTCCTTCTCATGAGCTGAAGTTGGTTCCGGCACTTTCAGTTTCGCTCTCGTGTCTGAGCAATGATGCTTTAGGGTCAATCAACAACCTTCAAGCGAGTTAGTGATAGTCGGCCGTTCAACTATCAAGAAAATCAGGTATCTGTCCGTTGAAGAGGCAGAATGGTTTCATGATCGAATCCTTGAATTGACAGGGGGAGAACGAGGCGATCTGGCCAAGGCCAATCTTGAGTTCGTTCTGGAGCAGGTGAAGGGCGTTGTAGAGGGACTGGATAGAGAGAAAGCTGTCGTGAAGAAGGCGGCCTTTCTACTTCACAGTCTCGTGACTCTCCATCCATTCATCAACGGAAACAAGAGGACAGCCTTCGAAGTTGTAGACGCTTTTCTAGAACTGAATGGATACGTTCTTCGGGCCAAGACTGACGAGATTTACCGTGTTCTTTCCGATCTGGGAGCTGGTAAGGCGTCAGAGGCGCAGGTTGAGGATTGGATAGCAACGAATTTAGCTAAGAAAAGCAAAGGACGTGCGAGAGGATCATGACTCAGCAGCCCCGGAAGAAGCGCGTCGAAAAACCCAAGATCGGTAAGGACTTCAAGAGGATCGCTGAGAAGAACCTCCGCAGAGACCTTGAACTCTTGGAGAGGCTTGCAAAAATCTAGTGCAGATTGATCTCAAGGCCCCTAGCGTGTTCGGATCCATTCTCTCCCACAATCGTCTACTCTTGTTTCTCGGTGTTCTCTGGCAGAATTTTTCGTTGCTTGCGAAGCTTCTCCTTCAGCGACTCATCCCTGCTTTATGAAGCGAGGGCTTTGATCCAGATGCTGTAGGACCTCATCACGACGCTTCCGAGCATCCGCGCTTCCCTTTTTCATCCTCTAGGATCTAGAGGGTTCTGGGGTCTATTGCTTTGATGCTCATTTCTCTCGCATGGTTTAGGATGTATCGGTCGCTGGTCAGCAGTGGGGTGCGTTCATGTTCGGATGTGGCTACGTGGAAGCTGTCGAAGTAGTGTAGTCTGCTGCGTCCTCCGTGCTTCTGGTAGAGATCGAGGGCCGACGCGGCTATCTCCACCGTCATCGGCAGCGTCTTGTGCGGGATGATCATCATGTCCTTGAGGAATTCGTGGATTGTTTTCAGAGGGGTCTGTTGGCTTCTCAGCGCGGATATTACGTCGTCGTAGATCTCGGACGAGGCGAGTAGTGTGAGCCGGCCGTTCAGACTATGCTCCACGACTTGTGGAAGTGGGGTTCGAGCTTGTCTCCGGTTAGGTATGAGATGAAGAGGTCTGCGTCTATCAGGATCGGGCTGGTCAGGTTCTCAGCGGCGGTCTGCAGCGACGAACCGCTCCTGGGCCTCCTCTATCTCCTCGATACTGGCTTTCAGCAGGCCCCTGTACTTGCCACGGACCGTGGTGGCCGGTTTGACCGGGTCCATTACTAGTCGTCCTTTCTTGACCGATAGGGTGAATCTGCGGCTTTTGAGCTCGTGTCTGATCGATGAGGGTATGTGGACTCGTCCTTTCTCGTCCACCTCTACGGTCACAGCCTTCGCCATCTGGATCGTCCCACGGTGGGAGAGTGGGAAAGCCAGCATAAAGATTGCGTCCCGCTCCGACGAGGCAGCGTTTCTCCGAATTTCGGATATCTGATTTGGCGCTGAAAGTCCCTAGCCATCGCTAGTATGTTCTCGTCTTCTGGACCTGAACCTGGCTTGGGCGGCTCGAGGGGACCCGAATGGTACTCGAAGGCCCCAATGCGAATAAGAAGACCGAAGATTGTCTGAACGGCTCCCCAGATCGCGACGAAGAATCCTACCAGGCCGACAATCACGAAATATTCTAGAGCCGGACATGTCTGGGGGAAGCATGGAGGTGGTAGCCCGTTCTGAATGTACTGTCCTGCGTTGAGGTATGCGATCGTGATCATCGCTATCCCGATTACTAGAACCGGCAGGCCAACGCGTAAGCTAGGCTTCCGTCTACGCATCCGGAACGTCGGCCTCTTCCTTACATCAGGAGACCGTCAGTTTTTAACCCCGCCCGGACATTTCGCGGTGGGACATGGATGGCAAAGGTGGTACGGGAAGATGCTGGCTGGTGGGTTGCGGCTGCGGTCGACGACTACGAGTCCGCCCAGCTTCTATTCAAAGGTGGAAAGTACAGCAAGTGCATTCATGTACTCCACAACTCCGCAGAGAAGGCGCTGAAGGCGGCTATCCTCGCTGAGCGGAAGAGGCCTCCGCGAGGTGCAGGCGGCCACAATCTGGTCCGGCTACACGCGATGGTCGCCAGACAGGCGAAACTGTCCCCTAGACTCGTCAGGACGCTTGACGATCTCTCACCTCTCTATCTTCCCTCGGAATATCCAGACGCGGCCTTGGGAGCACCAAGCACACTCTTCAAAAAGGAGCAGGCCCAGAGATATCTTAGAGAAGTAGGAGAACTCGTCCGATGGCTAAAGAGACGGATGTCCAGAGAATAACCAGACAGTACCTCCAGAGACTAGCACGGAGCATAACAGTCAACAAGGCAATACTGACCGGCTCATGGGCCACGGGAAGCTATCTCGAGGACAGTGATGTAGATCTGATAATCGTCTCCGACGACTTTTCGAAAATGCCGATTGCAGAACGGCTGAGCTATCTACAGAAGAAGTGGAAGAGCAGAATTCCCTTGGAAGCCTTCGGCTATACGGTCAACGAGTTTCGCAAGCTCAGACGGACAAGCACGTTTGTGAAAGATGCGATCCGCACAGGACGAGTTCTCGCGGAGAATGCCCAGTCATGACCCAGCGGCCAAAGAAAAAGAAGACTGCTGAAAAGAGACCCGAGATCGATGAGGAGTTCCGTAGGATCGCTGAGAAGAACCTCCGCAAAGACCTAGAACTCCTAGAGCGGCTTGCAAAAATCTAGTCCCGACTCTACCCATCGTCTCGAGTAATCCGTCTCTTACCATGAGACGCGTTAATCGATTGTCAGGTTCTGGATTCTCTCGGTTATGTTGGGCATGGGCCATAGGTGTAGGGCCCAGCCTTGTCTCTTCTTCGCGTTCTCGACTCTTGGTAGCTGGAATGAGTCTATCTTCTTGAAGAGGTCGAGCAGCGGTCTCTGACCCACTTCTTCAGCGACCCATCTGTCCCATCTTAGTGTGAGCTTCTTTCCGAGAGGGAGTATGAGTATCAGAAGGACGAGTGCGGCCGGACCCGCTATGAATTGGCCATAGAATCTTCCTCCTTGAAGACCATACTCCAAGTTAGCCAGAATCCCCCCAACGGGAATCAGCATGAATCCTCCGATGACGGACCAGAAGTATCTTAGGACGATTCGCAGCCGGGGTTTGAGATGAAGGAAATAGAAGGTCAGGAGAATCTTCCATTCTTCGGGGCTCAGTTTGCCGCGAAGATCCGCTGACAACAGCAACATGAACGGTTTCCTAATGCTTTTGCGTTTCCAGCCCGCCCAGTACCAGGGCTGGTACTCTGACCAGGCAAGGCTCATAATCTCTCCGAATTTTGGACGCTTGACCACGCGCTGAAGCTCCCTTGCCATCGAGAGTATGTTCTCGTCCTCTGGACCCGAACCGGGCTGGGGAGTTGGCAGTGGACCCGTATGGTACTCGAGGAGGCCTTCGCGGATTAGAAAGCCAGCAATCGTCTCGCCACCTCCCCACAAGGTTACAAAGAATCCCGCCAGCCCGAGAATCGCGAATAGTACCAGGGAAGGACATGATTCGGGAAAACATGCGGGCGGCCTCCCGTTCTGCAAGGGTTGCACACCGAAATATCCAACGCTGATCATCATTATCCCAATCGCTAGAACAGGGAGGCCAACTCGCAGGCTAGGCTTCCGTTTACGCATGCGCATTAGCACCCAGAATCATGACGGATCTTGCTTGTAAGTGCCAGACAGAATTTCTTGAACTTGGCGAAATGCGTAACACGTGATGTCTTGACGGAATCGACACGGTTTATTAGAGGATGGTGGCTAGTTTTAGGCCGGTGATCGCTGCCTTATGGCTATAGAGGCGCATGCTGGGATTCTCGGCGGGAAGCCAGTCATACAAGGGACTAGGATCCCAGTCGACTTGCTCCTAGAGCTTGTAGATGCTGGTCTCAGCGTGGACGATATCCTCAGAGAGTACCCGCATCTCAAGCGTGAGGATGTGCTCATGGTCCTCCAACTCGCCAGGAAGGCCCATGAGACCATTAGATACGAGAGACTGAGGTCGGCGACGGAAGCCTAGGATTGGCCGAACGCTTCCTGCTGGACGAGAACGTACCCTCCTCGATCATTCAGCTTCTAAAGAAGAAACGGTTTGAGGCTAGAAGCGTGATTCAAGCCTTCGGACCAGGGTCGAGCAATGGACGGATCGCGGAAGAGGCCGCACTCTCGGGCGAGATCATTATCACGCTTGACTCTGACTTCTTGAAGCTGCATCCTAACCCGCGGACGAGAATACTCATTTTAGAAGTGCACCCGGCAATTCCCAGCACCGTAGGGCAAGTTCTCGACTCCCACCTCGAGCATTCTCTTCAGTTGCTAAAGAAAGCGCAAACGGTCAAGCTGACCAAGACAGGACCCGTATCGGTGGACACATGATACGCGAAGCAACTACCGGAGAGTTTCCTCAACCTGCTCTCGGCAATCATTGCCAGTCTTGCTTGTAAGTCTCCATGAATCTTTCTTAGAACCTGAGAACACGCTTCTTGCTGGCGGAATTATGAAAGGTTAAATCCTTAGGCTGGGCGTGACCAGCATTTCGCCAGCAACAGATCACTTCTCTATGAGTGTGAGACTCGAGAGTCTCTGGCGGAGCGCCGAGGAAGGGCGTGATGAGACAAGTACCCAAAACAGAGAGGTAGAAACTATGATACAGACCCGAAATCCCCTGCAAAACCACTCCCCAGCCTCAGCTCGCAGCAAGATACTAGCCATCAGTCTCATAATCGTCGTATCCTTTGTCTCCCTCCTCGCCGTGAGACCCGTGGCAGCCACTGCTGAGACAGGTTATGAGAATCCAGTTACAGCTGCTCCACAACTCGTCCCGCCCACAACAAGTTCCTGCACAGTCACCCTCGCCCAATCACAGCCCTTCCCAGTCCCAGGCGGGAACGGTTACGATACGCCCGTCACCGGCACCCTCAACCCGCCCAGCCAATGTCCCGCTCCATGGTCCATGATAGTCCTCAACTTCACCGGCAGCGTCACCGGCCGACAGTTCGACCGCGAAGCCATGATCTGGATCAGCAACGCAATGATCTACATGGGCACCACACCCGAACCCACACCCGCCGGAATCACCTGGCACGCGATCAAAGACGTAAGCCAGTACAGCCCACTCCTCAACCAGCCAGCCACCTTCACCGTACAGGTCCCGAACCTGGTCAACAAAGTCTTCACCGGAATCATCTACATAACCGCAACCCTAACCTTCTACCAGACAAGCCCAACATTTCCCGCAGCTAATCATCCCGATATGATTGTCCCGCTCTCCGGCAGCTTTCTCTTCCTCTTCGGCCGAACACCAGTATCCCCCACACCGGTCACTCTCCCCACAAATCCCGACCGCGTCTATCTCGAAATGTGGGCCAAAGGCAACAGCTGCGACGAGTTCTGGTACGCCAGCCAGCCTGACGCCTACGCCAACGCAAACGGTCTCTGCGGGGGCGGCGCCTTCCGTGAGATACAGGTCAGCATAGACGGAACACTCGCCGGCGTCGTCTGGCCCTTCCCGTACGTCTTCACAGGCGGAATCAACCCGTACCTCTGGCGGCCAATACCTGCAGTAGACGCATTCAACGAGCCACCCTATCTGGTTGACCTGACACCCTTCGCCGGAATGCTTGCGGACGGCCAACCCCACACGATAAGCTTCAGCGTCGCCAACAACGGCTTCTACTGGCAGATCGACGGAAACCTACTCGTCTACCGGGACCCCGTCCAAACCACGACAACCGGAAAACTCACCAGCTACCAGATCAGCCCCGGCGCGACCCAAAGCGTTAGCCAAACAATAAACGCGAACAGTGCCCTATTCAGCTTCACATCCAGCCGCTTGCTGACAATCACCGGCTACGTAGACACGTCCAGTGGACGAGTCACAACAAGCATCACGCAGAACTTCCAGTTCACAAACGATCAAGTCCTAGACCTGATCAACTTCGTCGAGAACCTGAAGGGCACGGAGACGATAACAACAACCACGACAACCTCCGGACCCAGCGGCACCAGTAACGTCACGGTCGCCGATTCTTATCCCATAGCTATGACAAGCATGTTCCAGATACCGGGCGCACTCGCCTCTTCTGGAAACCCGGCTACTCTCAAATTCATTCTCCCGGCCACCGTCGACCAGTCGTTCATCCGAACAACCACAACCGACACTAACGGTAACATCTCCACAGCCAGCATTAGCGACACAGTCCATTCGGAGGCCGTTCTAGTCCGGAGCCTAACCACAGGCGTCAACGCGGTTGCGAGCGGGACAGACAGCGAACAGTACATCACACAAGAGTCGTCGGGAGGCTGCTTCAACCATCTCATCAGAGCTGCGCAAGGCTTCGTAACCGTGGACACTTTCATACCCACCTGCTAGGACAGCGCACAGAAAACCGCACACCATCACCCCCTTTTCTTTTTCATACGCCGGTTTTTCCGGACAAATGATAAATGCGAATTATTCGCCGAAGAGATTCAAGACGATAATTGGCCTTCCCGCCGAAAGTCTTGAGCGAATCATGGGTAAGATCAATGGCTGCTTGTGAATGCAGATTTGAGAGTCATCAGCATGCTGTTCCTTGCGGGGTCGCGCTTCGTCTAGCTAGTCGTGGAGGGGAGGGTGAGGGTGGTTGGGAGGCGCATCATATAGTCTCGGAGAGTAGCGGCGGCTCTGACAAGTTGGACAACTGCGCCATTACGTGTTGGCCATGCCAGAGTAAGACCGGGTGACGTGAAACTATTCCTTCGGGACCTGTTCGGGGACTTTCCAATTAGTCAAAAAAGGGTCGGTTTCGGACTAATCGCCTTGTTGTCGATTACGG
>Ga0137376_10001241_pt1 | contig 13870 bp, 12 predicted proteins | sample SagtaG_23_FD_104814 | JGI IMG/M metagenome (GOLD analysis project Ga0137376, IMG submission 104814) | Vadose zone soil microbial communities from Sagehorn Ranch, Mendocino, California, USA - Sage2_L_20_16 metaG | ecosystem: Environmental > Terrestrial > Soil > Vadose zone | place: USA...
CGCCCTATCTCGAGAAGCTCGGCTTCGCCCTCGTCGGATACGGGTGCACCACCTGCATCGGGAACTCCGGTCCGCTTCCCGAACGCGTCTCGGCGGCGGTCGAGGAAGGAGACCTGAACGTGGTCGCCGTGCTCTCCGGCAACCGGAACTTCGAGGGGAGGATCCACCCGCAGGTTCGGGCGAGCTACCTGGCATCCCCTCCCCTCTGCGTCGCTTACGCGTTGGCCGGCTCCGTCGACCTCGATCTCACGAGCGAGCCCCTCGGGGTCGGGGCCGACGGTCCCGTCTTCCTCCGAGACATCTGGCCGACGCCCGCCGAGGTCGTCTCGTCGATGGCGGCGGCGATCACCGAGGAGCAGTTCGTGCGCGAGTACGCCCACATCTGGGACGGCGATGAGCGGTGGAGGTCGCTCCCGACCCCGGACGGACCGGTGTACGCGTGGGACGCCACGTCGACCTACGTGCAGGAGCCGCCGTTCTTCCACGACGAGGCCGCGCGGCCGATCGAGGACGTCGAGGGAGCTCGGGTCCTGGTGTCCGTCGGCGACTCGATCACCACCGACCACATCTCACCGGCGGGCTCGATCAAGGCGGATTCTCCGGCGGGCCGGTATCTCCAGGAGCACGGTGTGCCTCCGGCCGAGTTCAATTCGTACGGAGCCCGCCGCGGGAACCACGAGGTGATGATGCGGGGCACCTTCGCGAACATCCGGCTCCGCAACGAGCTCGCGCCCGGGACCGAGGGTTCGTGGACCACGCACCTGCCGACCGGCGAGGTGCTCTCGATCTTCGATGCGGCCGAGCGGTACCGCGACGAGGGAGTCCCGCTCGCGGTCCTCGCCGGCAAGGAATACGGCAGCGGATCAAGCCGCGACTGGGCGGCGAAGGGGCCTGCGCTGCTCGGGGTGCGGTTCGTGATCGCGGAGAGCTACGAGCGGATCCATCGATCGAACCTCGTGGGGATGGGCGTGCTGCCGCTGCAATACCTCGCGGGCATCACCGCGGCCTCGCTCGGTCTGACCGGGCGCGAGACGTTTGCGGTCCGGGGGCTATCCGGAGGCATCGTCCCCGGACAGGAGCTCGCCGTCGAGGCGGTGGCGGAGGACGGGCAGGTGATCTCGTTCCCGGCGACGCTTCGCGTCGACGGCGCCGCGGAGGTCGACTACCTCCGCGCCGGCGGCGTCCTCAACCTGGTGCTCACGGAGATGCTCGGGGGGTAGGTCGGCGCGGGCTCGGGCGGCTCACGCCAGCGTTGCGGTGTATAACGGCTGGGTCGTCGGAGCCGCCGGGCACGACGTGGGTTCGACGGTGATCGCCATGACGTCGCTCCCGTTGACGTCGGCGCTCGTGTAGGCGGCGAGCTCTCCGTCCGTCGGCACGGCGCACCCGGTGGAGACCGGTGTGCTGCCGGTGATCATCCAGATCTCGTACGTCTTGCCCGCGCCGGGCGAGGGGAGACCCTCGCCCCAGATCAGCGCACCCGGCTGCCCCGGCGCGTAGACCATCGCGAGGGCGCCGGCGCCACCCTGGAAACGGACGACGCTCTGCGTCGGACTCACGCCGATGATGGGTTGGGTCCGCGGGCGGAGCGACGCGACGCCCGCGAGAACGACGATGAGCGCGGCGGCGACCGCGACGAGCGCGGCGCGCCGTCGCGGTCGGCGCTCGTCCACCCGGCGCGAGCCGCGCGCACGTTCGAGGACCCGGTCCGCGAGCTCCTCGCGGACCGGGACCGGTTCGAGCGCGAACCCGAGCAGACCCGCCGTCTCCTCGAACCCCGCTTCCAGCCGGCGGCACTCCTCGCAGTCGCCGTGCGCCGTCATCGCGGCGTGGAGGGTGGCGTCGTCATCGGGCTCCAGCCCGCCGAGCGCGCGCAGGGCCAGCAGCTCTTCGATCAGCCCGTGATCCCGCTCGCTCATCGTTCCAGCTCCTCGACCACCAAGCGCATCCTTCGCATACCGAGCAGTGCCCGGGACTTGACCGTCCCCAGCGGGGCGCCGGTCTCCTCGGCGACCTGGGACTGCGAGAGGCCGTCGAAATACATGAGCTCCAATACCTGACGCTGCTCTTGGGGGAGGGAGCGCAGGGCCGTGCGGACGGCGTCGCGCTCCGCCGGTGCGGCGATCGCCGCCAGCACGGCGTCGGTCGGATCCTCGGCCTCCTCCCGGACCCCGACGACCATCTCGTCGGAGCGCCGTCGCTGCGCTTCCTCCCGGCGAACCACGTCGACGGCGCGATGGTGGACCATCGTCATCAGCCAGGCTTTCACCGAGCCGCGCCGCTCATCGAACACGCCCGGGCTCCGCCAGAGCGTCAGGAACGCTTCCTGCACGATCTCCTCCGCCAGCTGGGTCTGCCGAACCACACGAACGGCGAGCGCCATCGCGGAGGGCGCATAGCTGGCGAACAGGCTGCGGAACGCCTCCTCGTCCCCTCCTTCGATCCGCCGAACGAGCTGGCGGTCGCGCGCGGCGGAGAGATCCTCAGCCATCCCCGACGCGACGCTCCCGATCCGCATCGCGGCGATGACCTGCGCGGGCATCCATCCTCCACGTGAGCTCCGCACCGTATCCGCCGCCGGGGCTCTCCCGGATGACCGAACCGCTCACCTCGCCGTCATGCTCCGGAGCGGTCCAGCCGACGGATCGCCGTTTCGAGCAGCTCCGCGAGGTGCAGGCCGCTGCCCGGCTCGTACCGAGCCGTGCCGACCGAGAGCTTCAATGCCCGCGGTGGATCGCGTCGCGCGTCGTGCACGGCCATCGCCTCCACCAGGCGTGAAAGGACGGTGGTCTCGGCGCCCTGCGACTCGCCGGTCAGCAGGATGCAGAACGTGTCGGGCGCGATCCTGCCCGGAACGTCGGAGTCGCGGACGGAGTCGAGCACCACCCCGGCGGCGTCGCGGGCGAGCTCGTCGGCTGCCTCGCTGCCGAGCGCCGCGCGGAGCGCGTCGTGCTCTTCGATCCGAACGAACACGAAGATGACCGGCTCGCCCGCGCGGTCGGCCATCCGCAGATGGTGCTCGGCGATCGGCGCGAACCCACGGAGGGTCGGGAGCGCGGTCGCCTCGTCGTTCGTCGCGAGCTCCCGACGCATCCGACGGATCGCGACGGCGTACCGGATCGCGCGCGGCAGGAGCGGTCCGAACAGCTCGTCGCGCACGAGATGATCTTCCACGCCCGCGTGCATCGCGACGGCGCCATCGGCCTCGCGGCCGGCGTCCGTGACGACCACCACGGCGGCATCCGGTTCCAGCCTGCGCACACCCCGGACCGTCTCCAAGGGCGCGGTGACGTCCAGCGCCAGCACGACGGCGTCCACCCCGCTTCCGCCCTCGATCGTGTGCACGCCGCGAACGTCGAACCCGTCCTCGCGAGCGAGCGCGGCGACGTCCGCGTCGTCGAGGCCGACGACGAGCACGCTCACCGGTCCCCTCAGCATGTCTCCGTTCCCTCTCCCGGTGTTCGGTGCGGAAGGCAGCGCCGCGCATCATCGCACATGGCATCGCCCGAACACCGCGGCGAAGGGCCGGCGACCGCCACAGCCTCACCATGGGAACGACACACGGTGGGCGGTCGCGGCATCCGGCCACGGATACGCTGGAAGGCACATGGTGGATCCCGCTCCGTCGGCCGCCGGCCGCATCACGCGTCTCCTCGTCGTGCTCTCCGCATCGCTCGCGCTCCTGTCCGGCTTCGTCGGCACCGCGCTCGCCGTGCGGTGGGTCCAGCTTCGGGACGTCGGGACGGGAGGGTCCTTCGACAGAGCGGTGCCGAGCGGTTCTCCGGCGTCTCCGCCGGGGAAGTGCTCGGAACATCCGTGCAACTACCTGTTGCTCGGGTCGGACTCCCGGGCCGGGCTGCCGATCGACGAGCAGCACCAGTTCGGTACGAACAAGGACATCGGCGGGACCAACCGCGCGGACACGATCATGCTCGTCCACACGGATCCCGCGCTCCAGAAGGCGATCGTGCTCTCCTTCCCACGCGACCTGTGGGTCGATATCCCCGGGCACGGCTCGGACAAGATCAACGCCGCGTTCGAGGGCGGGCTCGAGGGCGGCGGGCCGCAGCTCATGGCGAACACGGTCGCGAACCTCACCGGTCTGCCGATCGACCACTACCTCTACGTGGATCTGGCGGGCTTCCAGAACGTGGTGGACACGCTCGGGGGGGTCGACCTGTGCATCCCGCCGTACGACGTCAACACGCCGGGGTGGCTGTCGCAGCACACCGCCTCGGGCGTGGATAAGAAGATCTACTACGGCGAGCCGGGCCACGTGGCCGATCCGAACACCGGCTTGGACGTCCTTCCGGGGTGTCAGCGCCTCGACGGGTTCCAGTCGCTCGCCTACGTGCGCACGCGGAGCCTCCCGTGCGACGCGATCCCCGACTTCTCGCGCATCGGCCGCCAGCAGCAGTTCCTGCGCGCGGTCATCAACCAGATGCTGCGACCCTCGGAACTGGCGAGGGCGCCGGCCTTGGTGCAGCCCGTCCTCGCGAACCTCCATCGGGATCAGGGGTTCCTGCCCGGCGAGCTCGTCTACCTGGTGGGGCAGCTCCGCGGTCTGACGACCGGCGCGGTCGAGTTCCGCACGGTTCCCGGCGTAGCCGGGATGGAGGGGTCGAAGTCGGTCGTCCTCATGGACCCGGCAGCCCGTCAGATCTTCGCGGCGATCCGTGACGGCAAGCAGCTGGGGTCGATCGGGACCGAGCTCGTCAACACGCCGCCGTCCGAGGCCAACACGAAGGTCGAGGTCATCGACCAGGGTACGGCCGGGGCGGCCGACGGCGTCGAGACCCTCCTCGCGAACGCCGGATTCGACGTGTCGCCGGGGATCGTCCAGGGCCCCGCCCCCGACGGGGTCACGCGGTCAGCGATCGTCTTCGCCCCGGGCCAGGACGCCTACGCTCACGTGGTCGCCGGCTACTTCCCGAGCCTCCCCTTGATCCAGTCGTCGAAGCTGCACGGCACGCCCGTCGCGGTCGTGGTCACCTCCTCGTACCGATCCGCGTCCAGCGGGACGCCTGCACCACCGACGCCGTCCGGTACCTGTCCCGCTCCCGGCTAGCCCTCGGTCACGTGCGTCGCTCGGCGTCGGCTAGCCTTCCTCCGTGCGTGTCGTGGTCGACGCGAGATCCGCCGTCGATCCCCGCCGGACGGGGGTCGGGCAGTACACCCGGGCCGTGCTGCGCGCGCTGCCGCCGGCCGATCCCGGGACGCGGTTCGTCGCCTGGTACCTGGATGTGCGGGGGATCGGGACGCGACCTCGGCGCTTCGCCGGTTGGGCTCCCAACCTGTCGGAGCGGACGACCCGTCTCCCCACGCGGTTGTACGGCCCGCTCGGTTCGCGAACGGGGTTCCCGAAGCTCGAATGGTTGGCCGGTGCGTCCGACGTCGTTCTGGCACCGAACTTCGTGGTGCCTCCGACCTCCGCGTCGTGCGTCGTGGTCGTCGTGCACGACCTCGCCCGCGACGTGATGCCCGAGACCGCTCCGCATCACGACGCACGATGGCAGCGAGGGTTCGAGCGATCGCTGCGCAGAGCGTCGGCCGTCATCGTCCCGAGCGGGTCGGCGCGTCAGGATCTCGAGCGCTTCTACGGGATCGAGCCCGAACGCGTCCGCGTGATCCATCACGGGACCGATGCCGAGGCGTTCGCTCCGGCGATCCCCCCACAGATCGAAGAGCTCCGGAGCCGGTTCGCGATCGAGGGGCCGTACATCGTCTTCCTCGGTGGCCTGGAGCCGCGGAAGAACCTCGAGCAGCTGCTGCGAGCGTTCGGCATGATCGAGGACCGCCGGTGCTCGTTGGTCCTCGCCGGAGGCGCCGTTCGGTGGGCGCCGAACTACTCGGAACGGATCGATCGTGCGATCGCCGATCTCCCCGTGGATGTCCGTGGGCGCGTCATCCGCACCGGGTACGTGGCGGACGCGGATCGACGGGGCCTCCTGTCCGGTGCGGAGGTCCTGGCCTACCCCTCCCGCTACGAAGGGTTCGGCTTCCCCATCCTCGAGGCCTTCGCGGCGAACGTACCGGTCCTCACGTCCGACCGCTCATCGATGCCCGAGATCGCAGGCAACGCCGCGTCGTTGGTCGACCCGGACGATCCCGAGTCGATCGCGAAGGGGCTCGACGAGCTGCTGGGCGACGACGACCTGCGCAACGTCCTTCGCGCTGCGGGGACCGCGCGCGTGGCCTCGTTCACCTGGGAGCGGTGCGCCCGGCAGACGGTCGACGTGATCCACCGAGCGGCGGCGGGGGTCCTCGACGGTCCCGGCCCCGCCTGACCCCGCGGCTCAGCCGCGCTCCAGCGCCAGCCGGTACGCGGCGACGAGCCGCCGTGCGGACTCCCCGGGGCTCAGCGACCGCACGCGCTCTCGTCCCGCCGCGACCAAGCGGGAGCGGAGCGTCTCGTCGTCGAGCAGACGCAGCATGGCGGCGGTCCAACCGGCGACGTCGTCCGGACCGATCACGAGCCCGGCGTCGCCGACCACCTCAGGGAGCGCGGTCGCGGAAGATGTGATGACCGGGCAGCCGACCGCCATCGCCTCGGCGAGCGGAAGACCGTATCCCTCGAAACGAGACGGATAGACGAGCCCGACGGCGCCGGCGAGCAGCCGGTCGAGGTCCTGGTCGGTCACCATCCCCACCCGGCGGACACGCTCGCTCAGATCCAGCCGGCGGATCGACGCTTCGACCTCGGGCTCGGCGTTCCCCGGGACGGCCGTCAGCACCAACCGGACGTCGGGGTCGGTGGCGGCCACGCGGGCGAACGCCTCGATCAGGATCGGGTGGTTCTTGTGCCGATCGGTGACGGCGGGATAGACGAAGTACCGCCCTGGCACCGGCGGCGGACCGGAGCCGTTCGTGTCGGAGGCGTCCCCCGGGAACACGGGCGCGCTCACGACGATCACGCGAGCCGGATCGAGCTGGAAGCGATGGAGCACCTGCTGCCGGACGTACTCCGAGGGCGTCATCACGACCGCCGCGGCGCGAGCGGACGACGGCACCCGCGCGCGGAGGTAGGCGGCATGCGGGCGGCCGAGGACCTCGTCGCCGGCCATCGAGCGCAGGTCGTGGATCGTGAGCGCGCTCGGCCGCGTGCGGAACCACGGGAGCACATCGTTCGGATGGTGGATCAACCGGAGGTGCCTGCGCGAGGCCTCGCGGGCGAGCCATGTGGATTCCGCCGCGATCCTCACCGCGCGCGAGCCGCCGTCGATCGGCGCGACCGCGGTCGCGGCGCGGGCGGTGAGATCACGGTGGGCCGGCGGGAAGCGCCGGTTGCAGAGGATGGTGACGTCGACGTCGTCGGGCGCCTCGTCCGTGAGCGCGCGGAGGAGGCGGACGACATACCGCTCGGCACCGCCCGCCGCACCCGGCAGGAGCCAGAGCAGGTTCACCCCGATGCGGATCCGGCCGGGGCGCGGCCGGCTCATCGCCCTGCCTCGGCTGCTTCCGCGTACACCGCGTCCGCGAGCTCGGCCGTCCGTTCCCACGTGAAGGTCGACGCGCGGGCCCTCGCCGCCGCGCCGAGCGCGGCGGCGAGGGCCCGATCGTCGATCAGGCGTTGCAAGGCTCGGGCGATCGCGGCGACGTCGAGCGGATCCACGAGGATCGCGGCGTCGCCGGCGACCTCTTCGGTCGCCGTCCCCGCCGAGGTCACCACGGCGGCACCGTTGGCCATCGCCTCGAGCACCGGGAGCCCGAAGCCCTCCGCGAGGCTGGGATACACGACGGCAGCTGCCTCCGCGTAGAGGACGTCGAGCTCCTCCCGCGGCAGGTAGCCGAGGGTTCTCGCACGACCGCGCGATCCGTCGAGCGCGTCGTCGACGTCTTCCTTCCACCCCTGCGGTCCGACCAAGATCAGCTCCATCTCGGCGGCGTCGAGCTCGCGGAAGGCTTCGATCACGCGACGGAGATTCTTCCGCGGCTCGACGGTTCCGACGAACAAGATGAAGGGACGCTCGAGGCCGTATCGCCGGCGGACGCGGTCGCTGTCATCGTCGTGCTGCGGCGACACACGGACGCCCAGCGGCACCACGCGGAGCCGTTCGGCTTCGATGCCTGCGTCCTGACATGCCGCCTTGGTCGCGAGGGAGGGGCACATCACCAAACGAGCATGGCGACGCGTGAGCTCCAACCCTCGACGCAAGACCTCGCGGGAGTGCCAGGTGTAGTGCTGCGGGTAGGTGAGGAACGCGAGGTCGTGGACGCTGGCCACGAGCGGAGCTCTCGACGGCGGCACGACGTACCCCGCGTCGTGCACGACGTCGACGCGACCCGTCACGCGCTCGACGCTCGGGGCCCGGAGCCGTTGCCAGGACTCGTATAGGACCTGGCGGGGGAGGGGGAACCGACGGATGGGGACGGGGGGAACGAGCCCGGCGGCGGGCTGCCGGCGGTGCCACGCCGCAACGCCGACGAGGTCCAACCCGTCGCGGGCGGTCAACGCCCGCAGCAGCTCGACCGTCGCGACCGCGATCCCACCGGGCACGACGTGCCAGGATTGTTCGACCGTGACCGCGACGCGCATGCCGGACGTGCTAGCGGGCACGATCGCATGCGTCTGTTCGCCGGAGCACGGTTGGTACTCTAGCGAGCGCCGCCGGGACCGCTTCCTCCGCGGCGCACGCCTGGTCGACCCGGAGGTACCGGTGCGCGTTTCCTTCGTCAACCTCTTCTACCCCCCCGACGTCGCCGCGTCGGGCTCCTTCGTCGCATCCGTGGCGGAGCACCGGGCATCGATGGGCGATGAGGTGACGGTGATCTGTGGCAGCGGTGCGTACCTCGGGCGATCGCCGGGCCGCTCGACGGCGGCTCCGGATGCGGCGGTGACGTCGGAGCGTCCGCGCATCATCCGGTTGTGGACCCCCGGTCTGGGGAAGGCGAGCACCGGTCACCGATTGGCCGACTACCTCTCGTTCCTGGTCGGTGCCGTGACGCGGCTCGCCGTCGCGCCCCGCCAGGACGTGGTCGTCGCGCTCACCAGCCCCCCGTACACGCTGCTGGCGGCCGTGGTTCACCGGCTCGTGCATCCGCGAACGCGCGTCGTCTATTGGTGCCACGACGTCTATCCCGACGCGGCGGAGGAGTACGGCACGATCCGTGCCGGCGGCATCGTGTCGCGCGTTCTGCGATCGATCCAGCGTTGGCTGCTCCGGAAGACCGACCACGTGATCGCCCTCGACGACGCCATGCTCCGACGCACGCTCGCGTCCACCGGTGACGGTTCGCCCCCGGGCTCGGTGATCCCGAACTGGGAGCCGGTGTCGCTGTTTCCCCGCGACCAGCATCCAGCCGTGTGGGATGGATACGGATCGGCGGGGCTCAGAGACCGCTTCGTGGTCCTCTACCTGGGGAACCTCGGCTACGGGCACCCGACGAGCACCATCACCCGTGCCGCCGAAGACCTCGCGAAGGACGGCGACGTGACCTTCGTCTTCGTCGGCGGCGGTGTTCGCTATCCCGAGCTCGCCGAGGAGGTTCGGCGCCGGAAGCTCGATGACGTGGTGTTGCGCGGCTACGTTCCCAAGGACACGACGCCGAGCGTTCTGGCCGGCGCCGGGTGCGCGCTCATCTCGCTCGATGACGGATCGCGGGGGATCATGAGCCCGTGCAAGCTGCACGGCGCGCTGGCGAGCGGGGTCCCCGTCGTGTACGTCGGTCCGGTCGGAACCAACGTCGACGAGGCGATCGAGCGGTACGCGTGCGGCTTCTCCGTGCGCCACGGCGATGCCGACGGCCTGGTCGACGCCGTCCGTCGGCTTCGCGATGACCCCGAGCTGGCGGCCGAGCTGTCCTCGAACGCGCGGCGCGCGTTCGAGGATGCCTACTGCGACGAGCGGACGCTCCCCCTCTTCGACGAGGTCTTCGAGCAGGTCCGCGAGCCGCGGTCACTCGGCTCCACGCCCGCGAGTGGCTCACGGCGAGCGTGAGCCGCTCGTGGAGAAGCTGAGGAGTTCGGTGATGCACCGGAGGATGGAACAGCTCTCCATGGGACGCTTGTTAGACTCGCGCTGACCTGCGTGTTCTCCCGTGCAACCGTTCCGAGGAGCCCCGATCGCCGCCGTAGCCCGAACCGCCGAACGAACGTCCGAGCCGCCGCGCCTGCGGGTGCGCCAGCGCATCCGCGAGCTGTGGTCGTTCCGCGAGGTGCTGCTGAACCTCGTTCGCAAAGAGCTCAAGGTGAAGTACACGGGCTCGGTGCTCGGGGCGGTCTGGTCGCTGCTGAACCCGGTCGTGTTTCTCGCGGTCTTCTCGTTCGTCGCGGCGGTCCTCGGGGGCGCTGCGAAGGACTATCCCGTGTTCCTGCTCGCCGGGCTGCTCCCGTGGAACCTCTTCTCCGCCGCGCTCAGCCAGGGCGCCGTGTCCGTCATCATGAACGCGAACCTCGTGAAGAAGGTCTACTTCCCTCGCGAGATCCTGCCGCTCGCGACGATCGGCGTGGCGCTCGTTGACTTCTTGCTCCAATCGGCCGTCTTCCTGCTCTTCATCGCGCTGCGGGCGGCACTGTTCCCCGGGTTCGCGCTCGTGCTCCATACGATCTGGCTCTACCCGATCGCATTCGTGGCGCTCTTGCTGTTCACGGTGGCGGTGACGTTCTGGGTATCGTCGATGAACGTCCGCTACCGCGACCTGACCCATCTGATCGGGCTCGCGCTGCTCGTTTGGTTCTGGCTAACCCCGATCGTGTATGCGATCGGGGTGGTGCACGCAAAGGTGGTGCTGCACTCGCACCCGATGCTCCTCTGGCGCGTCTACCTCCTCAACCCGATGGCGTGGATCGTCAGCGGCTTCCAGACGGCTCTGTACCACTCGAGCGATGCTCATGACGTGCTGATCCCGCTGTCGATGGGACAGCTCGCGGCCGGACTGGGCACGATCGTGCTCGCGTCCGGCCTCCTGCTCTACGGAACGTGGCGAGTGTTCTTCGGGTTGTCGGGCGACTTCGCGGAGGAGCTGTGACCGCCGCGATCGAGGTGAGCGACCTCTCCAAGCGATTCCGGCTCTACCGAGAGAAGCCGACCTCGCTGAAGCAACGCCTGCTTGCCGGCCGGACCCGCGCCGAGGATTTCTGGGCCTTGCGCGACGTCTCGTTCGACGTCGCCGAGGGGGAGTTCCTCGCGCTGATCGGACACAACGGCTCCGGCAAGAGCACGCTCCTGAAGGTGATCGCCGGGATCCTTCGGCCGACCCGAGGACTGGTCCGTCAGCGCGGGCGGATGGCGGGGCTCCTCGAGCTCGGAGCCGGGTTCCATCCGGAGCTCACGGGGCGCGAGAACGTCTACCTGAACGCGTCGTTCCTCGGCCTCTCGCGCCGCGAGACGGATACCGTCTACGACGACATCGTCGCGTTCGCCGAGCTCGGGGACTTCATGGAGACGGCGGTCAAGTTCTATTCCTCCGGCATGCTCGTGCGGCTGGGGTTCGCGTGCGCCGTGCACGTCGACCCGGAGGTGATCTTGATCGATGAGGTGCTCGCCGTCGGTGACGAGGCGTTCCAGGGACGGTGCCTCGACCGGGTGCGGACGTTCCAGAAGGAGGGCCGGACGATCGTGCTCGTCACGCACGCGCTCGACATGGCACGCCAGCTCTCCGATCGGGCCGTGATGCTCGACCACGGGCTGGTGCACGCGATCGGCTCTCCCGACGAAGTGGTGCGAGAGATGCGGTTGACGATCCTGAGGCACGACCTCGAGTTCGCCCGGGAAGGCGGGACGCGAGAGGTCGAGATCCTCGGCGGCTCGCTCCTGCGTGGTCACGACCCGCTGGCCGGCGCCCTCGCCCCCGGCGACTGCGTGACGCTACAGGTGGATCTGAAGGCCAACGAGCCGGTCGACGATCCGGTGGTGTCGTTCGCGCTGCACGATGCCGCCAACAACTACGTCTTCGGAAGCGACACCGCGCAACAAGGCGTCGGCCTCGGCCGGTTGGACGGCAAGCGTCGCGTCCGGTTCCAGCTCGGCCCGGTGCCCTTCACGGGAGGGCAGTACTGGGTGACGGTCGGCGTGCACTCGCGCGACAACCAGCGCGTCTATCACGTCCAGGATCAGCGCTATTCCTTCGAGGTCCGGCAGATCGAGGGTCGCAAGGACCAGGCGTACGTTCCGGTCACGGCGGAGGTCGAGGACCTGTGAACGCCGAACCGGACCAGATCGTCCACGAGAAAGGCAGCCGAACGATGTTGATCGGACTCATCCTCACCTCGGTGGTCCTTGCCGGGTTCGCGCAGATCACGTTGAAGACCGGCGTCAACCACGTGACCGGGACGTCGGGGGATCTCCACATCAGCGCCGGGAGCCTGCGGTCGCTGTTGTCGTCTCCCATCGTCTGGGGCGGTCTCGTGCTGTTCGGCCTATCGGCGGTGGTCTGGCTGTTCGCTCTGTCGCGCGCGTCGCTCTCGTTCGCCTATCCGTTCGCCGCGCTGAGCTACGTGTTGATCCTCGTGTTCTCCGTGCTCGTCCTGCACGAGACGGTCCAACCGCTCCGTTGGCTCGGGGTCGCCTTCATCGTCACCGGGATCGTGCTCGTCGCCCAGACGCCGCACACATGAGCGGGAACGGCGCGGCGCGATGAAGGCTGTCGTCCTCGTCGGAGGATTCGGAACGAGGCTGCGTCCGCTCACCGAGACGGTGAAGAAGGAGCTGCTGCCGCTCGTCGACCGGCCCATCCTGGATCACGTGCTGGACCACCTCGCCCGTCACGGCGTGCACGAGGTGATCCTGTCGTCGCCGTACCTCGAGGAAGCGTTCCATCCGTTCATCGAGGCTCGGCGGGGCGACCCCGCCATCACCTGGATCACCGAGGCCGCGCCGCTCGGGACCGGCGGCGCGATCGTCAATGCGCTGGACGCGGTCGGGGACGATCCCTTCTTCGCGCTGAACGGGGACATCCTGACCGACCTCGATCTCACCAGGATGCTCGCATCCCACCGGGAGCACGACGCCGTCGTCACGATCTCGCTGCACCACGTCGAGGACGCCCGCCCGTTCGGCTTGGTGGCAACGGACGAACGGGGCCGCGTCCTCGAGTTCCTGGAGAAGCCCCTCGATGCGATCCCCGGGGATGTCAACGCCGGCACGTACATCCTCGACCCGGCCGCCCTCCGGCCGTGGAGCGCGGATCGCGAGCTCTCGATCGAGCGGGAGATCTTCCCGTCCGTGATCGCGAGCGGCGGACCGGTCTACGGGTACCTCGCCGACGCGTACTGGCTGGATCTGGGAACGCCCGAGAAGTACCTGCAGGCGCATTTCGACATGCTGGACGGGAAGGTCCACGGGGTGACGTACGAATCGCCGTGGGTCGCGTCGACGGCGGGCGTGGATCCACGCGCGCGTCTCGGGCGGTGGGTGGCGATCGGCGCCGAGGCACGGGTGGGGCCCGACGCCCAGGTGGACGACTCGGTGGTGCATCCCGGCGCCTCGATCGGGGGCGGAGCGCGCGTGCTCCGGTCGATCCTCGGCCCGGGCGCCCACGTCGGCGCCTGGGCCACGGTCGAGGACTGCGTCCTGGGGGCGGGATCCCGGGTGCCGGACGAGGTCTCACTTTCGGGTCGGCGCGTGCCGACGGATACCGAAGCCTCTCCGACGTAACGAGCCCTGGCCCCCGTAGCGAGCCCTGGCCCCCACCCGTCCCTCGTACGGCCGAGGCCGGTTCCGCCGGCCGCCCGACTCAATAGGCTCCCGGGAACCGTCGATGGTTGGGCTCCGGCACATGACCCACGTGGCGCCCGACCACGTCATGGGGGATGGAACCCGAACGATGCGACGACGCCTCTGCATGTTCCTCGTAGCCGCTTCGATCGGCGCGTTGTCGCTTTCCATCGTCCCGGTGGCCGCCGGGGCGAGCGGGTCGGTCTCGTTCTACG
>Ga0137376_10001247_pt1 | contig 13843 bp, 11 predicted proteins | sample SagtaG_23_FD_104814 | JGI IMG/M metagenome (GOLD analysis project Ga0137376, IMG submission 104814) | Vadose zone soil microbial communities from Sagehorn Ranch, Mendocino, California, USA - Sage2_L_20_16 metaG | ecosystem: Environmental > Terrestrial > Soil > Vadose zone | place: USA...
GCGCGGGAGCGCCGCTCAAGCTCAGGTTCCGCGAGTACAGCACCAGCGGCGCCCTCTTGGGAACTGCGACCGCGCAGGTCGCCCTCGCCACCTCCTGGCAGCGGGTAGCGGTCGCCTACACGATCAGCTCGCCCGGCTCGACGCTCGACTTCAACGCTTTCCTCTCCGCCGCCGACGCGCCCCCGGGCAACTGCTTCTACGCGGACGATGCCTCCGTTTTGAACGGTTGATGAGGAAGATGCGCGAAACGAAATTCGAGATTCGGTTCAACCATCAGCAGGGCGCAGATCCGCGCACGGTCAGACTTTCTGGGGCCACCCTATGAGCGAAGCCGCGACCATCACCCTGCAGCGCCGCAGGCCGGTCGCTCGACCCCAGACGCGTAGTCGGGTCAAAGCGCTCCACGGCGAGCGCCTCGCCGTTGCGATGGCCGCGATCGCCGTCGCAGCGCTCCCGCTGCTCGCACCGCACGGACCGGCCAACAGTGGTCCCGAAGATGTCCTGATCGGCCTCGCTCTCGCCGGTTTTCTGCTTTGGGCCGGCACCAGCGGACATCGGCTGCGTTTTGCCTTCGGAATTCCGATGGCACTCTTCATCGGCGGGGGCGCGCTTGGTGCGCTGGCCGGACCCGTCCCCGGGGCCGGCCTTACCGCGATCGTCCAAGACATGATCCTGCTCGCCTGGTGCTGGGCCTTCATCAACATCGCCTCGTCGGGGCACCGGCTCAAGGTGTTGCTGTCCACGTGGGTGTACAGCTCGATCGGCTGGGCGACCCTGCTGTTCATCGGCTTGGGAACAGGTGTCACGTTCCTCTCCGGCCAAACGACGAGGGAAGGAAGCAGGACGGCGCTCACCTTCGGCGACCCGAACGTTTGTGCGAATTACTTCGTGATCTCGATCATGCTGCTGTGGGCGACGGGTCGACCGCGCCGCCGCGCATTGAGATTCGGCGCCTACGGGTTACTTCTCGCGGCGCTGCTCTCGACCGGCTCGAACAGCGGCATGGTCTCCGTTCTCGTCGCGACCGTCGTGGCGACGGTGGTCGGAATTCAGCGAAAGGCGGGGGTCGTTCCCGCACTCACCGCTTTGGCGTTCATCGTGTTTGGCGGTTTTCTTCTCGTGTCCAACCTCAACCTCAAATCGATTCAGCAGAAGGCGTACGCGAGCCCGCACGCGTTCATTCGGGACGGCCTCGGTCGCGGAGAGGTGAGTGTCGATCAACGAGCCACGCTGCTGCACGAAAGCGTTGGGCTCTATGAGGCTGGAGGCCCTCTGGGCACAGGTCCAGTTTCGACCAAGCCAAGGCTCGCGGCGGAGCTGGCCCCCTTTGTGAAGGAGGCGCATAACGACTACTCGGCCGCTCTCACCGAGCGAGGCGTGGTCGGCGCCGTGGGGCTGCTCCTCCTCATGTCAGGCTTGATCGTCCGCTCTTTCTCGCTCGCCAAGACGCGCCTGAATCCCGCATTCGCGGCGGTCGTGCTCAAGCCGAACGCGATCATCGGCGCACTCGCGGGCACCATGGTCGCCGAGACCGTCTACGAACTGCTCCACGTTCGACAGGTTTGGACCTTGTTCGCAATCGTCGCGGCTCTGGTCATTTGGGGAAGGAACCGATGCGCCGCGTGAGCGTCAGTGCGGGCGCGAGCCGGTACGGTGTGCTCCTGGGCAACATCGGTGCGCGCATCGCCGCGCTCGTCTCGCTGACCATCGCGACCCTGCTGGTTGCCCGAAACGGAGGACCCGCGGTGGTCGGCGTCTATGCCCTTCTCCGCGTGCTCCCAAGCCTGCTCGGCGTCGTCATCTCTTGTGGTCTTCCAGGCGCCGCCGCCTATTTCCTCGCGGGCCCCTACCGCGGCGACCGCAGGCTCCCTTTCACGCTGCTCGGAATAGCTCTCGTCGGCGGCGGGGCAGGCGCTGCGATTTGGGTGGGAACTGCGCCCCTGCTCGGAGCATTCCTCTTTCGAGATTTGCCGCTGAGCCTGATCCTGCTGGCCGGTGCGGCGGTCTTCACGCGGGTCGTCGTGGCTACCGCAAAGTCGTGCTCGCAAGGAAGCGACGACCTGCCAGGAGCAAACCGCGTCATCTTTACCGAGGAGTTCATGTTCTTGCCGGCGTTCGGGCTGCTGTGGGCGGCCGGTCTGCGTGGCTACACGCTCGTCGTCGCGGGCCTCCTCCTGGCGGACACCGGCACGTCGTTGCTCGCCTGGAGCCGTCTCATCAAGCGCGGTTTCTTCCGTGACGCTCGTCCGCCGGCGTTGTTTCTGGCCCGGCGTGTGGTGGTCTACGGGCTTCGCGCGCAGATAGGCGGCGTCATCACTTTGATGAACCTCCGGCTCGATTTCATTCTTCTCACCGTTCTGACCGGGCCGGCGGTCCTCGGCGTCTACGCCGTCGCTTCCAAGTTCGCGGAGCTGGTCAAGATCTTCGGAATGTCGCTGACCTACGTGCTCTACCCACGCTTTGCGAAAGACGGGCCGGTGAGGGCAGCGGAACGAGCGCGAAAGCTCATGCCGAAGGCGCTTGTCGTGACCGCGGTGGGGGTTGCGCCGCTGTGGCTCATCGCGGGCTTTGTCATCCCGGCGATCTACGGCTCGCAGTTCAAGCCGGCGATTCTTCCTGCACAGATCATCCTCCTCGGCCTGGCCTTGGACGGGCTTGGCGGCGTGGTCACCGGTTACTTGTACGGAATCGGCCGGCCGGGCCTGAATTCTTGCGCGATGGCTGTCGGATTGGGAGCAACGGTGCTCCTCGACCTGTTCCTGATTCCTCGATATGGGGCACTGGGCGCCGCGATTGCGTCAGCGGTTGCGTACACGGCGGCGACACTGACACTCGTCTCGTTCTTCTGGTGGGTCGGAAGGCCCGCTTCTGCGGCAGGGAAGGGCGAGCCCGTTCTTGGCGGCAGACCGGCAGGAGCAGAAACACCGTGACTGTCAACGGTGCTTCGAAACGAAAGATCGTTCTGGTAACCGGCGGAGCCGGTTACGTTGGGTCCGTCGTCGTCGATGAGCTCCTCGCACGTGGCTTTCAGGTTCGCGTGCTCGACGCTCTGCTGCACGGCACGGTCTCTTCGTTGCTTCTGCCCTGGGCAAACCCGCAGTTCGAGTTCATTCGCGGCGACGTGCGCGACCCCGCTGCTCGCGGGCGTGCACTCCAAAGCGTAGATGCGATCGTCCACCTGGCGGCGATCGTCGGCGATCCTGCGTGTGCACGCGACACGGAACTCGCGCACGAGGTGAATCTCAACGGCACCCTCGCCATGCTCGACGATGCCGTCGGCGCGGGCGTCGAGCGCTTCGTCTTCGCATCGACGTGCAGCAACTACGGCAGGACCAACGGGAACAGCTTTGCGGACGAAGAGTTCGAGCTCGCACCGGTTTCCCTGTACGCCGAGACGAAGGTTGCCGCGGAGGCCGAGGTGCTGCAGCCGAGGGACGGGATCGTTCCCACGTGTCTTCGGTTTGCCACGGTCTACGGAACATCCCCGCGGATGCGCTTCGATCTGACCGTGAACGAGTTTGCTCGCGATCTTGCGTTGGGGGCCGAACTGGTCGTTTTCGGGGAGCAGTTTTGGCGGCCGTACATTCACGTGCGTGACGCCGCGCGGGCCGTTGCATCGGTGCTGGAGGCTCCGCGTGAGATCGTCGGCGGAGAGGTCTACAACGTCGGCAACACGAGCGAGAATTACCGCAAGCTCGATCTCGTCGATCTGCTTCGCGAGCGGCTACCGGACGCGACCGTCAAATTCGTTCACCGGGACGAGGATCCTCGCGACTATCGCGTCAGCTTCGAGAAGTTCGCAGGGAGTGTCGGTTTCGAATCCAAGCGGTCGGTCGCCGACGGTATCGACGAGGTCATCGCGCTCGTCCGCAGCGGGTTGATCGACGACCCCTACGCGCCAAGATTCAGAAACTAGTCGAGACCTGGCCGTGACCATTTTTGCTCCGCCGGCGCGCAGGCCGACCACAGAGGCCACCACGACCTTCGTGCCTCTGAAAATAGAAGAAGCCTTACTCGTACCGCCGATCGATCCCAGCCTGCCGCGAAACGCATTCACCATCGATGTCGAGGATTGGTACCAGTCGTGTCTCGACTACGACGCCCCGATTACGGATCGCGTCGTCCGCAATGTTGATCGCATCCTGACGGTGCTCGACGAATGTGGGGTCAAGGGCAGCTTTTTCATTCAGGGCAGGGTCGCGGAGACGTTCCCAAGCCTCGTCAGCGCACTCGTTGCCGAGGGACACGAGGTGCAAGCACACGGCTACAGCCACCGACCGCTTTATTCGATGAACCGACGCGAGCTGCGCCACGAACTCGAACGGGCGAAGAAGACAGTCGAGGATGCTGCGGGAACGGCTGTGACAGCCTTTCGCGCTCAGGATTTCTCCATTCTCGCCGGGAATCTTTGGGCCATCGAAATCCTTGCCGAGGTCGGGTTCGAGATCGACTCGTCGATCTTTCCGATGCGGTCCCGTCACTATGGAATCGCCAACTGGCCTCTCGGGCCGCACTATCTGACTGCCGCGGGCGGCGGTCGTCTGCTCGAGATACCGGTGGCGATCTGGTCGGTCGGACGGCTCAGGATGCCGGTCGCCGGCGGCGGCTACTTCCGCGTGCTCCCGTGTCGCGTGATCGAACGCGGCCTTCGGTCGATCGCCCACGCCGGCCGGCCGGCAATCGTTTACTGCCATCCCTACGAATTCAACCCAGACGAGCTTGCCGAGTACGGCGATGTTTCGAGACGGCTAACCGCTAGCCAGGGACTCGGCCGCGCGTCGTTTGCGAAGCGTGTAGGCACGCTTCTGCCGAAGTTGTCGTTCGGCCGACTGAGCGACGTCCTCGCCGCGTGGGGTCTCCGCTGAACGTCGCCTTCCTGACGACGGAGGACCCTCTCTACCTACCCTCGTTTTTCGAGCGGGTCCTCTCCGTTCGCACGGACGGATCCTCCGTCTTCGTTGTGCCACCGCTGTACAAGAACCAGACGACACGTGCGGCCACCTGGCGATACGTGCGGACGTTCGGCCTCGGCGCCGCCTTGGGATTGGCCGCAAAGGTTGCGCGTGCGAGGCTGCGCAATCGGTCGGTCGCTCGGGTGTGTCGGTCGTACGGCGTCCTGTGCGAGCCGGCGCGCGACGTGAATGACCCGAAGTTCCTGGACCGGCTGCGCGCGATGAATACCGAGCTGATCGTCTCGGTGAGCTGCCCGCAGATTTTCAAAAAGCCGCTGATCGAACTGGCGCCGGATGGCTGCCTCAACGTCCACGGCGCAATTCTTCCGGCCTATCGCGGCGTGCTGCCGAGCTTCTGGATGTTGGCAAACGGCGAGCATCAGGCGGGAGTCTCGATCTTCTTCGTCAACGAGGAGATCGACGCGGGAGATCTCTGCGGCCAGCGCATCTTCGACATTCGCCCCGACGAGTCTCTCGACTCCTTTCTTCAGAGATCCAAGACGATCGCGGCAGATCTGCTCCTCGAGGTGCTGGGAGCGATCGAGAGAGGAACGGTCGAACGGACGCCGCTCGATCTCAGCAATGGTTCTTACTACTCCTGGCCGGACCGCAAGGCGGTGCGTCGTTTCTATGCCGCGGGCCGGCGGGTGTGGTGAGTACCGCCGCTACTCGAACGGCTCGATCGTCACGGCCGGGAAACGTCTTCAGCAATGCACGCGCCGGCACTCGGTCGGTCGATCTCGCGATCGTGGGGGCCGGGATCCTGGGCCTCGCGGTGGCACGAGAGACGCTTCTCCGCCACCCGGGCCTTCGCGTCGTCGCGCTTGACAAGGAGTCGCAGATCGCCGCCCATCAGACGGGACATAACAGCGGCGTCATTCACGCGGGTGTCTATTACGCTCCCGGGTCGCTGAAGGCGCGCCTGTGCCTGCAGGGCGCTCGTGAGATGTACGCGTACTGCGACGAGAATGACATCCAGTACGAGCGTTGCGGAAAGGTGGTCGTCGCGTCCGGGGAAGACGAACTACCACGGCTCGGAGACCTTCACCGGCGAGCGCAGCTGAATGGGGTTCCGGGCATCGAGCTGCTCGATAGCAGCGCGCTCGCCGAGCTGGAGCCTCACGTGCAGGGCGTCCGCGCTCTTTACTCACCCTCGACGGGCATCGTCGACTTCCGCCAGGTCGCCAATGCGCTTTCCACCGAGGTCGCCGCGCGGGGCGGCGAAATCATTACTCGCGCGAGGGTCGTCGCGATCAAGCCTGAGCGCTCGATGGTCGAGCTTCGCACCGCGGTGGACACCTGGCGCGCAAAGACGGTGATCACCTGTGCCGGAGTCTATGCCGACCACCTTGCGAGGATGACGGGCGCGCCCGCGGCACCGCAAATCGTCCCCTTCCGAGGCACGTACTACTCGCTGCGGCCGGCCGCGCGCAGTCTCGTTCGCGGCCTCGTTTACCCCGTACCCGACCCGACGTTCCCGTTCCTCGGCGCCCATTTCACGAAGCAGATCTCCGGCGAGGTGTGGACGGGCCCGAATGCCGTTTTGGCGTTCTCGCGGGACGGCTACCGACTGCGCGACATCGATGTTCGGGAGCTGTGGGAGACGCTCTCGTATCCCGGATTCCGCGCGCTGACGACCAGATACTGGCGCACGGGCCTCGCGGAATTGCGTGGAGAGGTCTCCAAGCGGACGTTCACCCGCGCGCTTCAGCGGCTGGTACCCGCTGTGCGTCCGGAGGACTTGGGCGAATCCCACGCAGGTGTACGGGCGCAGGCGCTAAGCGAGGACGGGCAGTTGCTCGACGACTTCTGGTTCGACCATGGTGAGCGTGTGATTCACGTCCGGAACGCTCCGTCGCCCGGGGCGACTTCGAGCCTCGCGCTGGCGCGAGAAGTCGTTCAGGTCGCCGAGCGGGCGCTCGCGACCGGGTGAGCCGTCGGCACTGCCGCGGTCACGAGACCGCGCACCGCGCTAGCAGGTGCCCGAGCCGGCGTCCGTGAAAGTTGACCCGGCGACGGGCATGAACTTCCAGTCGTAGCCGGTCGCGTGCAGCGTCAACTTGATGACGCCTTGGGTGGTGCTGTTGCGGATCTCACTGTTGGCGATCGGCGTGCCGAAGGTGTAACCACCGAGGACACCCCCCGTCCCGACCACGAACTCGCGGATGCCGGTTGCCGTCGCCGCCCCGCTCGGATTCTGTGGTGCGAAGCGCTCGTAGTTGTGCTCGTGACCGTTCAACACGATGTCAGCACCGGCCGCGTACAGGTCATTCCAAAATGCGGAGACTCCACTGTCGCTGCCGTGCTCGATTCCCGATGAGAAGCGCGGCTCATGCCAGTAGGCGAGCGTGCACTGGTTAGGGTGCGCCGCGAGGTCAGCCTTGAGCCAGGTCTCCTGGGCCGACCCGGCGCTCGCGCTGATCCCAATGTCTCCCGCGAGGCTGATCAGGTGCCAGGAGCCCAGGTCATATGAGTAATAGAAGCCCGGGGCCCGTGCGCCGAAGTAATCGCGATAGCCCTGCGCGTTGGTGGTGTTGAACTCGTGGTTGCCGGGAGCGGGCCGGACCTGGAAGTCGTGTCGGCCCCAGTTCGGCTTGTAGTAGGCGTTGTAATCGGACAGCGTTCCGCTGTCGTACTGATTGTCGCCCAGGGTCAGGACCGCTGACGGGTTGATCTGGTCGAGCAACGTGGCCGTCCCCGCACAGCTGGTCGAGTCCGTCCAGCAGATGTCTCCGGCGGCAGCGATGACCGGGTCCGCCCCGGTGCAGGCGCTCGTCGAACCCACGACGGATGAGCGGGCGGAGACGTTACCGGCGGCGTCGAATGCGTCGACGCCGAGCGTGTAGCCCGTGCCGCAACTCAGCCCGCTGAAGGTGTAGTTGATGCCGGCGGTGGTGCCGATCTTGGCACCGTTCAGGTAGAGGCCGTAGCCGGCGACGCCGACGTTGTCGAGCGAGGCGCCCCACCAGACCGAGAGGCTGGTCTCGGTCGCGCCGGTGACGGCGGGCGCCACGGGGACTGTCGGAGCGAGAGTGTCGGGGCAGGCGCTCGTCGCTGTAGCGAGCGTTGCCTGCGACGAGCGGTTGCCGGCTGCGTCGTAGGCATCGACCGCGACGTTGTAGCTCGTGCCACAGTTGAGGTTGCTCAACGTGTAGCTGGTTTGAGTGCCGGACGTCTTCAGGGCGCCGCCCAGGTAGATGCCGTAGCCTGCGACGCCGACGTTGTCAGTGGACGCGGTCCACGAGATGGAGACACTGCTCGTCGTTGCACCGGTCGTCTTCAGTCCGTTCGGGGTGGTCGGTGCGGTCGTATCGCTGGTCGCGCAGGCGCTCGTCGAGGCGGAGAGCGTTGCCCGTGTGGAGACGTTGCCCGCGGCGTCCTTGGCCTCGACGGCGAAGCTGTAGCTGGTGCCGCAGGCGAGTGAGCCGACGGTGTAGCTGGTCGAAGTCGCGCTGCCGGCGAGATTGCCACCCCTGTAGACGTTGTACCCGGTGACCGCCACGTCGTCGGTCGACCCTGTCCAGGAGAGCGCGACGCTCGTCGCGGTAGCGGCCGTCTTGGTCAGCGCGGTCGGCGCGGTCGGTGGCGTCGTGTCCGCCGATGAGGAGGTTCCGCTGTTGAACGCTTGGAGCTCGCTGAGCAGGGTCGGCTGGCTACTGAGGTTGTTTCCGCTCCACGTCCAGGCGAAGGTCATGTACCCCGTCTGCTTGGACGCGCCCCATTGGTTGAGCATGTGCGACAACTCGTCCGCGGTCGGCCAGCGCCAAGAGGAGTCGTTGAAGGCCTGGATCACGCCCCAGTAGTTGAGGCCGGCCGCGTTCGCGGCCTGAATCGTTTTGTCGATCCAGGAGTAGTCGCAGGGCGAGCTCTGGTAGCAGGGATAGGGGTCGAGACCGATGTAGTCGGCGGTGCCCTTCCAGAGCGGCATCTGGTCGAGTGCGTCCTGCGTGTTGCGGCCTGTGAAGCCGTTCGAGTCGAGGACGATCACGGTCGGCTTGGCCGGGTCGATCAAGTGGATCAGGTCGCTGCGCGCTTTGTGCTGGGCAGGTGCGTTCGGGCAGGCGTACGGGTTCGGCTCGTCCGAGATGAAATAGCCGAACACCTTGGCGTCTCCGCGCGCAGCCGTCACCTGCGAGTTCAAAGCTGCGTCGCTCTCCTCCCAGCTGCAGGTCGTGTTGTCGTAGTCGCCCACCCAGACGAGACCCCGCGAGCCCGCCTGCAACTGGTCCGCCGACCACTGGGAGCCAACGTCGATCAGGTTCCAGCCGTAGGAAGCCACCGTCGCCGGCGCCGAATCCGAGTTGTAGAGGAATCTGTACGGCGGTGGCGTCGTCGACGCCGCGCAGGCGGTCGTGCCTGCCGTAAGGGTCGAGCGCGCGGAGACGTTGCCTGCGGCGTCATACGCCTCGACCCCGAGGGTGTAGGTCGTGCCGCAGGTCAGGTTGTTGAACGTGTAGCTCGTCGCGCCGGTCGAGCCGACGCTCGTATTGTTCGCGAAGAGGTGGTAGCCGGCGACGCCGAGGTTGTCGGCCGACGCATTCCACGAGAGGTTGAGTGACGTCTGGGTCGCACCTGATGCAGCGAGGCTCGGCGGCGCCGAAGGCGGCTGCGTGTCCGGGCAGGCGCTCGTCGTGGCGTCGAGCGAGGCGCGCGTCGAGTGATTACCGGCGGCGTCGTAGGCCGCGACGCCGATGGTGTACTTCGTCCCGCAGCTGAGGCTGCCGAAGTTGTAGCTGGTTCCGGCGGTGGAGCCTGCCGCGCTGCCGTTCAGGTAGAGGTCGTAGCCGACGACGCCGGTGTCGTCCGTCGAAGCCGACCACGAAGCGGACAAGCTCGAGGCGGCGGCCGACGTCAGCGCCAGGTTCCCAGGTACGGTCGGGGCGCTGACGTCGCCGCTCGATGTCTGCACCGTCAGCTTCGGGCTCCTTGTCGACTGGCGACTGTCGACATCCAGCTCCGACATGCTCGAAGTCGTCACAGCAAGCGTCACCGGCCCATTTCCCCCGACGAGCGACGTCACGTCGACGGTCGCCCACTTGCCGGATCGCGTGGGTCCGGAAGACCCTGACGAGGTCGACGACAACGAGGGTGCGTTCGCATAGGTGATGGAGCCTTCCTGCCATGAGTTGTCCGCGATGGCGCGCACATCGAAGCCGATACTCGAGCTCGTCCTCGAGTACAGCTGCAGCGTCGCCTGCGTCACCGGGTCGCTGAGGACGCCGGGATCGAAGCGGATGTACGTCGTCAGCACGGGAGACCTGTCCATCTTCAGTCTCGGCCCGCTCCCGAAGTTGGTCGTGGGCTTGAGTGAGCTGACGAAGGCGTCGGCGACGGGGGCAAAGGTCTGGCTCGAGACCGGCCCGGCCGACGCGGAGGTCCCAAGGCCGAAGACGATGGCGATCGCCGCCACGGCGCAGAACAGTCCCGTGGTCCTCGGATGCATCGCGGCTCTCAGGAACCTGTCGCGCCAAGGCAAGGGCGACCGTGCGGGTGATGACTGCGGCGAGGTCATCACCCGGGTGATCGGCCACGCGTCGAGATGCTTGATAGCTAGTAGTTGGGAATCGTCCGGGGCGGGTGTTACTCATGCAGGCTTGCCAAACATGCAGACCATTGGCGGGCGGGCCTGATGGCCGACCGGCGACGGCTCGAAGGAGTGCCACTCACGCAGCCCGAGCTGGAGGTGTTGAAAGGTGTTGCAGAAGGTCTCTCTGCAAAGGAAACCGCACAGGTGCTCGTCAAATCCGAGCACACCGTGATCTCCCAGCGCCAGTCGATCCAGGCGAAACTGGGCGCGCGAAACCTGCCTCACGCGGTTGCGCTTGCCTTCTTCCGACGCATTCTTTTCGAGGTCGACCAGAGCGACGTCGGCCGAACAGCCTGAACCCTAGGGAGCGCCAGGAAGAGTCAGCACGCCGTGGATCAGCGCGAGGCCCACTGCGGCCACGTGCCCGCCTGAGGCGAACTCGCCAGTCTCGATCAACGTCCGCAGCTCGGTGGGTGTCACGAGGACGGCCTCGAGCGGCTCGTTTGGAGGCGGTGCAGGTTCCGCCACGCGCCGGGCGTTGGGAGCAAAGTACACCCACGCGCGGCTCGTCAGTCGCCCTGCCTCGGTGAAGATGGAACCGAGCGGGACGAGCTCGTCCGCCTGGTGCCCCGTCTCCTCGAGGAGCTCGCGCCGCGCGACGTCTTCTGGGGGAGCAGTGTGAACGGCGCCTGCCGGTAGTTCGAGCTCCACGCGCTCGATCACGGGGCGGTACTGGCGAACCAGCGGGATCCTGCCCTCTCCGTCGGCTGCGAGGACGGTGGCCCAGTCGTTGATCTGAACCGAATAGAACGAACGCTCATGGGTCTGGCCCGGATACCGCACATCCTTTACGACTACCTGGAACCACGGACAGTCGTACTCGCGGCGTCGAGCGACGACCCGGGGCTGATCGGGCACTTCGTCTCGCCAGTCGGCCACCAAAGGAGCCTAGTCCGACCGGTGAAAGTCTGGCATCGTCACGTTCGATCCCTGGTCGGCGTAATCGGACGACGTATCGCCCGCAGTGCCGGCGGTCGGATCAGGGCGTTGCGGTCTCGGTGACCACGCCTACAAGGCCCACGTCGTTCGCCGCCGTCAAGCTGATCCTGGGGATGATCGCCCATGCCACCAGGAGCCGACGTCCCTGCCAGGCGAACCCGGTCATCAGGCCGCAGAGCGGGCCGAAGTTTTTTGGCGAGGCGGGAGTGGAATTGGGTGACGTAACGGCCTGAGTTCGCTTCCCTCGGACTCGTACGACGAAGCGCGGTCGACACTTCGTGCCTGTTCGGAGCAAGAGGCGGCCGTGCTCGTAGCCGACGACCCACCAGCGCAGCCCGTTCAGGTGTGTCGGGTGCGGGTGGAGCCGGCCGAAGTCCCAGCGCATCCAACCGTGCTGGAGCCAGAAATAGAAGGCTCCCGCCGATGACGGGGCGAGATCGGGCTGGGGGTCGTTCTCCAGCCGTGCAACCGTCGGCTTGGCGTCGTGTAGCCGTCGACGGACGATGAGCGATGGATGCGTACCTATTGCCCCGCGGTCGAAGACGACGCCGTCGTCGGCCAGAGTCACCGCGTCGATTCGGTAGCACCGGTCGCCGTTGCAGCGGGGCATTTGCGCGGCGACCCATTGGCGGCCGGTGCTCATGTTCCGAACCACGACCCGTTGCTTCGCGCGCACCTCCTCCGCCCACGCGATCGCGTTTCCGCGGGAAGCGAACGGAGCGGCCAGCGAACGAGAAAGGACGACGCTGTTCCTCCCGTCGTGGCGGATCGCCCGCAGCTCGGATCCGGCGGCGCCCGCGCGTGCGTACACGACGCGCGTTGTGGTCGAGGCCAGCCCGAATTGGGGCAGCACGGACGCGGCGAGCCGCCGTGTTCTTTCCGTTCTGCGGTTGCGCTCCATCAGCGCGGAGACCGGATGCTCGTCCGACGGCTGGAACTCCCATACCATGTAGCCACCTGCTGTGGTGATTGCCGCCACCGCTTGGCCCTTCAGCAAGAGCAGCCAGCCCGGCTTCAGCCTTCGTTGAGGCTGTACGCGCAAGAGGCGGTTGCTTAGGTGTGCGTTGGTCTGAGGGCGGCCGTCCGCGGCGGCATCGGGTTCCTGCCTCGTTGGGATGCCCTGGTGCGAAGGGAGCGGACTCTCGACGCCGCCGGCCCAAACAAGCGCGACCACCGCGGCGGACACCGTAACGGCGGCGGCGACGAGCCGCCGGGTCCCGGGGTTGGCGTGTGCGCCGCGGCGGCTGATCGTCACGAAGATACAGCAGAGGGCGGAAGTCGTCAGCCGGCGGAGGGCGGTGGAGCGGTCGTCCGCTTCGCGTCCGGCTGTTGATCGGCAAGTAGCCGGAGCAGGCCCTCTTCAATCCCGATCTCAGGCTCCCAGCCGAGCACTTGCCGCGCCTTCGTGATGTCGGGCTGCCGGATCTGTGGATCGTCCACGGGGAGCGCCTCGAAGACGATCTCGCTGCTCGTGCCGACCAGCTGCTGGACGAGCTCCGCGAGCTCGAGCAGTGTCCGCTCCTCCGGGTTGCCGATGTTGACCGGGAGATGCTCGCCACTCTCTGCGAGCAGCACGAGTCCGCGGATCAGATCGTCGACGTAACAGAAGCTGCGAGTCTGGGCGCCGGTCCCGAAGACCGTCAACGGCTTGTTCTTGAGCGCCTGGCGGATGAACGTCGGCACCGCGCGGCCGTCGTTCGGCCGCATGCGCGGACCGTACGTGTTGAAGATGCGGACGATCGCGGTGTCAACCCCCTGCTGGCCGTGGTAGGCCATCGTCAAGGCTTCCGCATATCGTTTCGCTTCGTCGTAGACACCGCGCGGTCCGACGGGGTTGACGTTGCCCCAGTACGTCTCCGGCTGCGGATGCTGCTCCGGATCGCCGTAGACCTCGCTCGTGGACGCGAGCAGGAAGCGCGCGCGTTTGAACTTCGCGAGCCCGAGTGCGTTGTGTGTCCCATACGAGCCCACTTTCAGAGAATGGAGCGGCAGCCGTAGGTAGTCGATCGGGCTCGCGAGCGCGGCCAGGTGATAGACGAAGTCGACCGGCTCGTTGATCTCGAGGTGCTCGATCATGTCGTGGTTCCGGAAAGTGAAGGCAGGGTCGCGGATGTGCTCGATGTTTTGCAGCGACCCGGTCTCCAGGTTGTCCACGCAGATCACGCGGTGGTTCCGCGCGAGCAGGTAATCGCAGAGGTGCGAGCCGAGGAAGCCGGCTCCACCCGTGACGACGACGGTGGCCACGGCTACAAGAGAGCCTCAGGCAACTGAGCCGCCAGGTCCACTGTTCGATCGAGCCCCTTTCCCCATTTCCACAACCTAACTGGCTTTCCAGGACTTGTGAATACCGCGGCCGCGTTGCCAC
>Ga0137376_10001251_pt1 | contig 13829 bp, 12 predicted proteins | sample SagtaG_23_FD_104814 | JGI IMG/M metagenome (GOLD analysis project Ga0137376, IMG submission 104814) | Vadose zone soil microbial communities from Sagehorn Ranch, Mendocino, California, USA - Sage2_L_20_16 metaG | ecosystem: Environmental > Terrestrial > Soil > Vadose zone | place: USA...
CGCGACCCGAGACTCATGTCTCGGGTCGGAGCCAGACGCGAGCGTGAAGGGACAGTACCACGCGCGACTGCCGTGCCGCGGCTGGCGAAGCCAGCGCGGCATGCGGGGTACGCGCCCGGCGCGGGAACGCTTGCGCGACGTCGTCTCGCGGCCTCGCCGCCTTGGCGCGGCGCCATTCACGCGCGCGCGCATGCGGGGCGTGGACCCCGGTGTCCGCTTGGACTACACGGTGGTCCGGGGGCGCGTGCGGTGTGGCTGCCCAGGCACGGCAGAGCGGCGAATGCGCACCGGGCGATCGGTAGGCGCGGAGCTTGCAGGCAACCGAACGGCCAGAAGGCCGTGCATGACGTCGAACGCGCATGGTTCCGGCTGGCAGTCGCCGCCGGTGCGATCGTCCTCACCGCCGCCGGCGCGCGGGCGCGATCGCCTGGCGACCCCGTGCGGCTCGTCTGGCAGGAGGGCGACGTGTCCGGCGTCACCGGCATCTACGGACCGCAGGGCGGCGAGCCGATCGGCACGGTCGAATACCACCAGACGCGACGCGGGGACCTGCTCACGTGCGTCCGCGTCGCGCGCTACCGCGACGGGACGGAGGACGAGGACGAAGGCGTGGCGCGGGTCGCAGGCACGCTCGAAGCCGTCTCCGGCCACTCCGTCGTGCGCGGTCCCGGCGGCGAGCCCACGGCGGAGGTCACCATCGACGTCGCCGGAGGACGGCTGCAGGGCGCCTGGGGCAGCGGCGCGGATCGCCAGACCATGGACCGCCAGCTCGCGCTGCCGCGCGGGACGTACTGGGGCCCGCTCATCTTTCTCGTCGTGAAGAACTTCGACGCCAACGCCGAGAGCGACCGTCTCGTGTTCCGCACGGTCGCGCCGAGCCCGCGGCCGGTCGTGCTCGACATGGAGCTCGTCCGGGGCGGCGATGCCAAGGTCGAGCGCGCCGGCACCACGCTCGAGACGCATCGATTGGAGCTCCGACTCACGGTGCACTGGGCGGTCGATCCGCTGATCCATCTCGTCCTGCCGCCGGCGACGTTCTACATGCTGCCGGGCGACCCGCCGGCGCTCGCGCGGTTCGCGGGGCCACGGAACTACGCGCGGCAGCCGATCCGCATCGAGTGATGGCGACGCCTCCGCAGCTCCTGCCAGTTCCGGCTACGCCGCTCGATACCGAGCCCGTCGCTCCGACGCGCCGTCCGCGCGGCCTCCGGCGCCTGGGCGCCTTCCGCGCCCGGCTGCGGACGCAGCTCGCGCACGCGTGCCTCCTCGAGCGGCGGCCGCCCGAGCGCTTCGGCTTCCGGTTCGACGCGGCCGCGCGGATGTTCGCCGTGACCGGGCTCCTCTACCGGAAGTACTTCCGGGTCGAGTGCCACGGGATCGAGTCGCTGCCGTCGGGCGCCTTCCTCCTGGTCGCGAACCACAGCTCGCGCGTGCTCTCCTGGGACGGCGCCATGATCGTCACGGCATGCCTCCTCGACGCCGGGCCGCCGCGGCTCGTCCACGGCATGGCGGACCACCGGCTGATGACTCTGCCGGTGCTCGGCGCGGCGGCCCGACTGATCGGCGCCGTCGACGGTCGCCGGCCCGCGTGCGAGGAGCTCCTCCGGCGCGGCGCTGCGGTCCTGACCTTCCCCGAGGGCGTGCGGGCGCTTGCCAAGCCGTTTCGCGAGCGCTATCGCCTGCGCGGCTTCGGCCACGGCTTCGTCCACGTCGCGCTCGCGACCGGAGCGCCCATCGTACCCGTCGCGGTGATCGGGGCCGAGGAGGAGGCGCCGCTGCTCGCCAACCCCTCGTGGCTGGCCCGGCTCGTCCGCACGCCGGTGGCGCCCATCACGCCCACGATCGTTCTGCCGCTGCCCGTGAAGTATCGCTTGCACTTCGGCGCCCCCATCCGGCTCAAGGGCTCGACCGGGCCGGACGGCGTGGCGCGACAGGCGCAGCACGTGCGTGCCGTCCTGCAGGACCTGATCAGCTGCGGCTTGGCAGCGCGGCGTCATGTCTTTTTCTAACGCGGTCTCCCCCCTTCACCCCGCCTAGACGCTGACGACACGGGCATGCTAGAAGGCCGTTCGTACGGAAGGACGGCGGCCCGCAGCGCCGTCCATTGAATCGGGAGCTAGAATGGGAAAGAGACTGTACGTCGGGAACCTGCCTTACCAGGTGGACGAAGACCAGCTGCGCGCCCTCTTCGAGCAGGACGGTCGTCAGGTTGACGAGGTCAAGATCGTGACCGATCGCGAGACCGGCCGGCCCCGCGGCTTCGCCTTCATCGAGATGGCGACGGACGCCCAAGCGCAGGCCGCCGTGAACGCGCTGCACGGCAAGCCGTTCGGCGGCCGGCCGCTCACGGTGAGCGAGGCCCGCGAGCGGGCCCCCGGCGGGGGTGGTGGCGGCGGCGGGCGCGGCGGCATGGGCCACCGGGACCGTTAGCCGATCGCGCGCCTTGCAGTCCCGCGACGGCGTCGGTAAGCACCGGCCGGTGCGGTCTGCCGCCCTCGCGTTCGGACTCCTGCTCGGTTGCGCGGCGAGGCGCCCGGAGCCGACGCTCGCCGTGCCGGCGCCCGAGCCCGGTCGCGTCCGCGCCGTCGCGGTGGCCGATGCGCCGATCGGTCGCGGGGCGGCGTCGGTCCTGCCGGTCGATCAGACCCTCGCGACGGGCCTGTCGGCGAGCGGCTACGTGTATTATCCGGTGGGCGACTATTCGACGCTCGAGCTGCTGCTCCGGGATCCGCAGGGCGGCGTCGAGCCGGTCGTCGTCCCGATCGAGCGTGCGCCGTGAGAGTCGCCGTCGCCACGCTCGCGATCGCGCTCGGGGCGCGGTGCGCTGCGGCCGCGGCGCCGCCCGTGTACCCCTGGCAGGAAGCCGGAAACCACGTCGGGCAGATGGTGACCATCGAAGGCGTGGTCGCGGCGGCGCACGCGACGGGCGACACCTGCGTCCTCGAGTTCGCACCGGACGACGCGCGTGCGCTCCGCGTGGTTCTCATCGTGCCGATGTTCTCGAGCCTGCCGTCGAAGCCCGAGCGTCTCTACGCCGGGAAGCGCGTGCGCGTGTCGGGTCTCGTTCGCCGCTTTGCCGGCCGGCCGGAGATGGTGCTCCGTAGCTCGTCGCAGATCGAGGTGGTCGACGTCAGCGGGCCGTCCGCGGTCCCAGCACCCGCCCCCGCCGAGCCACGCGTGGCGCCGTCGCCGCCGCACGCTGCCGAGCCGCCGCCTGCCGCCGAGCCGCCGCGCGCCGCCGAGCCACCGCCGCGCGCGCTCAGCGAAGAGATCACGCGTCGGCTCGCCGGCGCGGCCCCATGCGAGCGAGCTCGGGCGCGCTGGCGCGAGGCGGCGGGCACGGCCGGGGAGCTGAACACGGCCCTCGGCCGCTGTCTCGAGAGCGGCAGCTACCGCTGCCGGCGGGAAAGCGCAGCGCTCGCGCCCGCGCTCACCACGCTCGAGTGGGCCGAGCAGCAGGTGGAAGAGGCGTGCCGGTAGAGTAGGAAGCGGAGTCCCTCGCTGATCTAGACCCGCTACTCGCGACTCGCTACTCCTGCCCGCCCCCGCCCTCCTCGTCGGTTTCGACGAAGATGTCGATCTCGTCGGTCCCCTTGTGGCTCTTCTGGTCGGTCACGGTGAGCGTCGCGGTGTACTCGCCCACCTTCTCGTAGGTGTGCACCGGGTTCTGATCGGTGACCTTTGGGCTCCCGTCGCCGAAGTCCCAGCTGAAGGAGTAGGGGCCTCCCGACTCTTCCTCGACCGAGGCGGTGAACTGGACCTTCAGCGGCGGCGCGCCCTCGTCGGGCTCGGCTTCCGCGATCACGTCGAGCTCGTACTCGTTGTCCTCTTCGCCCTGCTTCGCGCCGGCGACGGTCGTCGAGGTGGGCGCCGCCACGGCGGTCGTGGGCTTCGGCGCGGGCTCACTCGACGTCTTCTCGCCACCGCCCCCGCAGCCGCTGATCACAAGCCCGAGGCCGGCGAGGCACAGAAGTAGCTCGCTAGGTCGCATCCGTACCCTCCCTCTCGAACCGGGCCTGACTACCTGACGCGCCGCGAGAGGGCAAGCCGCGCCGTCGCGCTCGCGGGGTGCGCCGCCGCGGCCGACACAGGGCGCGACGTGGGGTACGGCGGAGGCCAGAAACGCGCGACGGCGGCGATGCCGCCGCGCTCGGCGGCGCCTACCTCAGCTGCGAAAGACGAGCTCGATGCCGCGCCGGCCGAGATCCCGGACGGCGTGCAGGAACGCGGGTCGCAAGGCGGGCGCGAGGCAGACTTCGAGCCGCGTGGGCAGGCCGCGCCGCGCGAGAACGTGCTCGCGCAGCACCTGGAGGTCGTAAGGGACCACGTCGCCGGAGAGGCGGAGCGGCTCCTCCGACCCCGCGCGAATCGTGGCGCGAAACATCGGGTGGGCTCGGAGGCAGCAGCTTCCATGCCACGCGCAAGTGGCCGCCGTCCGGCGATCGGCTCCGCCGGCGCCGTCACCTTCGTGACGAAACGTTCAGACGTACGCCAGCCAGGAGCGGCGGCGATCGTCGCGACCACGGACGATCGCGAAGAACAACTCCTGGAGGCGGCGCGTCGTCGGACCGGGCTTGCCGTCGCCGATGCAGCGATCGTCGAGCTCGCGGATCGGCGTCACCTCCGCGGCCGTGCCGGTGAAGAACGCCTCGTCGGCGAGATATACCTCGTCGCGGGTGAAGCGCTCCTCACGGCAGGGGATGCCGAGCTCGGCGAGGAGCTGGAGGACGGCGTCGCGCGTGATGCCGCCGAGCACGGTCGGCAGCGGCGTGGTCTTGGCGACGCCGCCCGTGACGATGAACACGTTCTCGCCGCTCGCCTCGGACACGTAGCCGTCCACGTCGAGCAGCAAGGCCTCGTCGTAGCCCGCGCGCCGGACCTCGTACGAGGCGAGGATCGAGTTCACGTAGTGGCCGCTGGCCTTGGCCTTGGTGAGCAACGTGTTCGGGTGGAAGCGCTGGAAGGAGCTGGTCTTCACGCGGATGCCGTGCCGGAGTCCCTCGTCGCCGAGATATGCCCCCCACGGCCATGCGGCGACGGCGACGCGGGTGGGCGGACGGGCGGCGAGCCCCATCTCGCCGTCGCCGAGGAAGGCGATCGGCCGGATGTAGCACTCGCGAAGGCGGTTGGCGCGGACCGTCTCGAGGCACGCCTCGATCAGCTGCTCGCGCGGGAACGGCATGGGCAAATCGAGGACGTGGGCGGAGCCGTAGAGTCTGTCCACGTGTTCGCGCAGGCGGAAGATCGCCGACCGGCCGTCGTGGCATTCGTAGCAGCGGATGCCCTCGAAGACGGCGAGCCCGTAGTGCAGCGAGTGCGTGAGCACGTGGACCTGCGCCTCGTCCCAGGCGACGAGCCGCCCGTCGAGCCAGATCCGCTCGGTCTTCTGCATCGGCCTCCAGCTAGCCCGAAGCCGTCGCGCAACGCAAACTACGTGGCGGCCGCGCCGAGTCGACGGTCGTAGACGACGCGCACGGCGTCGCGATGGCGGGCGTGATCGGCGAGGAGCGCCGCCACGGCCTCGTCATCGGAGCCGCCGTAGCCGAGGCTCCGCGCCAGGACGACCAGGCCGCCGTGCTCGGGATCGAGCATCTCCTCCGCCTGATCGCGCTCCAGCCGGAGTCGGCGCTCGAGGGCACGCAGGAACGTCCACGCGTCGCGCAGCGCCCGCGCCTCTCCGGCGTCCAGGAGGCCCGCGGCGGCGAGCGCCGCGAGCGCGCCGCCCGTGTCGCGGCTTCGCACGAGCGGATGGTCGTGGCCATGCGTCAGCTGGAGCGCCTGCACCAGGAACTCGACGTCGACGAGGCCGCCGCGACCCGTCTTGATGTTCGCGACCGTGCCACGCTCGCCACCCCGCTCGCGCTCGATCCGCTCGCGCATGCGGGCGATCGCAACGCGTTCGTCGGAATCGAGACCGCGACCGTAGACGAAGCGGGTCCGTACGTCTTCGAGCCGCGCGGCGAGCTCCGGCGGGCCCGCCACGACGCGCGCCTTGACGAGCGCCTGCCGCTCCCAGAGCTGCGCGCTCGAGCGGTGATAGGCCTCGAAAGCCTCGAAGGAGCACACGAGCGATCCCTGGTTCCCCGACGGCCGGAGCCGGGTGTCGATGCGGTAGGCGATGCCTTCGCGCGTCGGGGTCTGGAGCGCACTGATCGTGCGCTGCGCGATGCGCGTGAAGAACTCGTGCGGCGTCGCGCGGCCGGCCCACCAGGCGGCGTCCCCCGCGTCGTAGACGAAGATCAGGTCGAGGTCGGAGTTGTAGGTGAGCTCCCCGGCGCCGAGCGTCCCCATGCCGAGCACCGCGAGGCCTGCGGTGGAAGGCTCCGGCGGCAGCCCGGTGCGTGCCAGGACCTCGCGGCGGGCGATCGCGAGCGCCACCTCGAGGCACGTCTCGGCGAGCCACGTGAGCTGCGCGGTCACCTCCTCGGCGCCGAGCTTGTCCTGGATGTCGTGCACCCCGATGCGAAGGAACTCCTCGTTCCGAAAGCGGCGGAGCGTATCGAGCGCCGCCTCGAGGTCGGGCGCGGCGGCCAGACGGGCGCCGAGCTCCTCGGCCATACCGCCACGCGACCGAACGATCTGCACGAGGTCGGCGCGCACGAGACTGTCGAGCAGCTCGGGATGCCGGAGGAAGAACGCGGAGAGAAACCCGCTCGTCGCGAACAGGCGCACCAGAAGCCGCATGACGCCGGGGTTCTCGAGCAGCAGGTGGAGGTAGCTCGTGCGCGCGCCGACGGTGCTGAAGAACGTGGCGAGGTGGCGCAGCACGTGGTCCGGCGCCGCCGAGCGCCCGACCTCCGCGAGCAGCGCCGGCGCGAGCGCGGCCAGCGCCGCGCGCCGGCGCGCGGAAGCGGGGGCATGCGGCGGGCCGTCGTGCAGTAGGCGGAGATCGCCGCGCGCCGTGGTCGGATCCGCGAATCCGAGACGCGCGAGGTGTGCGTGCGTCGCCTCCGGATCGTCCAGGGTCTCGAGCAACGCGTCGATCGCCGGATCGCGCTCGCGCCGGCGCGCCTCGGCCGCGCCGTGGAAGAGCGCGGCGAACGCCTCGTGCACGACGGCGGTGTGGCCGGCATGCGTGGCCTCGAAGCGTGCCACCGCATCGCTGCCCCGAAACCCGAGGCGGCGCGAGAGCGCGGTAAGCGCCGGCCCGTCGGACGGCACGCGGTGCGTCTGCCGCTCGTGGACGATCTGGAGCTTGTGCTCGACGTCGCGCAGGAAGCGGTACGCGTCGCCGAGCGCCGCAGCCGTCTCGGCGGCGACGTAGCCGCAGGCCGACAGCCTCGCCAGCGCACCGAGCGTGCTGCGCTCCTGGACGCGCGGGTCCTTGCCGCCGTGGACGAGCTGCTGCGCCTGGACGACGAACTCGACCTCGCGAATACCGCCGCGGCCGAGCTTCACGTCGCGGGCGCGCGCCGCCGGATCGCGCAGCGAGGCGTCGATCCGCTCCTTCATCGCCTGGAGGTCCTCGATGGTGCCGAAGTCGAGGTAGCGCCGGTAGACGAAGGGGTGGAGCTCGGCGAGGAGCGCCAGGCCGAGGTCGCGATCGCCGCCGACCGGCCGGGCCTTCAGCCACACGGCGCGCTCCCACATCTGGCCGAAGGCCTCATAGTACGAGACCGTCGCGGGGAGCGACACCGCGAGCGGCCCCTCTCCGCCGCCGGGGCGGAGGCGGAGGTCGACACGGAAGCAGAACCCGTCGGCCGTCACGTCGCCCAAGGCCCGCGTCACCTCCTCGCCGAGACGCGCGAAGAACTCGCGGTTCGTGCGGCCGCGCGCGTCGGTGCCGTCGCGCTCGTAGACGTACACGAGGTCGACGTCGGAGCTGTAGTTGAGCTCGCCGCCGCCGAGCTTGCCCATGCCGAGGACGACGAATCGCCCCGGCCGCTCGCCGGCCCAGTCGTCGCCCCACTCGGCCGCGAGACGCGCGCGCGCCGCGTGCGCCGCGGCGTCGACGATCGCCTCGGCGAGCGCGGAGAGCTCGCGCACCGTCTCCTCGACCGACGCGAGACCGAGGAGATCGCGCCCGCCGATCCGGAGGAACTCGCGGCGCCGGTAGCGGCGCAGCCCGGCATGCAGCTCGACACGCGGCAGCGGCCCCGTCATCCCGGCGGTCTCGAGCGCCGCGCGATGGGCGGCGGTGTCGCGGCACGCGACGTCGAACACGGCGTCGAGGAGCGCCGGCCACCCGCGGCCCTCGGCCACGAGCGCCGCCGCCAGCGTCGGGCTGCCGCCGAGGAGACGGAGGAGCGGCGCCACGAGACCGCGCGGCGGCGGGCTCGGTGCCGCCTCGACGAAGCGCGCGAGCGCCGTCAGGGCATCGGCAGGGTCGGCCGCGGCGTCGAGTCCCGCGCGTATCTCGTCCGCGGGCGCGGCGTCGATCCACGCGCGCGTGGGGCCTGCCTCCAGCCGGGCGAGCAGAGCTGCGGCATCCGTCATGGCGGGGCCCGGAAGTCCACGGGCACGCCCGCCGCGAGCAGTCGCTCCCGGAGGTACCCGTGGCGCACGCCGTGGTCGCTCACCGTCACGGCCTTCGCGCGCGCGGCGGCGACGACGCGCTCGAGGACGACGGCGCCGGCCGGCAGGATCGCGGCACGGCCGGGGTCGAGACCGGCGAGCGATGCGACCGCGGCCGGCGGCAACGTCGCGAGGCGCGCGACGAGAGCCGCGAGGGCGTCGCGCGCGAGCCGGTGACCGTGCACGCGGCCGGGATCGTAGTGCGCGAGCCCGAGATCGAGCGCCGCGAGCGCCGTCGCCGTGCCGCCCGAGGCGGCGAGCGACGCGCCACGCAGCGCGGCCCGCGCCGGGAGCTCGCAGCCGGCGAGGACGCCGTCGACGTGCGCGGCGAGCGGGGACGCGCCGCTCTCCGTCAGCGCGAGGGCGCCGAGCGACAGGCTCGCGGTCTCGCCGACGGTCTCACCCTGTCCGAGGGTCAGCTCCGTCGTGCCGCCGCCGACGTCGACCACGAGGAGCGGGCCCCGGACCGCAGGAAGCCCGTGCGCGACCGCCGCGTACGCGAGCGCGGCCTCGCGCGCGCCCGACAGCACCTCGAGGGACACGCCCGCCGTCTCCTCCACCTCGCGCGCGAAGGCGTCGCCGTCGGCGGCCCGGCGCACGGCGGCGGTTGCGAACGCCCACACCCCGTCGGCCCCCGCGCGCCGCGCGCGCGCGGCGAAGGCCTCGACGGCCGCGATCGTCCGGCGCCGCGCGTCGCCGTCGAGGAGTCCGCCGTCGCGGAGCCGCGTGCCGAGGCGCGTGGTCTCGAGCGCGGTGTCGACGGTCCGGACGCGCGCATCGAGCCCGACCGCGACCGTCAGCAGCAGCACGGAGTTGCTGCCGACGTCGATCGCCGCCGCGACCGTGTCGCGCCGGCCCTCCCCCGCCGGCGGCCCGCCGGCGGTGTGCATCACGCCACCGACTGCCGTCCGGCGGAGTCGGCGACGAGCCCGACGCCCGACATCCACCGCTCGAGGTCCGCGAGCGCGCGCGAGGCGAGCGCGAGCTTCTTGTCCCGGCCACGGAGCGAACCCGAGAGCGGCGGGAAGAGCCCGTAGTTCGCGTTCATCGGCTGGAACGCCTTCTTCCCCCGATGCGTGATGTAGGCGAGGAGCGAGCCGTGCGCCGTGGTGCGCGGTGGCGCGAGCGGCGCATCGCCATGGAGGAGCCGCGCGACGTTCAGGCCCGCGAGCAGGCCGGTGGCCGCCGACTCGACGTAGCCCTCGACGCCGACGATCTGGCCCGCGAGGAGTAGCTTCCGGCGGCCCATCACCTGGAGCGACGGCAGCAGCAACGCCGGCGCGTTCACGAACGTGTTCCGGTGCAGGCTCCCGAGCCGCACGAACTCGGCATGCTCGAGGCCGGGGATCATGCGGAAGACGCGGCGCTGCTCCGGATACGTCATCTTCGTCTGGAAGCCGACGATGTTGAAGAGCCGGCCCTCGGCGTCGTCCTGGCGGAGCTGTACGCAGGCATGCGGGCGCTGCCCGGTGCGCGGGTCGATCAGGCCGACGGGGCGCATCGGGCCGAACGCGAGCGTCGCGGGTCCGCGCCGCGCCATCTCCTCGATCGGCATGCAACCCTCGAAGTACACGCAGCGCTCGAAGTCGCGCGTCGGCACCTTGTCGGCGGCGACCACCGCGTCGACGAAGGCCGCGTACTGGGTCCGGTCGAGCGGACAGTTGATGTAGTCCTCGCCGCCCTTCCCGTACCGCGACGCCTTCCAGGCCACGCCCATGTCGATCGAGTCGGCGGCGACGATCGGCGCGATCGCGTCGTAGAAGTAGAGATGCGTCCGGCCGAGGAGCCGCTGGAGCGACTCCGACAGGGCGGGCGACGTCAGCGGCCCGGTGGCGAGGATGGTGAAGTCCGCCGGGATGTCGGTGACCTCCTCGCGCACGATGCGCACCCCGGGCAGCGCCTCGACCGCGCGGGTGAGCTCGACGGCGAAGTGGTCGCGGTCGACCGCCAGGCACGCCCCGGCGGGTACCTGGTTGGCGTCGGCGACGTGCATCACCAGGGAGCCGAGCCGGCGCATCTCGTCCTTCAGGAGCCCGACGGCGGTCTCGAGCGTCGCGTTCCGGAACGAGTTGGAGCACACGAGCTCGCCGAGACGGTCGGTATGGTGCGCGGCGGTGCCGCGGCCGGGCCGCATCTCGTAGAGATCGACGGGTACCCCGTGGCGCGCGAGCTGCCACGCGGCCTCCGCGCCGGCGAGTCCGCCGCCGACGATGGTGACGCGTTCGCTCACGTGGAGCTCGCACGGCGGCGGGCTGCCGGCCGGCCGGCACCGTCGCCGGCGGTGCGACGGCGCGGGGTCACCTTGGCGGCCGCCCGGCGCGCCGGCAGCGGCGCGAACTCGCCGTTGCCGTCATCGACCTGCAGCTGCCAGCCGCACTCCTCCTTGACGCAGCGGCGGACCGTGCCGTAGCGCTTGGTAACCTTCTCGGTGATGAAGCCGGCACCGCACGACGGACACGGCTCGGGAATCGGGCGGTCCCACGCCACGAACTGGCAGTCCGGATAGCGACCGCAGCTGTAGAAGAGCTTCCCGCGGCGCGACCGCCGCTCCATCATCTCGCCTTCGCCGCACTGGAGGCACTTGACGCCGGTCGGCTGCGGCTTGTGGAGCGGCTGCATGTTGGAGCACTCGGGGTAGCCGGAGCAGCCGAGGAACTTCCCGTAGCGGCCGAAGCGCACCTGCATGGGGCGGCCGCACTTCTCGCACACCTCGTCGGTGATCTCGGCCTCGGCGGGACGGATGGTGCCGTCCTCCTCGCGCGTGAAGTTCTTGGTGTTCTTGCACTCGGGATAGCCGCTGCACGCGAGGAACTCGCCGCGCCGGCCCCACTTGATGACCATCGGCTTCCCGCACTTCTCGCAGACAAGCTCGGTGGGGCGCTCCTCGCGCTTCACGTCGCGCATCTCGACCTCGGCCTTCTCGAGGTCGCGGGAAAACGGCTCCCAGAAGCGGCGCATCGCCGCCACCCAGTGCTCGCGTCCCTCCTCGATGGCGTCGAGGTCGCCCTCCATGCCGGCCGTGAACTCGACGTTGAGGACGTCGGGGAAGGATTCGACGAGGAGGTCCGTCACGAGGGAGCCGAGCTCCGTCGGCCGGAGCCGCTTCTGTTCGTCCTCGACCACGTACTCGCGGTTGAGGATCGTGCCGACGATCGACGCGTAGGTGGACGGCCGCCCGATGCCGTCCTCTTCGAGCTCCTTGATGAGCGTCGCCTGCGTGAAGCGCGGCAGCGGCTGCGTGAAGTGCTGTTCGGGCACGAGGTCGAGGAGTCGGACCACGTCCCCCTCGGCAAGCGCCGGCAGCTGCCCTTCACCTTCCTCCTCGCTCGGCTGGTCGTCGTCGCGCCCCTCGGTGTAGACGCGGATGAAGCCGTCGAACTTGAGGATCTGCCCCGTGGCCCGGAAGCGGCACTCCCCCACCGCGATGTCGATCGCCGTCGCGTCGAAGACCGCCGAGGCCATCTGGCTCGCCACGAACCGGTTCCAGATGAGGGTGTAGACGGCGAGCTCCTCGCGGTCGAGATAGCGCGCCACGCGCTCGGGGTCGTACTCCATGGACGTGGGCCGGATGGCTTCGTGGGCGTCCTGGGCGTCCTTCTTCGAGCGATAGACGTTCGGCGCCTCCGGCACGTACGGCTGGCCGTAGCGCTCGCCGATGTAGCCACGGGCCGCGGTGAGGGCGTCGCTCGAGATGCGCGTCGAATCCGTCCGCATGTAGGTGATGAGCCCGACGGAGCCCTCGGGCCCGAGGTCGACGCCCTCGTAGAGCCGCTGCGCGATGCGCATCGTCCGCGACGGCTGGTAGCCGAGCTTGCGCGACGCCTCCTGCTGGAGGCGCGAGGTGACGAAGGGCGGCGTCGGATGGCGCCGCCGTTCTTTCCGTTCCACCTTCGTGACGGTCCACGGGGCGTTCGCGAGCCCGCCGAGCACCTCGTCGACGCGGGCGCGCGTGTCGAGCCGGAGCTGCTTGTGGTCGAGCTTCTGCCCCGCCACCTCGGCGAGCCGCGCGACGAACGGCGGCGGGGCGTCGCCCTCGAGCCGCGCCTCGACCGTCCAGTACTCCTCGGCGGTGAAGGCGCGGATCTCGCGCTCCCGCTCGCAGATGATGCGCACGGCGACGGACTGCACGCGGCCGGCGGACAGGCCGCGGCGCACCTTCTTCCAGAGCAGCGGCGAGAGCTGGTAGCCGACCAGGCGGTCCAGGATGCGGCGCGCCTGCTGCGCTTCGAAGCGGTTCTGGTCGATCGTCCCGGGGTTCTTGATCGCCTCCAGCACGGCCTTCTTCGTGATCTCGTTGAAGAGCACGCGGTGGACGTTCTTCCGCCGCGGCCCGAGCTTCTTGGCGATGTGCCAGGCGATCGCCTCGCCCTCGCGATCCGGGTCGGGCGCGAGGTAGATGTGCTCCTTGTCCTTCGCCGCCGACTTGATGTCCTCGAGGATCTTCGCCTTCCCCTGGATCACGTGGTACTCGGCCTCGAAGTCGCGCTCGATGTCGACGCCGAGCTTCGACTTCGGCAGGTCCATCACGTGGCCGACCGACGCCTTCACCTGGTAGTTGCGCCCGAGGTACTTGCCGAGCGTCTTCGCCTTGGCGGGGGACTCGACGATGACGAGGTTCTTGGCCATGGTCAGGAACGCGGCGGGCTCACGCCGCCTGCCGCCGGAAGCGCTTGCCGGGAAGCTGCGCGACGAGGCCGCGGAGCTCGAGCGCGAGCAGCGTCTCGAGCGCGTGCGCCGCGGGCAGCCCCGCGCGCCGGATCACCTCGTCGACATGGCCGCCGTCCGTCCCGACGCCGGCGAGCACGCGCCGCTCGTCGGTCGTGAGCGTCGTCTCGGCGGCGGCCGCGCGTGCCGCCGCGAGGCGCGCGACGAGGTCGCGCCCGAGCCCTGCGAGGATGTCCTCCGCGCCGGTGACCAGCGTGGCGCCCTCCCGGATCAGTCGGTGCGGACCCCGGTGACCCGGCCCGAGCGGGCCCGGCACGGCGAACACGTCGCGCCCCTGCTCCACGGCGTGCTGCGCGGTGATGAGCGAGCCGCTCTCCTCTGCCGCCTCGACCACGACCGTGCCACTCGCGAGGCCGCTGATCACCCGGTTGCGCCGCGGAAAGTGGAACGCCAGCGGCGGCGCACCGCACGGGAACTCGGTCACGAGCGCGCCGCGGCGGACGATCTCCGCCGCGAGACCGGCGTGCCACGAGGGATAGATGCGGTCGATGCCCGTGCCGAGGACGGCGATCGTCCGCCCGCCCGCCGCGAGCGCGCCGCGGTGGGCAGCGGCGTCGATGCCGGCGGCGAGGCCGCTGACGACCGTGACG
>Ga0137376_10001252_pt1 | contig 13829 bp, 19 predicted proteins | sample SagtaG_23_FD_104814 | JGI IMG/M metagenome (GOLD analysis project Ga0137376, IMG submission 104814) | Vadose zone soil microbial communities from Sagehorn Ranch, Mendocino, California, USA - Sage2_L_20_16 metaG | ecosystem: Environmental > Terrestrial > Soil > Vadose zone | place: USA...
AAAAAAAAACCGGCCACAGAATTTGTGTTGCCGGTTTCACCATTCGCTCACTGATTCCCTTGGTGACCACGTTGGGGTGTCAGTTCATCGCGTCAACGTCAGAATATGATGCTGCGCTTCCGCACGGATTGTGCCAGGGAGCATGCTGGAAAGTGTGGGTGCATTAACACTTATGTGTCGACGGCTCACATCTAATTCACATCAACGTTCGCGTGTCACTGACAAACGCATTGTCGGAGATGTCACGCTAGAAAAACTTACATTTTTGATAGGGATGTTGGTGCAATGAGTTCAGAGACCGAGAAGTCGTCCCTTTGTGAATCTGCCTGAAAAGCGCTGCACCGTCTGGGCGCTCATGGCCGATGAGATGCAAGAGTGCCAGTGGCTCAACCCTCGCCTTGTGGCTCAGATAGGGAAACTTGCTGCCCTTTGACCATCCTATCGGTGTTTGGCGTTTCGGCATATTCCGATCGTCGTCGACGACATTCACCAGCCCTTGCACGCGGCGCAGCTGTTCTCGCGGGAATATCCGAACGGAGATCGCGGTGGAAACGAGATGTGCATTCGGGTCTCACAGAATCGCATACTGCTGCCCTTGCCAGACTGTGGGACGGGCTGCTTACGTCAACGACAATGTTCGCACGTTAAGAAATATGGCGACCGAGCTACGGAGCACTATTACCTGGCGGCCCGAATTCTGGATAGCTTTCAAGTTCCTGGTAATCTTTCGTGTGCCACTGTTCATTATGGATTTAGTGATCGAGTACCGGTCTGAGGAATACGTGCTTGAGCGCTCAAACAACCTCTATCGGGTTGCGTACGCAACTTCTATTCTCGTGCTCGTGACTTTATTCTCCGGGAATCAGATTAATGCTTTCATCTATTTCCAATTCTAACCGGCCTCGCCCCATTTTAACCCGGCAGCCTGTGACAGGCGCAAGCAGGTCGGTGATAGGTACTTACACGGTCCTATTACTTGTAATCTGCCTGGGATGGCTCATCTTGATCGAGCCGGTAACGGCAGTTAGGGTTCGACAGAGTGAGTAAGATTCAACGCCGTATCCACCACGAATACATGACAGCAGTGGCTCCGAACGGTCGGGATTCAACAGTCGAATCCGAGATTTTGCTGGTCGGCAATTCACTATTAAACGAGGGAGTAGATTTTCCGCAGTTTACGGCAGACATGCCGACAAAGTGGCGGATCAAGCGTCTCGTGATTGAATCTACAACATACATCGACTGGTACTATGGACTACGTCGAATATTTCGGGATGGGGCTCGCCCCGACCTGGTATGCCTTATGTTATCGTGGGAACAGCGTCACTAGCGAGATTCGCGGTGAATACTTTGCACACTATCTCATGCAGATGAAAGATTTTTTCCCTGTCGTGCGCGATTTAAGCCTAGATGCAACCGCAGCCGCCAGTCTTCTCGCCGGTCACCTGAGCGCGTTTTACGGTGCACGCGTAGACATTCGGAGGTTTATATTGAGCAGTTTGCTTCCCGACTTGCCTCGGCTTATGGCTTTGATTACCCCCGCTGCAAGGCTTTGCCGACTGGAAATGTCCGGGAAGTCGCGACGATGCGCCTCCGGGCGCTGAAAGCGGCTCTGGGCGCGTACGGTGCCCGCGTGCTGTTTATAGTGCCACCGGCGCTGGGCGATGCACATGCCGCAGAACTTGAGGAGGCCGGTCGGGTCGCCGGGGTGCCGGTTGTTAGTGGCTGGTCTGCGGCGGACTTTTCTCCCGGAGATTTCTCAGATGGTTTCCACTTGAACGCAGAGGGCGCGCGCCGCTATACAAATCGGCTCGCGATTAAGCTTCGGCAAGTATTGAATGGACCCACAGCCTGAGGGTGGTGGACTAAACAACGAGCATCATTTCAGTCTGCCAAACAGCCTCTTGTCAAATATTTCGGGACTCCCTTTGTGCGGGTAGGTTTGCAACGCAATTACAAGCAGGACTTCAGAAGAAACATTTTGCCGATCATGGGCGACATGGAATTAAACGGTGTGACCGTGGACACGCTGGAGAGCTTCCGCATTCACTTGGTTGACGAGCGAGGTTTAGCCTTAAAGACGGCGCGCAATATCATCGACGGTTCACTTCGAGCGTTTCGGGACGCGGGACGGCGGATAGATCGTAACCCGTTCAAGGAAATCCTGACAACTGGTGGCCGCGCTTGCCTAAAAAAGAGCCCGATCCGTATACCGAAGAGGAACGAGACGCAATTCTGGCTTACTATCGCGCAAACCGTACATCTTGGACTTACGCGTTCGTTTGTTTTCGGTTCTGGACGGGAACGCGACCAAGCGAAGCTACTGCGCTCAAATGGGGAAGCGTTGATTTAATCAACGGAACGGCGACCGTCGCGCTATCGCGGCATCTAGGCGAAGAGAACGCACCGAAAACACGGGCAAGCCAGAGAACCGTCACGCTGCTACCGAATGTCGTAGAGCTTCTTAGAAGTGTGTTGCCGTTGCGTGTAGAGCCCGACAGCTATGTTTGGTCAAGGCAAACCCATAGACCAATCTGAGTTCGCCCGTGGATTTCAAGCCGTGCTGCGCGTTTTCAAGACTCGCCAGCGACCTTTTTACAACACTCGCCACACCTACATTAGCGCTCGCTCTAGGTTGTAACCAGAAATGGATAGCGGAACAGACCGGAACGAGTATGCAAATGATTCAAGAGCACTACGGTAAGTACATTCGTGGCGACGGCGACGCGCGGTTACGTGCCTACGTTGCGAAGCCGAACCTGCCCGCAGTTGAGCAGAAAACCGGAACCTTTGCCGGAACCTTTTCGCAGGACACGCCTAACTATCGGAAAGATTTGGTGCGCCCGACAGGAATCGAACCTGTACTTAGGGTTCCGGAGACCCTCGTGATATCCTTTTCACTACGGGCGCGTGGAGATTTTTTCTATCATCGGGTCGCTGATCAGTCAACGTGGGCTTTGACTACTGCGCTGGCAATTTTTACCATTTCGTCATGAATGAGGTCATTGGAAGCGAGTGTCTCTTGACCCCAAATGGTAAAAGGGTTGGCAAAAAAATCACTGAGCTTGCCGCCGGCTTCCGCAACAATTAAGGAGGCCGCCGCGGTATCCCAAGGCTTGAGCTTTAGTTCCCAAAAACCGTCGAGCCTGCCACAGGCAACGTAGCAAAGATCGAGCGCCGCCGATCCGCCGCGGCGAATTCCTTGGCTTCGCGTCATGAACGCCTTGAAGTAGGTCAGGTAGAAGTCGGCGAAGTCGCGACGGTCGTACGGGAAGCCGGTCGCGAGCAACGCCTTGTCCAATTCCTCTGTTGTCGAAGTTCGAATCGGTCTGTCGTTGAGCGTTGAGCCTTGTCCGAGTGCCGCTTTGAAGCATTCATCTCGGATCGGATCGTAAACTATTCCGACGATGACTTTGGCGTTGTGTTCAAGCGCGAGGGAGATGCAAAACTGCGGATAGCCATGGGCGAAGTTGGTCGTGCCGTCCAGTGGATCGATAATCCAGCGATATTGATTCTGCGCGCCTCGGACGTCGGTTTCTTCTTCCGCCAGGATCGAGTGATCGGGAAAACTACGCCGGATCACTTCGACAATCGTCCGTTCGCTTTCACGGTCCACCGAAGTAACCAAATCGATGGCACCCTTATAATCAATCGTTTTCGGACGCTGCCAGTTCTGACGAATAATTTCGCCGGCGCTGTTGGCCGCGTCCCACGCAACCTTCATGAGCTTTAACGGATCGGGATGCATCGAGCCGAGGATTGCTCCTTCGCAAATGCAGTGCTCGTATGTTAGCTAATGGCGCGTGAGGATTCGAGCGCCGGCCAAAGTTAATCTCTATTTGCGCGTGCTCGGCAAACGCCGAGACGGTTATCATCTAATCGACACCATCATAGTACCGGTGTCGCTTTTCGACGTGATCGAGATTCGAAGATTGAAAGTTAAAGGGACAAAATCTCCGAATACGCGGATTACAGTGAGTTGTGATCATCCCTCCGTGCCGCGGGGGGAGAAAAACATCGTCTTCCGCGCCGCCCGATTGCTGATGCCGCGAGTTGACACGGATCAGGGGGTTCATATCCGCGTTCGCAAACGCATCCCCATTGGCGCCGGCTTGGGCGGTGGCAGTACTGACGCGGCGGCGACTTTGATCGGTCTCAATCGTCTGTTTAAACTTGGCTTGTCGGACGATCGGTTGGAGAAGTTGGCTTTGTCGCTGGGAGCCGATGTGCCGTTTTTTATCCGCGCTCGACCCGCTCGAGCGGGCGGCATCGGCGAACGATTGCGCCCGCTCGCCGGGACGGCGCGTTTCTGGCTTGTAATCATCTATCCGGGCTTCCCGGTGTCGACGGCCTGGGCATACAAAGCCCTTCCCAGAAAGTTGACAAAACCTATTGTAAATACTAGCATTGCGACTTCGTTGAAAAGTTTTGACAAGCTCGCTGGCCTGCTGGTGAATGATCTGGAAAGCGTGACCCTCGACAGGTATCCAAAAATTCGCTTGTTGAAAAAGATGCTATTGCGCGAAGGCGCCGTAAGCGGTTTAATGTCGGGTAGCGGTTCGGCAGTATTCGGAATATTCAAGTCAAAGGGAGAGGCCCAAAAAGCCTTTCACCGGTTGCGGCATGGGGAGGGAGTTCAAGCGTTCTTGGTCCGTTTGCTGAGTCAGTGATCAGTCGTAAAGGCCTATAGTAACCGCCAGCAAGCATCTGGCTCGTCTTAAGTTGGGGGTCCCTATGCAGGTTACCGAGGTTAGGGTCTTTCCTGTGGATGAAGATAAACTAAGGGCTTATGTTACGATCACCCTCGATCATTGTTTTGTGATCCGGGATTTAAAAATCATCCATGGCTCGACTGGGTTTTTTGTCTCGATGCCTAGTAAAAAGCGCAAGGACGGAACCTATAAGGACATCGCTCATCCGATCAATAACGAAACCCGGCGGATGATCGAGGAAAGAATCATCGCGGAATATCACAAGGTTCTCGCCGAGGGCGGCAGCCCCAAAGCGCTCGATGAGGCTTGAACCGATATCTCGCGCGACCGAGTGAACTCCTTGCGAAGAGGTTCGGGGATGGGCGGTCGCCAAGCGGTAAGGCCCCGGCCTTTGGAGCCGGTATCGAAGGTTCGAATCCTTCCCGCCCAGCCAATTTCCGACGAAATTAACTGGCCTAGTTCGTAAATATTTGGTATCTCTCAAAGAGCGCCGTTCATGGGGAACGGCGCTCGTGTTTTACCGCGAGCGGTTCTTGCCGCATCGGGACTTCACAGCAAAGCTCAAAGAGCAGCCATGGCGCGTTGAAAAACAAGATCGAGGCTAACGCTGAACTTCGGAATGTATGGCTCAACACGACGCAGAATTAAAAATATTTGCCGGTAATTCGAACCCGCCCTTGGCGGCTGAGATTAGCCAGTTCCTCAAGGTGCCTCTGGGAAAAGCGACTGTAGATACATTCAGCGACGGCGAGAGCAAGGTTGAGATCAAAGAAAACGTTCGCGGCGCGGACGTCTTTGTATTGCAATCGACTTCGGCGCCAGGCAACAACAACTTAATGGAACTCCTGCTTATGTTGGACGCGTTTAAGCGCGCCTCGGCCATGCGGATCACCGCCGTGATGCCCTATTACGGGTACGCGCGCCAAGACCGCAAGGTGGTACCGCGAGTCCCGATCAGTGCTAAATTGGTCGCCGATTTGATCACGACCGCTGGGGCGTCGCGCATGCTCACGATGGATCTGCATTCGGGGCAAATCCAGGGTTTTTTCGATATCCCCGTGGACAATGTGTATGCGACGCCGGTGTTGCTTGAATATTTGAGAAAACAGTTAAATCACAACGAGGTGACAATCGTTTCTCCCGACGCCGGCGGGGTCGAGCGGGCGCGCGCCATCGCCACCCGGCTGGATGCGTCGCTTGCTATCATCGATAAACGACGCGTCGGCCCCAACGTAGTTGCCGAAATGAATATTATCGGCGAAGTCGCCGATCAAGTGGCGATTTTGGTCGACGATATGATCGATACAGCAGGAACGCTGACCATGGCGGCGGAAGCCCTTAGAAAAGAAGGCGCCAAGAGAATTCTCGGTTGCTGTACGCACCCGGTCTTGTCCGGCCCGGCGATAGAACGAATCGAAGAATGCCCGCTCGAAGAACTAATTGTCACCAACACAATTCCGCTCGGTCCCCAGGCACAGGGCTGCCGCAAGATTAAGACTTTATCCGTGGCGCACTTGCTCGGCGAAGCGATCCGTCGCACCCATGAAGAAGAATCGATCAGTTCATTGTTCGTTTAGTTTGAGGAGGTAGATTTCCTTGGAAACTCTTGAAATACATGCCGATGCCCGCGAGATAAAAAACAAACGTGACGCCAGGCGATTGTTGCGCGGCGGGAAGATCCCGGGAATTCTCTACGGTCCAAAAATGGCGGCCGTGGCCCTCGAATTTGACAAGCGAGAGTTTTCCAACCGGATCGCCGGATTGGAAGGATCACATTTGGTGCGGTTGAAATCGGCGACCGCGACGCTCGCAGACAAGGTCGCGCTGGTTAAGGACATGCAATATCATCCGATCAGCGGCGCCGTCATTCATGCGGATTTATACGAGGTCGATCTCACCGCGAAGATCACGGTTCACGTGCCGCTTCACTTCGTCGGCAAGGCAGCCGGTGTCGTTCGGGGTGGTATTCTTCAGCCGATTGTTCGTGAAATCGAAGTGGAGTGTTTGCCTCTGGACATCCCCGAGTATTTCGACGTGGACGTGAGCGCATTGGACATCGGAGATTCGGTTCACATTGAAGACCTCGCCATACCCGAAGGGGTCACCGCCCTGTACGAATCCAATCTACCGTTAGTCTCAGTCGTGCCGCCGACGGTTGAAGAAGCGCCGACTCCAGCCGCCGCTGCCCCAGTCGAGGGAGCGGAAGTTGCGCCTGTGGCGCCGGAAGCACCGAAGGAAGGCGAATCCTAATCGACGGTATTCTCCCGGTGGACGGAGACTGATCGATGAAACTGATCGTCGGTCTTGGCAATCCCGGAAAAGAATACGAAGGCACGCGGCATAATTTGGGCTTTTTAGTGATCGACCGCTTGGCCCAGCGAAATAATGTTGCGCTAAGTGAACAGCTTTGCGAGTCTTGGGTCGGCGAATGGTGTTGCGGCGGGGAAAAGATCCTTTTGGCCAAACCGCAGACGTTCATGAACCGCAGTGGGGCGGCAGTCGAGTGTCTAATGAGGGAATATCAACGCTCGGTGGAAGACTTGGTGGTGATCTATGACGATTTGGATCTGCCCTTCGGTCGCAGCCGGATCCGACCGAGAGGCAGCGCCGGCGGCCACCGAGGTATGCTCTCGATCTTGGAACAATTGGCCGGAGCGCCATTTTATCGGGTTCGCGTGGGCATTGGCCGGCCTCCCGAAGGCATAGGTCCCACCGACTACGTGTTGGAGCCGTTTAACGCTGAAGAACTGGAAGCATTGAAGGGGATCGTCGATCGGGCCGCGGAGTCCGTGCTCTCCCTGGTAACGGACGGACCTGCACAGGCGATGGCGTGCTATAACCGTGCGCGCTGACTCAGCGCGGAGCGTTGTAATGGCAAGGGTCGTATGTTAGACAAAACAATTTATTGTGGAGGAATATACTGCCGTGACGCTATATGAAACCCTTTTCGTGGTGCACCCCGAAAGGGGCTCGCGGACAAAAGAGTTCATCGAACGATTCAAAAAGGTGATCGAGGGCCAAGCCGGCACGATGTCTCTCGTCGACGAATGGGGCGTGCGCGATCTTGCCTATCGGATTGAGAAACAGAGCAAGGGCTATTACGTTTTGCTTCGATATAATGCGACGGGACGTGCCGTCGAAGAGCTGGAACGCAACCTCAAGCTGACCGACGGCATCCTACGATACTTGACCGTGCGCACCGAGGAAAGCGCGATCACGAATCCGAACCCGGCCGCGGTGAGGAGCCACAGCGAGCCGCCCCGACATGCTCCAGAAGCGGATGGCACAAAAGCCGAACCTTCGACATCGACATAGGATTTGGTGGCACGGGGCAGTGCCCGATGGGCGAATACAACAAGGTTATCCTATTTGGGACATTTGACCAGAGATCCGGATCTTCGCTACGTCCTAACCGGCATGCCACGACGGTTTAATTTTTAAGTCGCAACAGTCCAAGCTCCGCCGAGTCGGAGAAGAGCGGCGACCCTTTGTCGTGAACCGTCACGGACAAGCTTGGAGAAAGAGGTAAATCGAGATATGGCACAGATGGAACGAGGTCCGAGACCGTATCGAGAAAGATCGGACGAAGATAAAGGCGGGCCGCGGCGCCGACCGATGTTTCGACGCCGGGTGTGTCGATTTTGCGCGGATAAATCGCTGGCGATCGATTACAAAGATCTCCGAACGATTTCCCAATTCGTTACCGAGCGGGGAAAAATGACGCCAAGCCGAATTACCGGAAACTGCGCGCGCCACCAGCGACTGCTGACGACCGCAATCAAACGAGCGCGCAGCGTAGCGCTGCTCCCTTTCACGACGGCCAAGAATTAAGCGCTTTCAGCGGACTCCCTCTCATGCAGCGGTTTGAAGTCATCAGCAGATTCTTTTTGGCTCTGGCTGCGAGCTTGTTTCTGTTTATCGGCGGCATTAGCTTACCGCCGCTGGGGGTGATTTTGTTGCCCTTCGTGGCCCAACCGGTGCTCGTGTACAGCCTTAAATACGGCATCGGTGGAGGCTTGGGCATCCTCTGTGTTGCGATGATGCTTTTAGTTTTTTTCGCCGCTGAAGAGCTGGCATTGATCTACGGCATATTTGCCGTTCTGGCGGGATTGCTCTTGGGTTTGCTTGGACGCATTCGAACCATCGAGTATTTAGTCGTGGGCGTCGCCACGGTGCTGCTGACTCTGACCGCGCTTCTGTCACTTTATTTCTATGGTTCCTGGTCGGCGATGTCGCAGGATCTGCATGCGGGACTGACGGCGCAGCTCGCATCCGCTTTACGAGTTCAGGAAAAGCTCGCCCTGCCGCAAGAGAGCCTGGAAATACTCAAGGGACAGACGCCGCAAATCGTCGAAACGATTTTGCGGTTGTTGCCCGCTTTGCTCTTCTTGAGCTTTGCGTTTGTCGCGCTGCTGAACATTCTTTATCTCGGCCGCCGTTTTCCGGAACGGCGTGCGCGATGGTTTTCGCTCCAACACCTGCGCGAATGGAAGGGACCGGAGCCGCTGGTTTGGGGTTTCATCGCCAGCGGCTTTGCGCTCTTCGTTCCTGGCGTCGCCGGTGCGCGCCCAGTTGCCTTCAATCTATTGCTCGTGATCGGCGCCTGCTATTTCGCTCAAGGGTTGGCGGTGATCGCCTACTTCTTTCATAAGAACAAAGTGCCGCGATTTTTGCGCGGATTGACTTACGTGCTAATTATTTTTCAACAGATTTTCACGCTGCTCGTGGTCGCGCTGGGTCTGTTCGATCTGTGGGGCGATTTTCGTCGTCTGGGAAAGGATCGCCTCACTCCGAGCCAGGCGTCCTAGGGAAGGAACTATGGAAGTCATTTTGAAAGAAGATATCGCCAACGTCGGCAAGATCGGCGAAGTCGTGCGCGTGCGCGACGGCTACGCGCGCAATTATCTTTTGCCACGCGGCTTGGTTTTGATGGCGAACCAGAAAAACCTCAAGACCTTCGAGCATCAGAAAAAGCTCGTGGCCGATCAAAAACAAAAAGTCATGCGCCAAGCTCAAGGCGCCGCGGACCAACTCGCGTCAGTTGCGCTGGTCATTTCGATGAAAGCCGGTGAAGAGGGCAGACTCTTCGGATCGGTGACCAACATGCAGATCGAGAAGGCTTTGAAGGCCAAAGGGCTCAACGTCGATCGGCGCAAGATTCATCTGGACGAACCCATCAAGACGGTAGGCGATTATGAAGTGCCGGTTCGTCTGGCGGCCGATCTTACCGTTTCGCTCAAGATTTCCGTGGTAGCGGAAAGCTAACGGCGTGATCCGATAGAAAGATTCCTCATAGGGATCAAGAGAGGGGGAGAAGACGATTCTCCCCCTCTCTTTTTGTGGGCACGCTCTCGTAAAGCAAGAGCGAGATTGCAGGGAACCCACCGCGCTGGTAATCTTGCGTTCGCTTTGCCGCCCCCGGGTCCGATGCGAGAGTCTCTTAATTCATCCGCCGTGTCTATCGCGCACGGGCGCTGGCTGATTCTCTCAGCCGCGTTTCTGTGGAGCTTGGCCGGGGTTTTCATTAAATTCCTTGACGTACCTCCGCTGGCAATCGTTTTTTACCGAAGTCTTTTCGCTTTTTTGGTTTTTACGCCGTTCTTGCGGCGAAGCGGGTGGCAGATTAGCTGGCCGATTCTTGTATCGGTGCTGAGTTACACCGCTGCGATCAGCGCGTTTGTCGCCGCGAATAAGCTGACCACGGCGGCCAACGCGATCGTGCTGCAATACACAGCGCCGATCTTCGTGTTTCTTTTCTCTCGGCTGGTCTTGAAAGAGAAAATCTCCAGACTCAACGGCTGCGCTCTGGCGCTGGGCATGGTCGGGATCGGCATTATCTCTATGGACAGCGCTGGCCGGCCGGAAATGGCTGGAGTCGTGCTCGCTCTTTTAAGCGGCGTACTGTTTGCGACCTATATGATCAATCTTCGCAAAACGCAGGATTTAAATCCGGTTTACCTGACGTGGATCAATAACGTCGTCTGCGCGTTGTTGCTTGTACTCATCGTCAAGTCACAATTGACGGTATCGTCAAGTCAACTGGAGATTCTCGCGGTGATGGGCGCGGTTCAGCTCGGTCTGCCTTATTTCTTGTTTTCCAAAGGATTGCAGTCAGTCCCGTTACAGGAAGCTTCGCTCATCGCGTTGATTGAACCCGTGCTTAATCCGATTTGGGTCGCGCTTGCGGTTGGCGAGATCCCATCGACGGCCACGATTGCAGGCGGCGGTTTGATTATCATGGGTCTAGGCACACGTTACGTCGCGCCGCTGCTGAAAAAATCGGCCAAGCCTGTTCACGTTGCTTCTTAGGCTCGATTGAGCGCGCTTGACTTAACCCGAGACGCGAACATTGCCCGGATGGCGGATCTTTTCCATTTCTTCGCGAGATAAGGTTTTGATGTCTTTACGCAGCTCATAGTTAATGTGCTGAATGGCTTCAGACGGTCCAGAGCGATTGCCCATAAGCACCATTGCGCCGGTACCGGTATTTTCTAGTTTGTAGAAAGAGCCGCCGGTGATAGTGGCGACCATCCCCGGTGTCATGATGGCCTTGCCGCCGTCCGGAAAGTGCATGGTGCACTCGCCGTCGATAACGTAAAAAGTTTGGTCGGCGTTGTGGCAGTGCATGTCGTCCGCGTCTCCGGGTTTGGGATAGACGTGCAGCCAGGCATGAAAGCGGTTGGTGTTGAAGATGACTTTTCGTTTGCCTTCTTCGCGGGCCATTTTCACCATGTCCATGACTTCGATCGGCATCGTTCCTCCAAGGGCCAAGATGCTTCGACCGTATCAGCACTTCTGATGCACAGTCAAATCTTGTTTCTCGAAGTTTCACTATCGAGGATTTTTTGATACTTTCAAACAAAATCTACACTGGAACCAAGGAGGCCAAAATGTCGATGAACTGGGGAATGGCAAATCGATTGGCGCGAATTATCAAGTCGGATGGACGAGCGGTCATGCTCGCTGTTGATCACGGCTACTTTCTCGGCCCCACAAGCGGCCTGGAAGAACCGCGCAAGACGATCGAACCTTTGATGCCGCATGCGGACTCGATCATGCTGACGCGCGGTGTACTGCGCACTTCGGTGGACGCGAAGGCCGATAAGCCGATCGTACTCCGCGTTTCCGGCGGCACCAGTATTCTCAAAGAACTGTCGAACGAAGACATTACGGTATCGATCGATGATTGCATTCGTTTGAACGTCTCGGCGATGGCATTGTCGATCTTTGTCGGCTCGGAATTCGAGAAAGAAACTCTCGTCAGTCTGGCCAAGCTCGTCGATGAAGGCGAGAAATACGGCATTCCGGTCTTGGCCGTGACCGCCGTCGGCAAAGACATGGCGCGCGACGTGCGCTATCTAGGATTATCCTGTCGCATCGCCGCCGAGCTCGGCGCCCATATCGTCAAAACTTACTACTGCGATGATTTCGACGAGCTGATCGAAAGCTGTCCGATTCCGGTCATCGTCGCCGGCGGCAAGAAGACGCCTGAACTCGAAGCTCTCGAATTGGCCCACAACGCGGTCAGCCACGGCGCCGTAGGCGTCGATATGGGCCGGAACATTTTTCAGTCCGATTCTCCGGTCGGCATGATCAAAGCCGTTCGGGCCATCGTTCATGAGAATGTTGCCGTGAAAGAGGCGTATAAGATTTATGAAAGCGAGAAAAATGCTAAGGCGCGGAAGGCGAGCTAATCTTGGCTACGCTGTCTGACAAATCGTAGGGAACCGGTTGCCCGTTCCCTACGATGGCAAACCCCTCTGATCGACTTTTCCCCATGAAATACGAATCCAAGATGCACGTCGCCATGTACTACAACAACCGCGACGTGCGGCTTGAGCAAGTGCCCGTGCCGAAGATTGGTCCAGGTGAACTGCTCATTAAGACACGAGCGAGCGGCATTTGCGGCAGCGATTTGATGGAGTGGTATCGGATCAAAAAGGCGCCGCTTGTTCTGGGTCATGAGGTTACCGGTGAAGTGACGGAGGTGGGGGAGGGGGTCAAAGACTTTAAAGTCGGCGATCGGGTTTTTTCCTCGCATCATGTGCCCTGCGGTCGATGCCGCTACTGTTTGAGCGGACATCAGTCGGTGTGCGACCTGTTGCGGACCACCCATTTCGATCCGGGCGGATTTGCCGAATACATTCGCGTGCCGAAAATAAATGTAGAATTGGGCACGCTGCAGATTCCCGACACGATGACGTTCGACGAAGGGTCGTTCATCGAACCGCTTGCCTGCGTGGTTCGAGCTCAGCGTTTCGCGCGCATGACTGCCGGGCAAACCGTGCTGGTGATCGGCAGCGGTATTTCCGGGCTGCTGCATTTGCAGCTTGCCCGCGCTTGCGGCGCCGCGCGTATCATTGCCACCGATATCAGCGATTATCGGCTTAAAGCCGCGACCCAATTCGGCGCCGATGTGACGATCCGCGGCTCGGAAGACGTCCCTGCGCGATTGCGCGATTTGAACGAAGGTCGATTAGCGGATCGAGTCATTGTTTGCACAGGCGCAATCTCTGCGATTCAACAAGCCGTTAAATCCGTCGACCGTGGCGGCACGTTGCTTTTCTTCGCTCCGACGGCTGCCGGTGTCGACGTGCCGATTCCGCTCTTCGACTACTGGCGCGACGAAATTTCGGTGGTGACTTCTTATGCGGGCAGCGGAGAGGATTTGAACGAATCACTCGATCTGATTCGCGATCGCAAAATCCGGGTCGCCGACATGGTCACGCATCGATTGTCGCTTGCCGAAGCAGGTTTGGGTTTTCAGCTCACCGCGAGCGGGCAGGATTCAATAAAAGTCATTATCGATCCGCTGATGTGATGCGTATTAGGGCGGGGCGCAGCATGCTGCGCCCCTACTTTACGATTCCCAACTCCTTTCGCGCCTTATCCACAAAACTATAGTCGACGACATCGGCGACGCTGATTGGCTTAGTGACTTTTGCGCTTTCGCGCGCCAGATCGACGAGCACCTGGACCGATTCGGGTTTGACGTAGGCGTCTTTGGTCAGGACGCGATTGACTTGGCGAGCCATCTCCGCGGCCATCTTGCGGTCGCTTACTTTCCATTGCTTCATTAGTATATTCGTCACTGCTTCCTGGTTATTTTTGTCCCAG
>Ga0137376_10001254_pt1 | contig 13816 bp, 9 predicted proteins | sample SagtaG_23_FD_104814 | JGI IMG/M metagenome (GOLD analysis project Ga0137376, IMG submission 104814) | Vadose zone soil microbial communities from Sagehorn Ranch, Mendocino, California, USA - Sage2_L_20_16 metaG | ecosystem: Environmental > Terrestrial > Soil > Vadose zone | place: USA...
ACGACGGTCATCCGCGACGCCAAACCCGACGAGGTCTACAATCTCGCCGCGCAGAGCTTCGTCCCGACTTCCTGGAACCAGCCGGTGCTGACCGGCGAATTCACGGCACTCGGCGTCACGCGCCTGCTCGAAGCGATCCGCCTGGCGCACCCCGAGGCGCGCTTCTACCAGGCAAGCTCGTCGGAGATGTTCGGTAAAGCCGTCGAGACGCCCCAGCGCGAGACGACGCCATTCTACCCGCGTTCGCCGTACGGCGTCGCCAAGGTCTATGGTCACTGGATCACGGTCAACTACCGTGAGTCGTACGGGATGTATGCGGTCAGCGGCATTCTCTTCAATCATGAGTCGCCGCGCCGCGGCCTCGAGTTCGTCACCCGCAAGGTCAGCGATGCCGTCGCGCGCATGAAGCTCGGCAAGGCGAACGAGCTCCGTCTCGGCAATCTCGACTCCGGCCGCGACTGGGGCTTTGCCGGGGATTACGTCGACGCGATGTGGCGGATGCTCCAGCAGCCGAAGCCGAAAGACTACGTCGTGGGGACCGGGAAGATGCACACCGTGCGGGACCTGTGCGCGGCGGCGTTCGGCCACGTCGGGCTCGACTGGAAGAAGCACGTGCAGGTCGACTCCCGGTTCGTCCGGCCCGCCGAAGTGGACACACTGCTCGCGGACGCGAGCCGGGCGCGGCGCGAGCTGGGCTGGGCGCCCCAAGTCAGCTTCGAGCAATTGGTCCAGATGATGGTGGATGCCGATTTGGAGCGGCTGGCGTGAAGGTCCTGGTGACCGGCGCGAACGGCTTTGTGGGACGAACCGTCGTCCGGCGGCTGCTCGCTGACGGCGCGAGCGTCATCGCCGCAGTCGGACCGGGGGCGTCCGGTGGCGCGGCGGCGCCGAATCTCACGAGCGTGTCGCTCGACCTCGCCAACGACGTCTCGATTCGCGAGTGTGTCTCGACGCCGGTCGACGCGGTGATCCACCTTGCCGCCATCGCGTTGAGTCGCGCAGCGGACCGCGATCCAGGGATGGCGTGGAGAATAAATGCCGAAGGAACGGCGAAACTCGCGGCCGAGCTGGCTGCAGCCGCCGCGCGCTGGCAAACACAGCCGGTCTTTCTTCTGGCGTCGACGGCCGACGTCTACGCGTGGCAACAACGACCTATTAAGGAAGAGGACTGCGTGCAGCCCTCCACGGCCTACGCGACGAGCAAGCTGGGCGCGGAGCTCGCCGCACGGCAAGTCGAGCGCTGCCGCGGATTGAAGGTCATCATCGCGCGGCCGTTTCTCCACTCCGGGGCGGGGCAGGATGAGAGCTTCTGGGTTCCGGCTCGGTGCAAGCTGCTGCGAATCGTGAAGCAGACTGGGGCGGTGGCGGTCCCGGTGGGCGATCTGACCGCGGTGCGGGACTTCCTGCACGTGGACGATGTCGCCCACGCCTATGCCCTGTTGTTGCAACGCGGCATGCCGGGAGAGGTGTACAACATCGCTTCTGGTCGAGCCGTCACGCTGGAGGAAATTCATGCGCGACTTGAGCAGCTGATCGGTATCACCCCGAAGCACGAGAGAGATGCCAGCCAGGTGCGCCGTGAGGCGCGGCCGTATCTGGTGGGTGACGCGGCGAAGCTGCGCGCGGCGACGGGCTGGAGCCCGCGCCGCACGCTCGACGATATCCTGCGAGACGTTCTCGATGCCCAAACGAACTGATCTTGCACGCATCCTCCTGCTCGGCTCGGGACCGATCGTCATCGGCCAGGCGGCCGAGTTCGACTATTCCGGAACGCAGGCGGTGAAGGCTCTGAAAGAGGAGGGTTACACCGTCATCCTCGTGAATTCGAATCCCGCCACGATCATGACGGACCCGGAGCTGGCCGATCGCACGTACATCGAGCCGGTAACGCCGGACTGGGTGCGCAAGATCATCGAGCGCGAGAAGCCGGATGCCCTGCTGCCGACGATGGGCGGCCAGACCGCGCTCAACGTGGCGATGGCGCTCGCGAACGACGGCACACTGAAGCAGCACAACGTCGAGCTGATCGGGGCCAATGCGCGTGCCATCCAGATGGCCGAAGATCGCGCCGAATTCAGCGCCGCGATGCAACGGATTGGCCTCGCGACGCCGTCGGGCCATACGGTGACGTCCGTGGCCGCGGCGCTGGAGGTCGTGCAAGAGCTCGGCTACCCCGCGATCCTCCGCCCGTCGTTCACGCTGGGCGGCACCGGTGGGGGCGTTGCCTATAATCGCGCCGAGTTCGAGGAGCTGGTGGCGCGCGCGCTCGAGCTGTCGCCGGTGCATTCGACCTTGATCGAGCGCAGCGTGCTCGGGTGGAAGGAATTCGAGCTCGAGGTGATGCGCGACGGCCGCGACAACGTGGTGATCGTGTGCTCGATCGAGAACCTCGATCCGATGGGTGTGCACACCGGCGACTCGATCACCGTCGCGCCGGCGATGACGCTCACCGACCGTGAGTACCAGCGCATGCGCGATGCGGCGATCGCGATCATTCGCGAGATCGGCGTCGAGGCGGGCGGCTGCAACATCCAGTTTGCCGTCAATCCGGCCGACGGCGAAATGCTGGTCATCGAAATGAACCCGCGCGTTTCCCGGTCCTCCGCGCTCGCGTCGAAGGCCACCGGGTTCCCCATCGCGCGCATCGGCGCCAAGCTCGCGGTCGGCTATACCCTGGACGAGCTGCCGAACGACATCACGAAGACCACGCCGGCCTCGTTCGAGCCGGTGCTCGATTACGTCGTCGTGAAAATGCCGCGCTTCGCATTCGAGAAGTTTCCGACGGCCGACTACCGGCTCACGACCCAAATGAAGTCCGTCGGCGAAGCGATGGCGATCGGGCGGACGTTCAAGGAGGCGTTCCAGAAGGGGCTGCGCGCGCTCGAAATCGGCCGGCCGGGATGGGTGCTCGGCGCGACGCCGGCGGACGACCGGCTCACGAGCACCTCGCCGGACGACCTGCGCGTCGCGTTGCGGACCGCGACGCCGGAGCGAATCTTCCAGATCAAACGCGCGTTCCAGGCGGGCCTCACCGTCGACGACATCGCCCAGGCCTCGGGCATCGATCCGTGGTTTCTCTACCAGCTCCAGGAGCTCGTGGATGCGGAACGGTGGTTCAGCGAACTCGCGCGCGTGGGGGCGGCGGAGCTGAAGCGGATGAAGCGGCTGGGGTTCTCCGACCACCAGCTCGCCGCGCTGCGCAACACCACGGAAGCGACGATTCGCGAGCAGCGCTGGAGCTTCGGGATTCACCCGGTCTACAAAACGGTGGATACCTGCGCCGGCGAATTCCCCTCCGCCACCCCGTATCTCTATTCGTCCTACGACGAGGAGAACGAGTCCGAGCCGTTTGGGGAGCAGGGGATCGTGATCCTGGGGAGCGGTCCCAATCGCATCGGCCAGGGCGTCGAGTTCGACTACTGCTGCGTTCGCGCCGGCCTCGCGTTCCGCGAGCTGGGGTTCAAGACGATCATGATCAACTCGAACCCCGAAACGGTCTCGACCGACTTTGATATCTCCGACAAACTGTACTTCGAGCCGCTCACGTTCGAAGACGTTCTGGAGATCATACGTTGGGAGCGTCCCAAAGGTGTGGTCGTCCAGCTCGGCGGCCAGACGCCGTTGCAGCTCACCAAACCGCTCGAGGCCGCCGGCGTGACGGTGCTCGGCACCTCGCCGGACGCAATCGACATCGCCGAAGATCGCGAGCGCTTCGAGGAGCTGGCGGACAAGCTCGGGGTGAGGCAGCCACCCAATGGGATCGCGCGCTCCGTCGAGGAAGCGGTTGGCGTCGCGCAGCGGATCGGCTATCCGGTGTTGGTGCGGCCGTCGTACGTGCTCGGCGGCCGGGCGATGGAGATCGTGTATGACGACGGGTCGCTGCGCGATTACTTCGTCAAGGCGGCGCGCGTTGCCCCGGAGCACCCCGTGCTGATCGACCGATTCCTCGAAGACGCCTTCGAGGCCGACGTGGACGCCATCGCCGACGGCACACGCTGCGTGATCGGCGGCGTGATGCAGCACATCGAGGATGCCGGGGTCCATTCCGGCGACTCGGCGTGTGTCCTCCCGCCGTACTTGATCGGGGACGGGCAGGTCGAAGAGATGCGGCGGCACACCCAGGCCTTTGCCAAGGCCCTGAACGTCGTCGGCCTGCTCAATGTCCAGTATGCCATCAAAAACGGTGTGGTCTACGTCTTGGAAGTGAACCCCCGTGCCTCGCGCACCGTGCCGTTTGTGAGCAAGGCGACAGGAGTGCCGCTGGCGAAGCTCGCGGCGGCGGTCATCGCGGGGCGGACACTGGACGATTTGGGCGTTCCCGATGAGCTTCCCGTCGCCGGGGTCGCGGTCAAGGAGGCCGTGTTCCCCTTCACGAAGCTGCCCGGCGTGGATACCGTGTTGGGGCCGGAAATGCGGTCCACGGGTGAGGCGATGGGACTGGCCGACAGCTTCGGGATGGCATTCGCCAAGGCGCAGATTGCCGCGGACGGCAGCCTGCCGCTCGAGGGCACGATCTTCGTGACGGTGAATGACCACGACAAACCGACGGTGTTGCCCATCGCGCGCCGCTTTCACGAGCTGGGATTCCGCATCCTGGCGACCGAGGGGACACAGCGTTATCTCCGGGGCCGCGGCGTGCCGGCGGAGCGCGTCCTGAAAGTGCACGAGGGGCGGCCCAACGCGATCGATCTGATCGTGTCGGGCGAGGTGCAGTTGTTGATCAACACGCCGCTCGGGAAGTTCACGCAGGTGGATGACTACGCCATCCGACGCGCCGCGCTGGTGCACCGGGTGCCGTACACGACGACCATGTCCGCGGCGAGTGCCGCGTGTGATGCAATCATTGCGCTCCGCAGCCGGACCGGGAGCGTCAGGAGCCTACAGGAATGGCACGAAAGAGCGAACGGCGAAAGGTCGCCGACCGTCGGCGGGGGGCAAGTAGCGGCAGCAAAGGCGTAGCAAAACCGGCCGCCAAGCCCAAAGCCAAAGCGCCGGAGTCTCTGCCGCCGCCCGCGCCCAGAATCAAATTCCGCGGCAAGCTGCTCGAGAACGAGCCGCTGGCCCGCTACACCACGTGGCGGATCGGCGGGCCGGCCCGCTACCTCGCCCTGCCCGCCGACAGCGAGGATGTGGTCCGCGCGCTCGAGCTGGCGCAGGAGCGCGGACTGCCGTGGGTCGTCCTCGGGCTGGGCTCCAACGTGCTCGTGAAAGACGGCGGCTTCCCCGGCGTCGTCATCCGGATGGGGAAGGGACTCGACCGGTTCGAAATGAAGGGAGCGACAGCCATCGTCGGAGCCGGTATGCCGACTCCGATCCTGGCGCGCCGTACGGCGGAAGCGGGATTCGTCGGTGTCGAACGCTTCGTCGGCATTCCGGGCACCGTGGGCGGCGGGATTTACATGAACGCCGGGTGTCACGGCGCCGAGTTCGCGGAGATCGTGACGGAAGTGTCCGTGATGGATGCGCGGGGGAAAGTCAAGCAGCTGTCGCGTAAGCAGATCTCGTTCAAGTATCGCTCGAGCAACATCGACGGCCTCGTGCTCGAGGCCAAGCTCGTCCTCGGCGAGGAGTCTCCGGCCAAACTCAAGGAGCTCCAGGGAAAACTGTTTCGCTGGCGCAAGGCCGGCACGCCGTTCGATCTGCCGTGCTGCGGCTCGACCTTCAAGAATCCCAGCGGCATTACCAAGTCGGCCGGCATGCTGATCGACGAGTGCGGCTTGAAGGGATTTCAGATCGGTGGTGCGCAGGTATCCACGCTCCACGCCAACTACATCGTCAACAAGGGCACCGCGACCGCCAGCGACGTGCTCAAGATCATCGACCACCTCCGGAAGACGGTCGCCAAGAAGACGGGCATCACGCTGGAGCTCGAGTGCAAAATCATCGGCAACTGAACTACTTCGCGCACGAGTCGAGCTATGTCGACGAAGGAGCGATCGTCGGGAACGGCACCAAGATCTGGCACTTCTCGCATATCATGCCCGGGGCCGTGATCGGCGAGCGCTGCAATCTCGGCCAGAACGTCGTCGTGATGCCGGGCACGAGAATTGGCAACAACGTCAAGATTCAGAACAACGTCTCCATCTACGAAGGCGTGGAGCTGGAAGACGACGTCTTCTGCGGACCCTCCTGCGTGTTCACCAATGTGATGAATCCGCGCAGTCACGTGTCGCGCAAGAGCGAGTATCGACGGACGCTCGTGAAGCGCGGCGGCTCGATCGGTGCGAACGCCACAATCGTTTGCGGCGTGACGCTGGGCGAATACGCCTTCATCGGCGCGGGGGCGGTGGTGACGTCCGACGTTCCCGCCTACGGGCTCATGGTCGGTGTGCCCGCACGCCGCGTCGGGTGGATGTGTCAATGCGGTGAGCGGCTGCATCCAAGCGCGGGGCGTGCGGCGTGTGGCGCGTGCGGGGCCAGCTACGAAGAATCGGGGGGCGCGCTCCGGGTGACCAAACCATCGAAGGTGCGCGCATCATGAACGTCCCGATGCTCGATCTGGTCGCGCAGTACCACGCGATCAAGGACGAGGTGCTCCCCGCCATGATGAAAGTCATCGAGACGCAGCAGTTCATCATGGGCGCCTGGGTTCCGCAACTGGAAGCTGAAGTGGCGCGGCTCTCGCATGCCAGGCATGGGATCGGATGCGCGAGCGGCACAGACGCGCTGCTGCTGCCGCTCAAAGCGCTGAACCTGAAGCCGGGTGACGAAGTCATCACGACCCCCTTCACATTCTTCGCGACGGCCGGGACGATTCACAATGCCGGCGGCACGCCGGTGTTCGTCGACATCCAGCCCGACACGTTCAACATCGATCCAGCGGCTGTGAAGCGCGCGATCTCGCCGCGGACCCGGGCGATCATGCCGGTGCATCTGTACGGGCAAATGGCCGACATGCTCGAGCTGCTCGCCATCGCGAAGACCAGAGGCCTCAAGCTGATCGAAGACGCCGCGCAGGCCATCGGCGCGCGGCGGAAGATCGACGGCGAATGGCGGATGGCCGGCGAGCTGGGCTGGGTCACCGGGTACTCGTTCTTCCCGAGCAAGAATCTCGGCGCCTGGGGTGACGCCGGGATGATCGTGACCTCGGACGACGCGGCCGCCGCGCGCCTCAAGAAGCTGCGACTGCACGGTGGTGCCAAGCAGTATCATCACGACGAAGTCGGGACGAACTCGCGCCTGGACTCACTCCAGGCCGCGATCTTGCTGGCCAAGCTGCCGCATCTGGCGGCCTGGTCGGCGCGGCGGCGCGAGCACGCCGCCTACTATACCAAGGCACTGGCGGACGTGCCGCAGGTCCTGCCGCCCGTCGTGGACCCCGCCAACGAGCACATCTTCCACCAGTACACGCTGCGCGCACAGCGCCGCGACGAGCTCGCGGCGCATCTCAAAAAGGAAGGGATCGGCCATGCGGTGTACTACCCGGTCCCGCTCCACCGCCAGCCGTGTTTCGCGCACCTCGGCTACAGAGACGGCAGCCTTCCCCACGCGGAACAGGCCGCGCGCGAAGCGATCTCGCTGCCGATCTACCCGGAGCTCACCCGCGCGCAGCTCGATCGCGTGATCGATGCCATCCGCGGATTCTATCGGTGAACCGGCTCAAGATCGGTGTAGTAGGGGCCGGTGCGTGGGGGCGCAATCACGTCCGCACGGTCGCCGGGCTGGCGGAAGGCGAGCTGACAGCAGTTTGCGACACCGATGCCGGGATCCGCGAACGGGTATCCCGGCAATACCCCGGAGCCCTCGTGACTGCCGACCTGGGGGCGTTGCTTGGGGCGGTGGACGCCGTGATCGTCGCCTCCCCGGCGGCGACCCATGCGTCCGTCGCGCGCCAGGTGCTCGAGGCGGGGAAGCCGGTCCTCGTCGAAAAGCCGTTTGCGCTCACGGTGCGGGACGCCGAAGCGGTCGCCAAACAGGGTGCGGAGCGGGGGATCCCGGTGCTGGCCGGTCACCTGCTGGTCTACCACCCCGCGGTCGAGCGGCTACGCGAGATGGTGCAGAACGGCGAGCTGGGCAAAGTATTCTATTTATATGGGCTCCGGGTGAACCTGGGGCAGGTTCGAAAGGACGAGAACGCACTCTGGAGCTTTGGACCGCATGACGTGTCCGTGGCACTCTACTTGCTTGGTGAGCAACCCGTTCGCGTGGCGGCCCAAGGGAAGAGCTACCTCCAGCCCGCCATCGAGGACGTGGTCTTTCTCACGATGGAGTTCGCGAGCGGCGTGCTGGCACACGTCCAGATGTCCTGGCTTGATCCCCACAAAGAGCGGAAACTGACGGTGGTAGGGGCCAAGAAAATGGTGGTATTTGACGACATGGAGCCGCGCGAAAAGCTGCTGATCTACGACAAGGGCGTGGACCGCCCCCCGGAGTACCGCTCGTTCGGCGAGAGCCTGGCCATTCGGGAGGGCGATATCTTCATTCCCCGTATCCCCGCCGTGGAGCCGCTCGCCGCCGAGCTGGCGCATTTCGTTCGGGCAGCCCAGGGTCGTGAGGCGCCGCGGGCGAGCGCGGAAGACGGCGTACGCGTGGTCCGCGTGCTCGAGGCCGCCTCGCGCTCCTTGGCCCGCGCTGGCGCTCCGGAGACACCATGACGGCGACAGCCGCAGCCCCCACGATGGTCGAGGCCCTGCTCGCGAAGGGAAAGGACCGGACCGCGGTCTTTGGCGTCGTCGGTCTCGGCTACGTCGGACTGCCGCTCGCGATGGAGCTGGTCCGCGCCGGTTACCGCGTGCTCGGCGTCGACGTGAACCCGCGCGTCGTCGACTCCCTCAACGCAGGCCGCTCGCATATTCAGGATGTCCCCGCGGCGACCGTCGCGGATGCCGTTCACGCCAAGAAGTTTTCGGCCACGGCCGATCTGACGCGGCTCAAAGAGCCGGACGTCATCTCGATCAGCGTGCCGACGCCGCTGTCCAAGACCAAAGACCCCGATGTGAGCTATGTGCTCGCCGCGACCGAATCGGTGAAGCGCGCCCTGCGCAAGGGACAGCTGGTCGTGCTCGAGTCCACGACCTATCCCGGCACCACGCGCGAACTGGTCCTGCCGGCGCTCGAATTGACGGGCCTGAAAGTCGGCGCAGACTTCTTCCTCGCGTTTTCGCCGGAGCGCGTGGATCCGGGCAACGAACGCTTCAATACCCGCAACACTCCCAAGGTCGTGGGTGGCATTACGGCCAACTGCTTGAAGGTGGCGATGGCGCTGTATCAACCGGCGATCGATACGCTGATCCCGGTTTCTTCGCCGGAAGCGGCCGAGCTCGTGAAGATCCTCGAGAACACCTTCCGCAGCGTCAACATCGGGCTCGTCAATGAAATGGCGATCGTGTGCGACAAGCTCGGCGTGGATGTCTGGGAGGTGATCGAAGCCGCCGCCACGAAGCCGTTCGGGTTCATGAAATTCACGCCGGGTCCGGGCGTGGGCGGCCACTGCATCCCGCTCGACCCACACTACCTCGCCTGGAAGATGCGCACGCTGAACTACAAGACGCGCTTCATCGAGCTGGCCGGCGAGCTCAACGCGGAAATGCCCGTATTCTGGGTCGCCAAGGTGGTGGACGCGCTCAACGACCAGGGCAAAGCCGTGCGCGGCAGTCGCGTGCTGCTGCTCGGCGTTGCGTACAAGAAGAACATCGACGACATCCGCGAGAGCCCGGCGCTCGACGTGATCCGGCTGCTGCACCAGCGCGGCGCGCAGGTGTCGTACCACGATCCCCATGTGCCGATGTTGAAGGAAGAAGGTATCTCGCTGAGCTCGGTGGCGCTCACGCCCGAAACACTGCGCGCCGCGGACTGCGTCATGATCATCACCGATCACGATGCCGTGGATTATCAGTCCGTGAAGCGACACGCGCGGGCGACGGTGGACACGCGCCACGTGCTGGCGCGTGAGCGCAAGGGAGAGCGGACGTGAAGGTCGCCGTCGTCGGCACGGGGTACGTGGGCCTCGTGGTGGGTGCCTGCCTCGCGGAGACGGGCAACGAGGTGATCTGCGCCGACGTCGACGCCGCCAAGATCGGCTCGCTCAAGCAGAATAAGCTCCCCATCTACGAGCCGGGGCTCGAGCCGATGGTCGTGCGCAATCAGCGCGACGGCCGCCTGACGTTTACGACGAACGTCGGGGAAGCCGTCGAGCGGTCGGAAATCGTGTTTATCGCCGTGGGCACGCCCCCGGACGAAGATGGCTCCGCCGATCTGCAACACGTGGTCGCTGTCGCGCGCACGATCGGCGACCATATGAACGAGCCCAAGGTCGTGATCACCAAGAGCACGGTGCCCGTGGGAACGGCGGAAAAGGTTCGCGCGGAAATCGCGGGGCGGGCCCGGAAGCCGTTCCACGTGTGCTCGAATCCCGAGTTTCTCAAGGAAGGCGCGGCGGTCGAAGACTTCATGAAGCCCGACCGCGTGGTTGTGGGCGTGGACTCGGACGAAGCCGCGAAGGTCATCGAGGAGCTGTACGCTCCCTTCGTCCGGACCGGCAATCCGCTCATCGTCATGGACATTCCGTCCGCGGAGATGACCAAGTACGCCGCCAACGCGATGCTCGCGACACGGATTTCATTCATGAATCAGATCGCGCGCCTGTGTGAAGCGGTGGGCGCGAACGTGACGCATGTGCGCCGCGGCATGGGCAGCGACCGCCGCATCGGACCGGCGTTTCTGTTTCCGGGTCCCGGATACGGTGGATCGTGTTTTCCCAAGGACGTCAAGGCGCTGGTTCGGACTGCGACCGAGCGCGGCGTGCCGGTCGACATTCTCGATGCGGTCGAAAAGGCGAACGAAGCGCAGAAACGGGTGCTCTTCGAGAAGCTGCACCGCCATCTGGGTGATCTGCACCAGCGGACGATCACCGTGTGGGGCCTCGCCTTCAAAGCCGAGACGGATGACGTGCGCGAAAGCCCGGCGCTCGTGCTGATCGAAGCGCTGCTCTGCGCTGGCGCCAAGGTGCAGGTGCACGACCCCGCCGCGATGAAATCCGCGGCGCGCCAGCTCGGCAGTCGCGTTCAGTATGCCGAACACGCCTACGATGCGCTGAACGGCGCCGACGCCCTCGCGATCGTCACGGAGTGGCTCGAGTACCGCAACCCCGACTTCGCGCGCATCAAGAGCCTCCTGAACCGGCCGCTGATCGTGGACGGACGGAATCTGTACGATCCCGTCAAACTGGGCCGGCTCGGCTTTACCTACGACAGCATCGGCCGCCAGCTCGCATGCGCGTCCTCGTAACGGGCGCCGCCGGGTTTCTCGGCTCACATCTCGTCGACAAGTTCCTGGCCCTCGGCTACGAGGTGTTGGGGATGGACAATCACATCACGGGGAACCCGACCAACCTGGAGCATCTCGCCACTCATCCCAAGTTCCGCTTCGCCAATCAGGACGTGACGCGCTACATCGAAGTCGAAAGCCCACTGGACGGCGTGCTCCACTTCGCGAGCCCGGCCAGTCCGGTGGACTACCTCGAGCTGCCGATTCAGACGCTCAAAGTGGGTGCGCTGGGCACCCACAAGGCACTGGGACTCGCGCTGGCCAAGGGGGCGCGCTTCCTCCTGGCGTCCACGTCTGAAGTCTACGGGGATCCGCTCGTCCACCCGCAGCCGGAATCGTACTGGGGCAACGTCAACCCGGTCGGGCCGCGCGGCGTCTACGACGAGGCGAAGCGCTTCGCCGAAGCACTCACCATGGCCTACCACCGCTTCCACCATCTCGATACACGGATCGTGCGCATCTTCAACACCTACGGTCCGCGGATGCGGCCCAACGATGGACGCGTCGTGTCGAACTTCATCGTCCAGGCGCTGCGCGGGGAGTCGCTCACCGTCTACGGTGACGGCTCGCAAACCCGCTCGTTCTGCTATGTGGACGACTTGATCGAAGGAATCGTTCGGCTGTTCGAGCGGGGCACCCCCGAGCCGACCAATATTGGTAACCCGCACGAATTCACCGTCCGCCAGCTCGCCGACTCTGTCCTGCGGCTTACGGGCAGCAAGAGCACGATCGTGCAACGGCCGTTGCCGATCGACGATCCGCGCGTGCGCCAACCCGACATTTCCTACGCCCGGCGGACGCTCGCGTGGGAGCCAACAGTCAGTTTGGAGGACGGCCTGCGTCGCACGATCGAGTACTTCAGCGGTGTGGTGACGCGGGAGCGGGCGGCGGCGACTTGATGCAACGGGTTCTGGTCACCGGCGCAGCCGGGTTCATCGGTTCCCATGTGAGTGAAGCGTTGATCCGGCGGGGCTACGAAGTGGCCGGCGTGGACAACTTCGATCCGTTTTACGCGCGCGAGGTGAAGGAGCGCAACCTAGCCGGCCTGCGGGCGCGCCCCGAATTCCAGTTCGTCGAGGCGGACGTGGCGCGCGATCCCCTACCGCTGGACGGGGTCGGCGCAGTGATCCACCTGGCCGCCAAACCCGGTGTCCGCCCTTCGCTCGAGGATCCGGCATCGTACATGGAAGCCAACGTGACCGCGACGGCGCGCCTGCTTGACGCGGCCCGGCGTATCGGGTTGAACCGGATCGTGTTCGGCTCGTCGTCATCGGTGTACGGCAACGCGACCCCGGTACCGTTTGCGGAGGACCAGGCGGCCGTCGCGCCGATATCCCCATACGCCGCGAGCAAGCGGGCCGGGGAATTGCTCGCCCACGCCTTTGCGCATCTCTATCCGCTCACGATCATCTGCGTGCGGTTGTTCACGGTCTACGGGCCGCGGCAGCGCCCCGATCTGGCGATCCATAAGTTCACGGATCTGATCGCCCGGGGCCGGCCGGTGCGCATGCACGGGGATGGGTCGAGCGAGCGTGACTACACCTATATTACCGACTGTCTGGACGGGGTCCTGGCGGCGCTGGACTGGACGTCGGCCGCGGTCCCCGGGACCATCGAGACGGTCAACCTGGGCGGGGGCGAGCGAGTGCGCCTCGACCGCTTGATCGCCCTGATCGCCACGGCGCTGGGTCGGGAAGCGCGTATCGAGCGCCATCCCGATCAACCGGGCGACGTGCGGCTCACGGATGCCGATCTAGCCCACGCCGGCCGCGTGCTGGGCTTCAAGCCGCGCGTCGGGATCGAGGAAGGGATTCGCAAGTTCGTCGACTGGTACGAGGAGATTCATGGACGTCAGTCCCGAGCGTCTAGTCGAGCAGGCTAACGAACGCTTTCAGCTGCAGGACTATTACGGCGCGATTCATCTCCTCGAGGAGGTCATCGCGACGGGCCGCGCCTTTGCGGACGCGCATCATCTGCTGGGACTCTCGTACTCACTCGCCGGCCAGCCCGACAAGGCGTTGGAGCAGCTCGATCGCGCCCTGGCGCTCAATCCGAACTATATCGAGGCCTTGATTCATCGGGCGCTGGTGCTGAACGAGCTGGGGCGCGAAGTGGAAGCGAATGCCGTGCTGCGACGCGCCCGGCAGGTCACCTCGGCGCGGCGCGGCGGCTTCCACGGCCACGTGGCGGCGAAGCTGGCGAACCAGCATGCCGTGCTCGGCCAGGCCTATCTCGAAGCGGGCGGTCTGAACGAAGCCATCGCGCAATACGAAGAGGCCCTGAAGCTGGGCCCGGACTTTCACGATCTGCGCTATAAGCTGGGACGCCTCTTGCTCGAGGCGGGGCGTGCGCTGGATGCGCACGGGCATTTCCAAATCATTGTGCGCGAGCGGCCCTCCTTCCTCGACGCCGCGGCGATGCTGGGGCTGGCGTGCTATCTCGCGGGCGACGGGCTGGCAGCGCGGGCCGTGTGGGAGGAGCTGCGCGCCCGGCGGCCCGAGGATCCGCGGGTCGAAGCCTACCTGGCGCTGCTGTCGCGCTCCGACGTGAC
>Ga0137376_10001255_pt1 | contig 13808 bp, 10 predicted proteins | sample SagtaG_23_FD_104814 | JGI IMG/M metagenome (GOLD analysis project Ga0137376, IMG submission 104814) | Vadose zone soil microbial communities from Sagehorn Ranch, Mendocino, California, USA - Sage2_L_20_16 metaG | ecosystem: Environmental > Terrestrial > Soil > Vadose zone | place: USA...
CTCATATTCATGCAGCGGGAGAACACTCTCACGACCACCGGAAATACGGGCACCCCACCGAACATTCCCGCTCATAGACTCCCTCAATACCTAGTAGAATACCCAAAGCCACATTCGCTTGATCTATATACCATACTTACCCTGACCTTGTGATTATTTGAACCTGTATTACGTCATATAGCTACGCAAAGGGCGCTGTCAATTGACGAGCCTGCCATAATTCACTCTCTTTCTGACCACCACCGACACGATATCCCTCCATTTCAAGCATGTCCGAAGTTGCAGGAGAAGTCAGACAATGTTTTTTTTTGTCTTTCTCATCTAATTCAACGTAACTCTAGGCCGTACCCGCTGCCCAAAGGACTGGATGGACATCATTCCTGAAATCGTCGGTCTTTATAAGTCTCACATCTGATTCTTACTGACGCAAATGACATTTTAAGCATTGCTTCATTTTCAGGCGACTTGTCTTCAATGACCGCGCCGCCATTCATCTTATCGCCCGTATCCCTTACCGAATATCCTGGTACGCTAGTTCTCCATCAGCCCCACGCGTAATTAACTGTGGTGTGGTTTAGCCTATTGGTGTGAATACCCTGAGTTGTTTGCCGCTATCGCCTCGGCCAAGCCTGGCGAGGAGAGGGCGCTTTCAGTTCTCAGGTGGTTCATAGTACGTCTCTAACCTACGGCGAAAGCAAACTAGTATTAAACGTTGCGCAATGTATTTTAGAGCACGCTAAAGGGCCAGTACACCTCCAGGAATGAAAGCATGGGCTCCGAAAAGAAGTTCGTGTACCTTGGCTCTCCACGTGTGACGTAACTGATGTGCAATGATAGACCCTTCAATCCTGTGCTTGGAGAGTGCGTCCTTTTTCATTCCCTTTCACGGAACACTGTTATGTATTCCGTTTACTGATTTCGAAATTTCCGTTTCGTATGGTCTGACAGCATCGACACAGGTTATTCTACGGATATTGGCCAGACAAGAATGGACGCGGGCGTACAGACCTTCTTGTGGAACAGGTTTCACACCATCCCCCGATCACCGCATATGTCATCGAAAACAAGAACAAAGGGCTCAGACTAAAGGGACACAATGCACAGAAGACTAGTTTCAGCAGTAAGCACTTCTCCTAGGCTTTTATTCTTCGTTCTTTGATCTTTCCAGGCGGATCCCTCTATGTAAAGCAGATCGGACATGCTGTACTGACTGTAAAGACGCCTGATGGAGAACCCGAGGTGTACCTCATCACATTACCCAAGCTACGCATAGACGGCCTATGGTGAGCTGGATCTGTTAGTCATATTGAATACGTCCTAACCAGTCACAGGTATGGCTCACCCTACATAGAGCTCACCGACACATCCTACATCATTGGAGGTGGTTTCATATCCGTTATAGAATATAAAGGAAAAGGCTACTTTTCCGGGAAATCGCACTCGTTCAAAGCGACTGTCTCCCCAGCCCCTGGGAGTGGTGGTAGTCCCAATCTAGATCATATAATCGAAGGGACTTGGCATCAGACTAGCAAGTTCACCAAAGGTGGTCGGAAGTGGCCAACCAGTGATTTCCATGACGTCAATCCTCCAAAGGAAGAAGTAACCGCTGTGGGCGGAGACGGAAATGGTGACATGGGTGACTTTGAAACTCGTAAATTGTGGAGCTTGGTCGCGAGAGGTATAAGAGAAGGGAACTTTGAACTGGCTGGTCGAGAGAAGGCTCGGATCGAGGTGCGCTAGCGTTTTTCATGCGGGATTTTATGAATGACATGGATATCGCTAGAACGAGCAACGGCAACGACGGAAGGACGAAGCCGCTGCTGATACGACATGGCAAATAAAGCACTTCGCCCCTGTTGACGATGATCCTATCTGTAAGTATGATTTGAAATTTGTGCCAATATCTCGCTCAGCCCTTTCTCCAGACAACAGGCTGGGCAGGTTGGCAAAGCTAACTCCTCCCACGGAAGAGACATATGACTTCAACGAGAACTGGCCCGCCATCCCTGGGATGTAAGTTTTGTCATATTGTTGTGTAATAGGCGACTCAAAGTATTTCCCCTTCCCTCTCAGCTGACACTGAACGATGATCGTTGACGAACGTCGATACCTCTACCCATCTATACTTTGTAACCTACGAGCGCCTTAACCAATGGCTTTCATTCGTCTGGTCGGGTGCTTGATTACTAATTGTCTGCATAGTTAATCGAAAATAACACTATCAATTACAGCGAGTCTATCATAGATCTTCTCATCAACTATTGGTCGTACCCCGAAGCGTACCACTCCAGAATAGCATGAGTGGTTTTACTAAAGTCAGGGCACATCCCCACAAAATCAAAGAATGGCCCATCGTGAACACCGTTCTCCTGCATGATGAACCTGACTTCTGGATGATGTGCTTCTATTCTTGGCTTGAATTCTATGATCATATCGCGCAGTAGCTCGATGTCTCCAGTGGTTATGAGGAGACGATCGACGATCTCGTGAATGCCTTGGAACCACGTATCTGGTGCTTTCAGAGCCTGGATGTACGGGGTATGTTTCTCCGAGATACTCTCTAGCACTATCTCGCCCCAATGGGAGCCTACTCTTTCCTTGAAAACGTCGTGTTCATTCTTTGTGGATGGATATTTGTGGAACTCTTCCAACAAGACCCACGGTGAAATCAGGCATGCGCCTCGTAAGGGAGCTGAAAGTTTGACGATAGGAATACCGTCCAGGGGGTGCAGAATGTGCGAAACGAGCTGGAGGATGAGGTTGCCACCCGCCGAATCCCCACCTAGCTGGATGTTTTCGGGGATAAAATCCATATCGAGCAAATGCTGCAGTGCTAGGGCTGCCTGTTTAAGTTGCACCGGGAAGGTGGCATCTGGCAAGAGTGCTTGACACGATCGCCATCAGACATTTTGGCATCAAGGCACAGTATTGAAGGAGAGCTCACTATATTGTAGAATGGCGATCGCCGTGTCCTTCCCTCTCCGGCTTAACTGTTCTTGTATATATTTCCAAAAGGAAAGGCTTGAGGCAAACACGGGTATTAAGAATCCACCACCTTTGTATTTATCCGTGAACAAAAAGCAATCGCCCCTGTGGATCTAACGTGAGCTTACCGTGGATATATAGGATCACCCTCTTTGATTGCTTTCGTCTCAGCCAGTACAGTTTAGTGTTTTGGCCGATTTCCTCTTCGACTATGGGTATGCCGTTATTTTTTCCCCATGTCCGATACACTTGGTCTGTCGTGCCCAAAAGGTACTGAAGCTTGGATATTTCGAGCTGAGTGATATGAGATAGGGATACGTCGTGAATGAGGCGAAGCAGGTGTTTGGCTCGGGTCTGTTCATGGAAGAGCCAAGTGCATATGCTCCAAGCAATGACACCGGCTAGAGAAGGCGAAAGATGTCAGATTAATTTGATACTCTGGGGAGAGATTGACTTGCGTGTTAAAAGCGCATATCCAATCGCGGACACTTTTTCGAGGGCAGTGACCTGGGCGTAGTATTTCTTGGCTCCAGAAAGCATTTGAAAAAAAAAGGATAGGAAGGCAGGAGACGGATCGCAACTAGACTCGAGAAGATATCGCATTCTTATAGTCCAGTGGGTGTGCATGAGTGGTATATTGAAGGGGTTAATTAAGTTGTAGTGTATCAATGGACCCCGAACAACAATGGATGCGCCCGTCACATCCTGTTCCCTCTCGTCAATTACAGCCAAAAACTTATCCAGCAGCGCTCACTCCCTGCTCCGCCCAATCATCGTGCCTTCTAGCGCGTCGGCGCCGGTCCACTAGTGCCCTTTGCGCCGCATCTTCTTTATCCGCCAGCTGAGAGGATGCCACCGAGCATCCCGTCGACGACACTCGAGTTATGACTGGCGGCCGTGACACAGAAAGATTTTCTTCGCTTTTGGATCCTTGCCTCTTATGTATAAGCTTCAGGGACCCATTCCGCGACAGGGTCCTTGATATCATGATATCGTCCAAGTGACAATCTACCGCAACTGATGCTGATGCGGTTGAATACACGCTGCTGGCACGTGAAGGTGTATCTTGGGATGGACATCGTTCGCCCCATCCTGTATTTCGCGACAAGAGATCACGTCTGAGTTGACCTGATTTTATGCTTTTTCTGCGCGCCAGAGGCTTGGACGTTTCCGAATCTAGGGATCCGCAGTTTTTATCAGCGCCCATTGCAGTGCACGCTGTAATTGACTGGGGATATGCCGCTCTATGACCGACCGGGGAAACATCACCTGAACCACTTGCTCGAATCGATCGTCTGCTTGGTATCGGAGTTAATGTGTCCTCTCCTTTGTTTATGCTTCTGCCTCGGATAGATAGGTTGGAGGCCATCACAGTAAATATTGATTTCAAAGAAGTGGTCCACCCTTCTGGTTCAGGCGCCGCAGCCGGTCGTTCACATAGCTCAGACCCTCTATTTGTCTCTTCGGAAGCATTCAGACCTGTCCAACTGTATGCAGAAAGACTGCGTTGATCCGACGTGCTCCCTGGAGTTTCCCTTTCTAACCTCAGAATATCTTCGAGATCATCTGTCCCCAAGGAGTACGCACGATTGTTCATACCGAGTGCAGTTGTTGCACGACTTGTTGCCGCGGACTGATCCCCAGGCAAAAGATTGGCGACACGCAGAGGTCCTAGAGAGGATGTAGCAGAATGATCATCTATGCTTCTACTGGAGCTAGAGTCTACGCTCTGAAGATGAGAGGGCAAGGGTCGCGCTCTCGGATATGGGCCATTTTGAAACGGTTGGATAAATGGCAAGATACTGTCATGTTGGCCAGGGATAGCAGGGGCTGCGCGGCAGGAATACGGCTCGTGAGCGAGGTGCACGAAAGGCTCAGAGCTGTTGGGGTAACTCTCCGATCTTCTTGGTTCACCTACGTCGCGATCTCCCCTCGGTTCCCATGCTTCAACCTGCGCAAGATCTTCTCTGCCGCCCGGTCCAATAAACTCCAGGTTAGAGCGAGTTTGCGTCATATCTGTTGCTTCTTCCAAGCCACTGTCACCGTTTTCTGATGATGCCCAAGGCACATCCGCGTCGCCATATAGACGACGGCGTTTGGCGTGTGAACGAATTCGAATCCACCACGCAAAAAGCGCCGTAACACATGCTACGCCTGCGATTGTGCCTAGAACGATACCCGCATAGACTGTAGGTTTTAAGTTAACCGCATCTTCAGAGGAGACTGTTGTCGGCGGATACGATTGCAACGATGATGTTGTAGCTGCTTCCAATGAGGATGACGCGAAAGCTCCGTCTGTGGATGCACCAGCCAAGATTGTTGACGCCTCAGGTAGAATGCTGCTGGTAGTAGGTTGGTCCGTTGGGTAGATATTCGTTGCAGGCTCGTCGACAGATGACGTGGTGGGCGGTAATTGAGCTGTTGTGTCCGCAGGCGCGCCAGAAGCCCCTGTGACTGTGGCGCTAGCATCGCTCGACGACGTTGCTGGGGACAGGGGCACTACGATGGCGTTAGGCGTTTCTTGCGTATCAGAAATTTCTGGTGATGCAGAAGTTTGGGGCTCGTCTGGAATTTGCATAGAAACCACAGCGGCTCGGCCGCCTGGTATGAGCATAAACATGAGGCCATTATCGGGTTCAGCAGATCGTTTGCAGTAGTCGTTTGGGCCGCTCTGCGCGCCAGCATAGTACTCGTCTTCCATGTCCAGCAAAAGTTCGAGCAAGAAAGGTCTGGAGCACAAGCAAAAGGGAAAGAGACAAGATCGTTGAGCTCGCTCAGCGAGACCAATGGTAGTAGCGCGGCTGACCAGGATCTCCACAACTTGTTGCCGGTGGCTGACATCGGTCACTAAAGCCCAATGGCTGTGCGACTGACATGTGGTTAATGATTCACTTTAATCATAGATGCACTGTACGAACGAATAGTGACTGCCACCGTCCACAGCGCTCATCGCAGTCGGTGGCTGAACGCGTGCGAACTGAATCTGATGCGTCGGAAAGTTTGTCTGCCGATCCTACTTCCGATTCTGACCCACTCAATATGCTTCTTTGCGAGTAAGTTCATCGAATTGCGCGTCCTGTTGTGTTGATACACGTTTTACCCTGTACTAAGAAGCACTTTCGTCAGTCGTCGAAAAAGCGGGCATATCCCTTTATTGTTCGGCTTGCAGTTGGTAAACCCGATCACGGTCAAGTAAAAGCAGTGCGTTTTCCAAAACGTTTTCTCTGCTTTTTCTCGTAGCTAAAGTTAATGTCATTTCGTAAAGCCAGAAGCTTCACAGTGTCTCGGCCGACCACTTACGGAGCCATTCGCTGTTACTTACGATAACTCGGCCTCTTTCTTTAACTCTCGGTTCCGAGTTCCCTGCGAACCGTATGTCAAGACATACGCAAAAGTCGATGCCTGCTTTATACACGAAGGCACTCGAATCTATCTTTCAACACTTTGTGTCAATATCGGCCAACCTAGGCATGGAGCTGTTTGCTATGCTTACTGTCAAGTGTCCATCACCGTTTGAACCCACGTATTCCTTCTAGCCCACGGCAAAATCCATAATTAGAACGAAAGCGCTGGGCATGTGCCTTCGATCATTAATTACTATAGTTCTTGTTGATGTGCCTTTGGACAGCAACCCTTTGATTCCCATCGACACCGAAATTCGGGCAACAAACGGGGAGATTGATTATCACCTCGGATATGCCGATCAAGCGTATGTCCGTCCAGAAATGGTCTTCCGTATGACTCTCCTGTTCAACGCGGTACCATCTCCCTGTTCCCCTGACGCGTAACACAAGTTTCTACAAAGTATGCAAGGACCCACAACCTCTCCGTCATCATTGATGAAGGTATACTTGACGCTGCCCGTCCCAGTATGGTATTTTTGGTGAAACCGAGTCAATTACAGGGCATGGCTGCACTCACAAATTAGCATCGCCTGCGGTCGTAAATAAATCAATTTCCTTCATCGGTGCTGTATAAATTCATCCAGTGTTACTCCGGTGTCTGCTTCATTCATTCAACCCTTCGTTTCCCATGCTCCCCCCTCACCTTGCGCTCCTTTATTCCAGCGCACAACAGGCTGGGCGCGCGGCCGCTTTCAGGATCCCTCAGCTGCAACCTGGCTCTGAGGAGGTACAGCACTGGAAAACAATTACCTACGAACAGTTCCGACGAGATGTCGACGTAACTGCATGTTACTGGTCTTCGACTCTCCGTCGCGATGGTATTCCACCAAAATCCGTCATATGTCTATGGTAAGCATGCGTTCATATCATCTTTTCCCAGAAATAACCTAAGAATAGGCTTTGGGGATTTTCGTATATGGACATACTCCATATATATGGTATTTCAAGGGCCGGTTTTGTCCCTCAGCTAATTAGCTTGCGGCTACCTAACCCCACTGTCGTTTACGAGCTACTGCAAAAGGCCCAGGCACGGGCGCTCATTTACGGCGATGATTTTAAAGTTGTCTTAAACGACTGTCCTGTGCCGCATTACCCTTCAATTCAGCGCGAGGGCATATCCCTTGGAGCCACGGAATTACCAATGTTGGACTATTCGAGCCCTGATGACACAGTTTTCATATTCCATACAAGCGGTTCGACCTCGGGGTGTCCCAAACTCGTCCCTTGCAGCCACCGCTGGATCGACAGTGTCATTGTGAAGACACGTCAAGTATGCAGTCCACTGTCTCCGGATCGCCGGGATGTTACTGTGTGGATGTGCGTTTTTTCCCTGCCTAGACTGTTTAGTATGCATTTTGATTATTTGGCACTCCAGGGGGAGCATGTGTCACATTGCTCAGTCATTCGGTAAGTTCTAAAGCCTCCTATGTGCTTGATCAAAATCAAGATCTTTCCCTTAGTGCTTATAGGTAGTATTCAATACGGGTCATGCGTTGTTCAGCCAACCAGGTTGTCCTTTGATACCAACGAACTAGTCTCGATGGTTCGACATTGCGGGGTAAATCGGCTCAATCAATTTGCCACATTCCTCCAAAATCACTTCAGGAGCGCTCGTCAAGATCCGAAGCTTCTGACGATGTTAATGAATCTGGACGAAGTCCTGTATTCTGGCCTATCATTGCCCCTCGAAGAAGAGAGCTGGGCTCGAAAGAACGGCATCAGACTCAGGGTGTGCCGCCTCATCCTTGTTTAACCAGAGTAGTGACTGATATTACTCCAAGAATCTCTTCGGGAGTACCGAATGCGCAGCTATGTTATCATCAGTTCCCGGTTCTGGACACAGCGCGAGCCTTCTTTCACCGCTGGACGGATTTTTCTATCGTTTTGTGCCTGTCAGGCAAGGTCCCTCTCCTCACCATTCGACCACTCAATTACTGGAGCTCGTCATCACGGCACAGTCACCAGACTGCCCAGACAAGTCGCTCAGACATCCAGATGGCGACTTCCATACGGGTGATCTCTTCAGCGAGATAGCGCCAGGTCTGTACACCTTTAGAGGGCGCGATGACGACTGGATCAAAACCGAAACCGGCCTTCGATGCGATACAAAGTACGCTACTCGCGATCATTGCCACTCTTTTATCTTTTATACTGATCGACTCCGATTTACACAGAGCAATCGAGGATAATGTCAGAATGACGTGCGCTGACCTCGTATCTGAATGCGTAGTTGTGGGCACTGGGCGTCCGTCCCCTGCTATGTTTATCGAACCGGTGGACGTTCAGATGGACCACTGTGAGCTTAAAAGAGCCATCATACGCAAAACTCGCCACTTCCACTCGAGACGCTACATCCATGAACGGATCACTTCGGTGGACATGATTGTCGTCGTCCCACCCAGAACGTTACCCAGAACCGCCACAAAGGGAAATATACGACGTAAAGCTGTTGAAGAGGCTTACAAACCGCTTTTAGATGAATTGTCAGGTTGAGTACTGTAATCTTGATAGACGCGCCGTAGGTTATCATATATATATATTCTTGGATAGAACAAAATAATGTATCGCATGTAGTACGTAGAATCTAGCCTGTCTTGAAAAAATACATGGATGCAAGGACGTTGAATTGGTATACTAATACGCAAAAAATGAAGACGAATGAAATATATCAGACGCGAAAGGTCGCATAATCGCAAGACGTTTCACATAGTGCGACCCTACTGCTCTTCAGTGGGTTGGTGGTAAACCGACTCTTCTTGGATCTAACAAAAGGCAGATTAGCGAAAAGTTCCACAAAACGTCTGGGCACTGACCCATGGTTCGTCTCGCGGCCCATACTTTCTGGGGGGCCTTTCCCAGCACGCTACTCGATCAACATGTTCCAAGTCCTTGAGCGGGAACACAACCCCAATCTCGTAATTTGATATCTATCGAGGCGCCACGCCAAAATTTTTTAGTGTTTTCGAATCCGTAAAAAGACGAGCTCACGTTAAGAACGGGGCTGAACGCAGACCCTGACAACGTGCCCCAGGCGGAACTGGTGAAATTGTGCGAACCGACGTATGCCCAGCCGATGGCAGACTCGACGACTTGGATTTCATCGTCCTCCGTCTCCGATTCTTCCGATACTACAGTAGCGTTCTCCCGCATGAGGGAAATAATCATCTAAAAAAGCAAGCGGCATTCAATACACCGCGGAGAGGTGAAAAAAAAAAGCTAAAAAGAATATTACTTTCGAGTGCATAAGGACTGGACCTGCTTTACTCTTCGACTCGTAAAACTTGTCTCTAGGGAAATTTTTGGCGGCCCATTGCCGTCTCCTACAGAATATGGTGCCACCGCCCTGATGGAAATTATGGTAATGCTCCGAGATGAGATCTATCGGCTTACTTACCATCTCGCCTAGAGCGCTCTCTTGAACCAATTTCTTGGTAGGGAATACGACCTTAATAGGCGGGTACGGCTGCTTCTCACGTCGCCTTTTCGGCTCATCAAGCCACTCCTCGGCGGATTCTCCCCTCGCTGACCAGTGAAATTCGTTCATCCACTGGGTGGTATAATATCCGAGGCTTGATCCCTATGCCGTTATATGTGAGGCAAGACTCTTTTTTTTATTTGGAACAGGCAACAAAAGCGTACCTGACATTCCAGCACGGTGGTACGACCTTTCCCAGTGCGTAGACCCATATTCCTAATGGCCTTCATCAATCGCGTGTGTCCGGTCCTACGAGGAATTACTAAAGATCATGACGAGAAATAAAAGGAAGGCCTTCGAACATGGTGACATTTGGCCAGCCCTCGTGCTTTCCTGCAATGGACGGAACAAGATGAACCTTAACTTTGGACCAGTCCCATCGCGTACGCAGGTCATCGATAGACTCAATCGGGAGATTCAAATTCTATAGAGACGATTATTGAGCTCCTGAACTGTGGCGTGGAAATAGGGCTAGAGCTGACGCTGTCCTTTAGCATTGTCACTAGTGCCGGGCGCACGTTCACCGAGCGCAACACGCGTTGAAGAACTGAAGGGAAATCTTCAGTTACTCTAGGATCGTGCGGAATCGGCGAAGGACGTGGTGGCACGTCCTGTAGCCAGACCGTCTATGCGTAAAAGTAGTTACTCCAGATAGGACCCGAAACATCAATTATACGCACGTTCTCCATGTCTCGCCAATCATAGGCTATGAGATTTGCGGTCGAGACAACGACGCGGAGCCTTCCAGTCTTGTAAAATAGCTTCGAAGAGTAATTAATCCACTTGATAAGAAGAACAAAATTTACGGCCTTACAAGCATGAACTAGAAGATAGCATGATTAGAGACTGGACCGCGAGTGATGGTCTATGTCATACCTTCATATGCATACAACCACGGCCCGCGGGTAATCTAGCAGTTGCTCTTATCCAATTAGGGAAGACATATTTAAGGGTAGCTTCCCCTGTTGCGTCAGGTTGTGCGACCATGATAACGGGCACCGCCGGGTCAAAAAATTGGTATATCCAAGGAAAGTCTAGCGAGTAGGACGACATGATAGCAAAGGCGAGTTCAGATTTCTAAAAATGACAAAATGTTAGGAATTTTCAAATCGGGACAAAAGACTTGATTTAACACCTTTCCCAAAATCTGCGTCAAACGAAAAGTCGGACGACCGTCTCTTCTCGGTTCGCCATGTTGAGTTGCCGTCTGGCGAAGTTCTCCTTCAAAGAACAGCTCTTCCCCGTCGGGGAGTACAACGAGTGGCGTGGCAGGTGATTGTCGAGCGCTGTCGGAGGGTACGGTGGAAGAACTGGAACGGTCAGCACGCGATCTGACTGAGGAAGAAAATAGATGATGCCTCTTGGCAGGTCGCTCGTCATCGCTGTTTGGCAGCCCTGCTTGACTGCGTAGTCTTTTCTGCCGCTCGCGACGCTCCTTCTCTAGCTGAGCACGCTCAGATAAGAAAGTGGAGAGGATAGATTTAGACGATTGTTCGGTAACGGAACTTGTGTCATGTTCGTCGTCATCACTAATTAAATCCACGGACTCGGGCTTCCGACTCGCAGTGGGGGCAATTGCTCTTGAAATGAATGAGTTTTTTTTTACAATCGAATCAAGCAGAGTACAGTCAAACCTAGCCAAGTCTTCGTCCTCGGAGGAATACATGCTAGCTAACCAAGTCCAATTGAAAGTAAAAGAGAGCCGCGCATCACATGATAACCGTCACCGCCACCGCGTCTACTTTTTTGTGTCTGGCAACAAATAGGCCACCCATACCACCAAGTCGTCTAGTTCGTCCGGTGTGATCCAATGTCCCAGCAACGGATATGTGTGGAACCGTAGCCCATCCACTCCGTTTCTCTCCAAGTCATCCCGCGTTTGTGTTCTCTCTTTAAGTTGAAACCGTACGCCAAGGTCCGATGCAAGTTGCTTAGCCGAAGCCAAGGCGAAATCGTGTTTGACTTGCAGGTCGGACTTTCCATGTGCCCAAAACAGAGGAACTTGGGCCGCGAGTTTTGTTGCTATCTATAACTCTCGTCCATATTGAGCCCGCAATACAAGATAGCGCGCACGTACCTCCCGAACCTTTCTTCTCAGAGGTACGTACGAGCTGAGTGAGAAGACGCCCGCGAGAGATTCCGTCGTAGTCAGAGCTGTCAATACCGCGAGGGCTCCACCTTGACTCAACCCTCCGACGATTATCCGGTCGGGTGGGATCCCAGCCTTTCTCTCCGCTTGAATTATCTCGTTTATCCATCCAACCGCCCTCAGCAATCCCTCCTCATCCTCTCTCCGATTCTCAATGTCGAACGATAGACAGTCATACCTAGAGCCGTGAGCATAAGTCGACGGAGAATTTAGGATAATCTAACATACCAGGCTGGCATGATTTTGCGCCCGTTACCGGTTACAGGTATCGGCGGCCTTGCGCGCTTATCTCAGACGAGCGGCGAGTGAGCGAGTTACTGGCGTACTTACGCAGATGGAAGGATAATCTTGACATGGCCTAGCAATGGATGGAGGCTTAGTTTATTGGCTGCAACGCGCATGCCTTGGGCAGTATCTCCCAAGCCCTAAACGGGACATGCTTAGTATCGGGTGGATATTCACAACGAACGACGAACATGAAGCCAAATAACGGTCGCTGTATGTCTATGGTAGAAAGGACCGACGGTAATATATGACAATTGAGGCTTTGATTCTGACATGAATGCTTTGAAGGAATAGACTCAGGAAAGTGGAAATTTATGGGGCAGGACTTTTAAGTGCACACATTTGGTGATCGGAGCTTCAAGCGATGGGCACGACTTGATGTGGTGATGGGTTGACGATTGCAGGGTTGTCACGGCAGTACTAGTAGTGCGGTGACTTGCAAAGCTGGCTGGGGACACTCACTTCCGACTGACTGGCGCAGTGGAGAATCGAGATCCGTACATCATGTGCTTCCATTGCTACATGCGCCTACTTACCAAGCAACCGACAGTATGTATCCCTCATTGCACGCGATTCAACTTGCACTCGCGATGTCGTACGTTAAAGATACGATATGTTATGATCTGATCCTACGCTTCATTCAACATCTCATATTGTGAATCATAGGCGCTTTCTCGGACCGCGCTACCGTTGCGCGATTTTAGTACCCGGAGTCGTCACCCAGTCTGGGACTGATGTCAGTCCTCAACAAATTCGTTTTCTTCACGCACGGGCCGAACATGACGACGGCTTCGGGAGGATCGAACTGTATTGGACCTGAACGAGCCTTGTCATCGTATTTCACCTATTGTTCTGACGCTCATTGCACACTCTAAAGCTTTAAATTACTCTTCACGGCACGTTCGAACAACTCAAGTCCGCTGCCAACCATGAAATCATATGTTCCGGCCACGACTTGGTGCTCGTAGAACACGATGGTGAGACCTGTCCATTCGGATTTAATACTGGGATGAAATGAGGGGCCACTTGACAGAGACTCTTATGTCTCCTACTATTCACGCACGTCGGTGCGTTTTCATACTCACTACCTTGTGTTTAACATGAAAAAGTCAATCAGCACGTTCCAAGTTCCTACCGAAACCTAATCGTCCAGACAAAGCTATGGTACTCCAGCGCGCGCGTCATCGCAGCCTCGGTACCACTTTACAGTTGGCATGGCGAACAGGAGACTACACTCAATAGGGGATATATAAACATTTTAACACCAAAATGTGGTATACAATTTTAGCCAGAAGCCCTATTATCGTCTAGATAGTTCACTATAGATAATAAGGTAGTTAGCGTAGCAATGCCAATGTCAAAGAAATTGTACATATAGATGACGAGCAAAAGAAAAAGAAAGAGCGGGACATGGACGCACTAAACCTGACTGACAGGCTCGTATCCAGCCCGAGCGTTTCTACCGAGGCCAAGACCCATAAACAGGCCCTTCCTTGGTTTCCTCGCGCTA
>Ga0137376_10001256_pt1 | contig 13804 bp, 12 predicted proteins | sample SagtaG_23_FD_104814 | JGI IMG/M metagenome (GOLD analysis project Ga0137376, IMG submission 104814) | Vadose zone soil microbial communities from Sagehorn Ranch, Mendocino, California, USA - Sage2_L_20_16 metaG | ecosystem: Environmental > Terrestrial > Soil > Vadose zone | place: USA...
GTCTACGCCTACAGTCACGATAACAAGGCACTGGTTACTACCTGGCCCTGTATAGATGGCGCTAGCAACCAAGAGTTTAGTCTCGGTCAGTCTTGGAACGGCTTCACACTCAAACCACGGCACGCCCGATACGACAACTGGGGTGCGGGTAAGTGCCTGGATGTCTACGCATTCAGTCATGACGAGGGCGCTCAGGTTACCCAGTGGGACTGCTGGGGTGGGGCGAATCAACTATGGAGCTACGACGCATGGTAGGAGCGTAAGCAGTTAGCCGTGCTAAGAATTCCAAGAATTCTTAGCTGTCTTCAGGGCGATGGCAGTCGGTATGTATGTGCTATAGCCGATAGCACTGTCTCTAACCAGGGAGCCGTTAATCTCAACCATGCCAAAAGCTTTTAGCTTGGAGTCGATTTCCTCCAAAATACCAATCAAGGTTTCGACCTGTCTCGTCCTATGGTTCATCATTTCGTACCAAAAATATTTTCTCGAAACCGTACCAAATACAAAAGCTCCGGACTTCCGGGGCTTTTGTATTTTGAGAGTGAGCCGTGTCGACCTAATCTTTCTTTCTGTCTTCGCGCCCATGCCAGACGCGAACAATAATAACAGTGTCACTTGTTAGAAAGTAACGTAGCACATAAAAACCAGACCCAAACGGGATAAATAATTCACGCCTTTGAGTACTGTCTGCCATGGGACGTCCTAGTCGTGGCGACTCTTCAAGTAATGAACTGCCTCGTAGGATTACCTGTGCAACTTTTGCGGCCGCTTCTTCATTCTTTTCGAATAGGAAGTCGTAAAGACGATCGATATCCTCAAGCGCGCGTTCACGCCAAACTACCTTTGCTTTGGCTATGCCGTCTTCTTGCCGTTTGCAAGTTCAGTAAGCCAGGATGCTACTGTCTCGTTATCTATGGCCTTGCCGGTCAACAGATAGTCTTCGTATTCAGCCAAGTCTTCTGTCTTTTCACGCTCGTAACGTTCTTCCTCGATAAGGTATCGTTGCAGCGCATCACGCACCAACCAGTGTGCCGATCTATTACGTTGGTGTGCGAGTGCTTTCAGCCGGTTGTTCATTTCATCGTCTAACTTGATAGCTTGAGTTGTTGACATAGATGCTCCTCCTAAAGCCAGTATAGTACAATTGTATACCGACGTAAACCTCTGTATACCTACTACCATACTCCGAATGCTTTCAGTCGTGGCTCGATATATTCCAGCTCACCGAAAAGGGTTTCGACCCGAGTAGTCGTTAGGTTCACCAAAGTAAAACACCCATCCTCGTGATGGGTGTTTTACTTTGCTTGTTCTAAAGAGAATCGAACCCGAGAGGGCATAAACTGCCAGTGGCAGTTTATGTTTTCCTTGCTTGGCCTCGCATAAAGTGCTTGCACTTTTGCGAGCAAGAAGAACGATTCCCCTTGGGGTCACCAAAGCATAAACACCATAACCTCTTCAATAGAGGTTATTTTTATAACATTTGATAGGATGGGTGATATGAACAGGGCGGCCAACTGGCTGCTGGCGGAAGCGGGCCGAAAACTATGCCGGTTATTGCGCGCCGGCATCATAAAAATAACACCTAACCACTAGCATTATTCCCCATTCCTTTTTATACTGAATGCAAACCTAAGGCGTAAATTTGCATTATGGCATTTAGACTAGTCAACACTTTTGAGGGTGATACTGCCGGCTCTACTCTGCCGACCGCTGGCCCTGGCAATGGCAGCGGGCAGCGCAGCGGTAATTCGTTTGATCGTATTGTTGGTGGCGCAACTTTAATTGCCGACAACAGCCAGGTTATGCATGGTTCGCTGAGTGGCAAAATCAACCTGGGGGCGGCCAGCAACAGTGGAGGTGTTGGCTGGACGCAACAATCGATTGTCACCGGGGCAACTACGGTGTATACGCGGTTTTATTTTCGTATTTCTTCGCTGCCGGGCAGTAATGCACGTTGGATAATGTTTGCTGACAACGCGGCGGCCAATACTTTGGGCGGGGTAGTGCTGCGAACCGACGGCAAGATTGATCTGGTCGACACCGCCTTTACGGTGCAAGCCACCTCTACTACCGTGCTCACAACTGGTCAATGGTATCGCATTGAGGTAAAGTTAGTATCTCACGCCACAACCGGTTCGCTCGATGCCAAGCTGTTTGTGGGCTCAAACGTTGAGGGCGGCACGCCGGACGAGACGGTATCGTTTGCCAACCAAAATACTAATGGCGGTGCTATGCAATGGCTGAATATTGGCAGTACGAACGCAGTGACTAACTTTTCGATGTGGGTGGATAGTATCGAGTTGAATAGTACTGGCTACCCCGGAGCGTTCGCCCCGCCTGTACCTTCCAGTTATGAAACACTTTTTGCTAACGGTACGTATCCATTTATGTCTCCTAAGACCATGGATGACGACGGCGACAGTGGTACCTACACCTTTGGCATGTATTTTACGCCCAGTGTGGATGGCAAGGTATATGGAGCCGCGTGGTGTAATAACAATGCTTCTACTTCTGCCGAAGGAGGGGTGACGCCGCAAATTGCGCTCTACCCTGGTCCCTCCGGCGGCTCAAGCCCAATAGCTACCAAAACCACGACGGTAACCGAAGTGCGTGCCAACTGGAATTACGACTTGTTTACAACCCCGCAGGATGTTACGGGTGGCACAACCTACATGATTGCTGTATTTCGCAGTCATTATGCGTACGAGGGTTATTACTTTGATGCTGGCAACGGTGGGCATGGCGACCAGACTCAGAACCATTTGACTGCGCAAGGAGTGACGGGTACCGACAACAACTTTTTTAACCCCTTTAGCCTTCTTGCCAAGCCGGGCGCTTCGTTTCACTCGACCTGGTACGGTATTGATGTTCTATTTCAGGCCACCGCGACCCCTTCGACCTCGCAAGAGGCGTGGGGAATCTCTATGAGCTAGCTGGTAGCCTGTGGCAGTCGTTGTTGTGAACTTGCTACTATGCCGTCTATTGACCCGTTTGAACGTAAGCGGCTACGCGTGTACACGGGATCGTTTGACCGAGGCAAGGGATTAATCGGCCGACTGGGGGACTGGGGGCGCGGTGTACTCCGAATATAACGGCTTCGCACTGGCGCGATATCCATAACGACCGGGCGCAGCCGAGGACGACTGGACTGGGTGGCTGGAGCCATGGCAATAGTCTGGGTCTGGGTCGGACGGGTTAGTGGTTGCATAAAAGCAGGACTGGTGGGAGTAAATGTTGGCGTAGTAGGTGTTGGGCGGACGCGACGAGTCGTCCTGGCCTGCAACCATACCAACAATACGCCAACTTGATACATAAGAATTATCGGCAGCGCCAAGATAGTCTGGTTCGTAATATCCGGCGTGGGCGAAATAATAGCCGCGACGATAAACGCTGCCAATATTACGAAGCGCTGGAATCCCATCAGCTTCTTGGGCGGCAGTGGCTTGATGGTGTTGATGATCATTAAAATAAGCGGGATCTGAAACAGCGCCGCAAAGCCCAACAAATAGGTAATGATAAATGCTAAATACGAATCGACCGTCAGCATGGCGGTGACATTTTTGATATTAAAGCCAGTCAAAAAATGCAGCGCTGCCGGCAAGCTGGCAAAGTAGGCAAAACTGGCTCCGGCAAGAGCAAGCACGATCGAGGCGAGCGCATAAAAAACCACCGACCGCTTGCGTTTCGGGTCCATTAATGGTTCCAAAAAGCGATACAGTTGATACATAATTATCGGAATACTCAGGCCAATGCCAAAGTATAGCGACACCTTGAATATAAAATTAAACCCGCCAATCGGAGTTAAATACACTAGCTGCTGCCCACCCAATGGAGCCATCAAAAAAGCTATAACCTGATCTTGAATAGCATAGCCGATAGCTGCACCAGCAATCAACGCCAAGACTATAAAAAATAGTCGGGCACGAAGCTCATGCAGATGGTCTAGAAGCGTCTGTTGAGTTTTGGGCTTGCTGCTAGGACTTGTTAGCGTCGGCTGAGTTGCTTGAGTTATTCTTGTCATCACCCAAACCTTCGTTTACGCCCCGGCGAATCTCTTTGACCGACGAACCGATGCTGCGTGATAGTTCAGGTAGTTTTTTGGCGCCGAACAAGAGCAACACGATAACTAGGATGACAAGCAACTCCGGCGTTCCGATGCCAAAGATTTCTGCGACATTTGCGACCATTTTATTGATACCCCTCTCTGCACATATATACTTATGCTTATACAAGATTATCGTGTTATAGCTATAATAGCAAGAATAATGCCCAGGCTGAAGCTAGAGGTGATGCACTTTCGTCAATATTTACCTTGATTTACGGGCGAGTTATTTCTACAATAAGCGTAAGCTTTAAAAACGACCATGCCTAGTAAAATATCTAACAAGCAGTTAAGAGGATAGCCATGTCACGTCTTCCTGTACCAGGTAGTGATAGCGGCGTTTGGGGTGATGTCCTTAACGACTTTTTGAATGTCGAACACAACAGTGACGGTACGCTTAAAAATGCCGTGCATAAAGCTGGTGACGAGGCAGTCGCCGGCATTAAAACATTTAGTTCATCGCCGATTGTGCCAACGCCCACAAGCGCTACGCAGGCCGCCAACAAAACATATGTAGACAACACCGCCTCGTCCGGTACACCCGACGCCGATGCCTCAACCAAAGGTAAGCTGCAGCTCACCAACGACCTTGGCGGTACGGCAGCGGCACCGACTGTGGTAGCAACGCATTTATCGGCTGCTTTGCCTATCAACCAAGGCGGTACCAATGCTACGACTGCCAGCGCTGCTCGTACCAGCTTGGGTGTAGCAGTTGGTAGTGATGTGCAAGCTTTTGATGCCACGCTCAGTGCTCTGGCGGGCCTGGACAGTACTGCCGGTGTGGTGGTTGAAACCGCGGCCGATACCTTCACCAAGCGCACAATTACGGCCGGCTCGTCCAAGGTCTCTATTAGCAACGGCTCGGGCGCAGCAGGCAACCCGACAATCGATGTCGCCGAAGCTAACTTTACGGGCATACCCGAAAGCGCGGTCACTAACCTGACTACCGACTTGGGCAACAAACAGGCATCTGACGCAACGTTGACCGCTCTTGCTGGGCTGGACAGCACGGCTGGGCTGGTCGTTGAGACGGCAGCCGACACTTTCACCAAGCGTACACTGACTGCCGGCTCGGCCAAAGTGTCGGTTAGTAACGGTAGCGGTGCCTCTGGCAACCCGACCGTCGATGTAAACACCGGTACCAGTTCAACAACCGTTGCTGTTGGTGACCACACCCACACTACAACGACCACACTGCCAGCCTTCTCCAAAACGAGCACCCTTTCTACAGCGACTGGTGCTCTGCGGCTGCCCATTGAAGGTACGTATACTATTACAGGTGTTCGGCTGATGGTTGGCACGGCACCAACCGGTTCGTCGCTGATTGTCGATGTGAATAAAAACGGCACGACAATATTTACCACTCAAGGTAATCGCCCAACTATTGCTGCCAGTTCTAACAGCGGTGGCCCAGGGAGTGCCCCGGATGTGACAGCACTAGCCGCAGGCGATTATCTAACCGTTGATATTGATCAAGTTGGGTCGACAGTCGCCGGCTCTGATCTAGTCGTATCCGTTATTGTGACCAGAACAGTATAAGCTTGTTGCGTCTTGCCGGCAATGGCAGCACTGCATATCCAATAACTCAATTAATAGCAATGGCTACCCGGCAGACGTGTTGTATATAGGCACAACGATTAGTTTCGAAGGCTGGGAATTCCAATTAGTTAACAATAACCATTGCTCACACCGCTTATGCTTGCTATGATGTAAGCGTAAAATAATATCACCCTGGAAAAACAAAATGAGTACAATAAAAGACAGAATAGAGAATATACTAAGCAAACCAATGAACAGGCAACAGTTCCTGAAGCATGCGGGTTTACTGCTGTTGGCAGTGGTTGGAGTAACTAATATCATTAATGCGCTTGATCCTAAACGCTCTAGCCAGCAATCTTCATCGTCAGCCGAGCCAGCCTACGGTTCATCAGCGTATGCGGGTGGCAAGAAGCCCTTTTAATGCAGTTGCTATGAAACAGCTCGTGCGGCTTACACACCAAAGATTGATCGTCGCAGCGGTTGCGTCGCTTATGCTTGCTGTTTTTCCATTTGCCGCGCATGCCACAAACTATGGCGAAGGGCTTTACAACAGTAATAATTATAATGGCACTGAAAGCACGAGCTCATCGAGCTCTAGCTCGAGCAGTGCCGCCACCAATATAGCCAGTCCGACTAATGAGTCAACTGTCGTCAAAACACCATCAGGCTTGGAGGTAGCAATTAATTTGGCTGATGGCCAAGCAATTCCCTCGACCGGCTATTACATAACTATTACGCCTATTAATGGCCAGGGCAAGACGTTTGATAAAGCCGAAATTTACCTGGATGGCAAGTTAGCTTATTCCAGTGCCCCGGATTCCACCGGCACGCTGAAGTGGTTTTGGGATACTAACACATTTCCCGCCACCAAAGTTAAAATTATCGTCTACGGCCCGGACGGCGGCGTAACCACGCATGAGTTTAACGTTACTATCACGCCAGTCTCGGCCGAAAGCACTCAGCCGACTGCTCAGGAGCAATCTGCTGGCGGCTGGCCAATGTGGGCATATGGTTTGGCTGGGTTGGGGGTGTTGGGCATACTTTTGTTGCTACTACTGGCAATTCGCCGCCGCCGTTCGCAACCGCCAACGCCACCACTCGTTTGATACTTTTGAACGATCTGTTACACTGAAGGTAATTATGAATACGCCCCGGATTTTTAAACGCGCCAAAATTTTGGCGACCATTGGCCCCGCCACTGACAGCTACGAAGCTATAGAGGCGATGATCCATACTGGTGTTAATGGTTTTCGCCTAAATTTTAGCCATGGCACGAACCAGGAGCGCCTGCGCCAACTGAAGTGGATTCGTGAGGCCAGCGCCAAATGCGCCAAGCCCGTGGCTATCCTACAGGACTTGCAGGGCCCCAAGATTCGCCTGGGCGATTTTGATGGCCCGGTGGAAGTGCACAAGGGTCAGGAGCTGCATTTGACGTACCAGGGCACCTTTGATGGCACCGTTGTACCAATTCAGTATGACCTAAGCCAAAAAATGAAAGAAGGTGAGCGCCTGTATATTTTTGACGGTAAAGTCCGCACCACGGTGATTCGCACCGACCCCAAGGTAGTAGTGGTGCGCGTGGAAAACGACGGCATTATTATGAAGCGCAAAGGCATAAACTTGCCCGACACCGATTTTGGCGGCGATATTTTGACCCCCAAAGATCTGGCCGATATTGAATTTGGGGCCAAGCAAGATTTTGACTATGTGGGTGTAAGCTTTATTCAACGCGCAGACGATATAATTTTACTTAAGTCGTTGTTAAAAAAACATAACTACCAGGCCAAGGTGATTGCCAAAATCGAAACACCGGCCGCTATCCGCGACGAAAACCTCGAACCAATCGTCACCGAGTCTGACGCCGTGATGGTTGCCCGCGGCGACCTGGCTGTTGAGACCAGCCCCGAGATTGTTCCCATCGTGCAGCGCAAAATCTTGGCTCTGTGCCAAAAGCACGGTCGTATCAGTATTGTAGCCACTCAAATGCTGTTGAGTATGGTAGAAAACCCCGAGCCAACCCGCGCCGAGGTCTCGGATATAGCCAACGCGGTTATCACCGGCGCCGACTGCCTGATGCTTAGCGACGAGACCGCCATGGGCAAGTATCCCACCGAGGCTATCGCCACTATGAAGCGGGTGATTTTATACACCCAAGAAAACGCTCCCGTCCGCCCGCTGTTTTACAGCGAGGGTAACGCCAATTTGCAAGACGCCATTAGTTCGGCCGTGATCACTCTGGCGCATCAAATTCAAGCTAAGGCCATTGTCTGCGAGACCAAATCCGGCGCGACCGCGCTGAGTATTGCCAGCCACCGCCCGAGCATGCCGATTGTTTCGGTCACGTCCGTGCCACGGGTGGCCCAGCAGTTGGCCCTGATGTACGCCAATAAAAGCTTTTTGCGGCCCGAGGGCGAATACGCCGGTTACGAGCTGGCCAAAGAGCTGCGCGCCCAGGATTTTTTTGATGCGCACACCACCGTCGTGCTGGTTTCCGGCCGTCAACCAGGCTTGACCGGCGGCACGGATACTATTCGGGTGCGGGTGCTGGAATAAAATATAATCACAACATGTTTGTGCGAGTGGCGGGCCGGCTAAGGCCCGCCTGCTCGCTCCCTAACGTGATTGTCTTTTGCCTTTGTGGCGGCGGCTTGCTACCTCAACGATCCGCCTGCCCGCCTTCTGGCGTGAGCGGCCAGAGACTTTTTCATAGTACTCGGCAAGATGTATCGTGTCCACGATATCTCCGCTTCCTGCCTGCACGGCCCTCATTCCCCGGACAGCGAGCTTGAAGGCTGCTCTGGATTGTTTTTTTCTCCTTGTAACCATCGTGACACCTCTCGTAGGGTGATAGTATTATGACACATCGCCCGAGCTGTGTTTAAATAGCACAAGGTAGACAGAGAAAATTAAGTATGAGTTTCCACAAAAAAACGATTCTTGATGTGCCGCTCGATGGTCAGCGCGTGCTGTTGCGCGCCGACTACAATGTGCCGCTGGCGAACGGCAAAGTGGCCGACGATTACCGGATTGGGCAATCCTTGCCAACACTCAAAGAGTTGCGTTCTCGTGGCTGCCAAATAGTTATTTGTTCGCATTTGGGCCGGCCGGATGGCAAGGCTGATCCGGCCTTAAGCTTAGCGCCAGTGGCCGAGCGTTTGGCCGACTTGCTAGGCGAGCACGTTGGTTTTGTGCCCGACTGCGTAGGCGACCGCGTGCGCCAGGCGGTTAAAAATATGGGTAGCGGTAGCGTGGTGGTGCTGGAGAATCTGCGTTTCCACCCTCAGGAAGAAGCCAACGACCCCGGCTTTGCCAAGCAGCTGGCGATCGACAGCGGTGCCAGCTACTTTGTACAAGATGGCTTTGGGGTGGTGCACCGGGCACACGCCAGCACCGAGGCAGTCACCAAATGCTTGCCAAGCGTGTCCGGTCTATTGCTGCAAAAAGAGATCGTGACAATTACCGCGGCCATGGAAAAGCCCAAACGCCCGATGGTGGCAATTTTGGGCGGGGCCAAAATCAGCGACAAAATTAAAATTGTGGAGCGGTTTGTCGAGCTGGCCGACCAACTGATTATTGGCGGCGCCATGGCCAACACTTTTTTGAAATACAAAGGCCACAACATTGGCAAAAGTGTGTTTGATCCCGGCCAGGACCACGTGTTGGAGCAAATTTATGCTAAGGCACTGGGAAAAGTATCGGGCCAGCAATCGGTGGATGAATTTTTGTTTTTGCCAACTGATGTAGCAGTAACAACGGATTTGAAGAGCGACTCACAGCGCCGCACCGTGGTTCGGGTGAACGAAGTAACCGACGACGAATACATTGTGGATATTGGCACGCATAGCATCAGCCGTGCGATTGAACTACTGCAAAACGCCGGCACGGTCATCTGGAACGGTACCATGGGCGTGGCCGAAAAAGAAGCGTTTTCTAACGGCTCAGCATATTTAGCGGCTCAGTTAGCCAAGCAGCACACCCAAACTACCACCATTGTCGGCGGCGGCGACACGGCTGACTTTGTGCTGCACTGGGATAGCCAAAAGGGTGGGAGCTTTACGCATGTTTCGACTGGTGGCGGCGCCAGCCTCGACCTCATGGCGGGCGAAAAACTGCCTGGTGTCGAGGCGTTGATGGATAAGTGACAGGCCGGGGTGGGCGCGGAATATATTTCTCTGCGGCACTTGCGGGTCACGAAATGCGTTTGAATAACACATACCGCCTTCATTCGGCTAAAAGCCTCCATTCAGGGCCAAGCAAGGAAAACTCACACTGCCACTGGCAGTGTTCGGCTGCCTTAGAAAAATATATTCCGCGCCCACCCCGCTCTAGCGCAAAGCCAACAAACCCGCTACACTATTACCATAAGTTGAATAGATAGAATATGCATAGACATCATCCCCAACCCTCCTTCGTTCTGCGGTCTAGTTTCAGGGCAATCTATCCGTTTTTTGCTTCGCAACGTAACTATGGTTATGTCTTGAAGCAAGAAAACGGCTATTTTGCTCCTGAAACTAGCCCTCGAAAATCAAAGGAGGGTTGGGGATGATGCCTAGCAAAAAACTGATCGTTGGTAACTGGAAGATGCATTTTACCACAGGGCAAGCCAGCTTGTACCTGCATAAGCTTGAGCAACAAGCGCCGAATTACCGCGATGTCGAGGTAGTGGTGTGTCCGAACCTGCTTGCCCTACAGTCGCTATCGCTGCAAGTAAACCACCGCAAATTCCGTCTGGGCGCCCAAAACTGTTATTGGCGTGACGAAGGTGCTTTTACCGGTGAAGTGTCGGCCACCATGATGCGCGGTTTAGTGCAGTACATTATAGTCGGCCACTCCGAACGGCGGCACATTTTTAGTGAGACCGATAAAGACATCGCCCAGAAGGTTCAAGCCGTGCTACGCAACAACATGCAGCCAATTTTGTGCGTGGGCGAGACCAAACACGAACGCGCCGAGGGCGAGACCGCTCATGTTATTCACGCCCAAGTTACGGCCGGCCTATCCAACGTTACTAGCGAGGAAATCGACAACGTGGTGATTGCCTATGAACCAGTGTGGGCAATTGGCACTGGCGACTACGCCAAAGCCGACGATGTGGTAGCTGCCATAGCGCTCGTTCGTAAACACGTTAAAGCCTTGTTTGGCGGCCGAGCTGCCCAGGATGTGCGGGTACTGTACGGCGGCAGCGTCGACGGCCACAACTCCCACAGTTACGTTGCGGCCGAGGGCGTGGATGGTTTGCTAGTAGGTGGTGCCAGCCTGAAGGCCAAGACATTTAGCTCCATTATTGAAAGCGCTCACGCCAAAGAGTGATGACGATGACAAAAGGTGGGCCTAACAACACAAAAGGACTGATATGAGCGACATTGACTTTGAAGAATTAGATAAAGCCGTAAATTCTTTGGTTGACAAGCATGACACTGGCAGCAGCGTGCCTGCCCCGCCGCCAGCTACTCCCACGCCCGCGCCTCCGCCAGAAAGGGCGGATAGCGGGCCAGCTCCCGCAGCCCAACCGCTCGGTACTCCCGGTCCAAAACCCGAAAAAGTTGAGGCATCAGACTCCTCAGCCGAATCCCACCACGTCCCAGTTGTAACGCCGCAAAAACGACCGCAGCGACTTGGCGCCCGCCCGGCGCCACCCAGAAGCCGAGGCGCGTATATGGATATTGTGGCCAGCGGCCCAGCTAAAATACCGTCGCGCCAGGGCGGCACTATCCAGCCGCTTAGCAAATCAGAAGATGTTAAGCCCGAAGCTCTGCAGCCGAAGGAAGAGCCTAAACCAGCACCTGAGCAAGATTTACCCATGGTTATCGAGCAGCCCAAAACCAAGGAACAACCCAAGCCCGAGGCGCCTGACAGACCAGCCGCTCAAGCTAATGACACACCTTCGCTGCCAAAAATTGGTGAGGAACAATGGCCTGATCCACTCGATTTTCACGAATTTGGCGAATCAGCTACCAAGTCTCAACCCGAAACGCCCGAACCAGCCACGCCTGTGAACCAAGAGCAACCAGCTGTCCACGATGAAGCCGGTTTACCTGCCGGCACATCACCCTTTTTAGCCCAGACCAAGGTGGCAAAGCGTCCGCTTGGTGCTTATTCGGACTTTTCGCCCAAATCCGAACCCGAATCGCCGGCCACACCGGAGCCCGAAGCTCCAGCAAATGAAGAGCCAAAGCCAGAGCCGCCGCACCAGCCTGAAAAAAAAGAACCCGAGCCACCAAAGCAGTCCGAAGAACCCAAGCACGTGTCCCAAAATGACCTTCATAACACGGCAATGATGTCTATCCCACAACAGTATCATACCCAAGCCACTCCGGTTGACGACGCGCCCCGTCCCATATTCGACACCAAAGAATATCATCCGCCCTTGCTTGAGGAAGCAGGCCACGAGCATCGCGGCGGTGGCAGCATGTGGTCCAAACTGTTCATCGCGCTGGTGGTGTTGGTGCTGCTAGCCGTGGGCGGCTACTTTGCCTATCTTTTCTTGCTGCAAAATCGCTAAAACGCTGTCCGCACGGCCTATGCTTGCTACAATAGGACGGTGAATAATCTATTAACTGACCTCAACCCCGAGCAGCGCAAGGCAGCCCAGCAAACCGACGGACCGGTGCTGATCTTGGCCGGTGCTGGATCCGGCAAAACCAAAACGCTGACCCACCGCATAGCTTACCTGATTGCCGAAAAAGGCGTGCAGCCCTCGAACATCCTGGCCGTGACCTTCACCAACAAAGCGGCGCGCGAAATGCGCGAAAGGCTAGGCCACTTGTTGGGCCGTTCGAGTGAGGACCGCTCATTCATGCCGTTTATGGGGACATTTCACTCAATATGCGTGCGGCTGCTCAGGTTTGATGGCGAATCGATCGGCGTGCCCAAAAACTATGTGATTTTCGACGAATCCGACCGCCAGGCCGCAATCAAACAAGCCATGCGCGAACTGCGCATTCAGGAAAAACAGTTCAGCCCTAGCTCAATCGGCTACATGATTAGCGGCGCCAAGAACGAACTGGTCACGCCAGCCGAATACGCTGCGATTGCCCGTTTGCCGCAGCAAAAAGTCGCTGCCGACGTCTACGCGGCGTACGAACGTATCCGCAAAGACGCCGCCGCGCTCGACTTCGACGACCTTATTAGCGAAACCGTCCGCATGCTCAGCACAGTGCCCGAGCTGCGCGCCAAATGGCGTAGTCAATTCCAGTATGTAATGATCGACGAATACCAAGACACCAACGCCGCCCAGTACAAGCTGGTCAAAATGCTGGTTGGCGAGCAACAAAATATCTGTGTTATAGGCGACGACGACCAGGCAATTTACTCCTGGCGCGGCGCCGATTTTAAGAATATTCTAAACTTTGAAAAAGATTATCCCAACGCGCTAGTGGTCAAGCTGGAGCAAAACTACCGCTCAACCAAAAACATTCTGCGGGCCGCGCACAACGTTATTACCAAAAATACTAACCGCTCCGAGAAAAAACTCTGGACTAACTCGTCAGGCGGCACGCCAGTGCAAATTTTAGGCGTGCAATCCGAGTCGCACGAGGGCGAATTTGTGGTCAGCCGCATCAAGACCGCGGTCGAAATGCGCGCTCGCCGTTACCACGACTACGCCGTGCTGTACCGCACCAACGCTCAGTCACGCGCCATGGAAGAAGCGTTTATCCGCTACGGCATGCCGTATCGCATTGTCGGTGGCGTACGCTTTTACGACCGCAAAGAAATCAAAGATTTGCTGGCTTATTTGCGCTTGTTGTACCAACCGGCTGACCGGGCCAGTTTTTTGCGCGTGGTGAATGTGCCGGCGCGCGGATTGGGCGCGGTCAGCGTGCAGCGGTTTTTGGATTGGCAAGCAGCTAACGATTTTGGATTAACGCAGGCGATGCTGCAGGTGGATATGTGCACCGACCTGACGCCTAAAGCCCGGGCTTCGTTCCAGTCGCTGGGCACGTTGCTGCGAGACTTGGCCGAAGGGGTCGAAAAAGTCACCCTGCCCAACCTAATAGACCTAGTCATGCGCCGCACCGGCTACCAACAGCACCTGGACGACAAAAGCCTGCAAGCCGAAGACCGCCTGCAAAACGTGAAAGAGTTAATTTCGGTGGCACGCGAGTACGAAGCGCTGGGGCTAAGCGGCTTTTTGGAAGAAATCGCGCTGATCTCCGAAATTAA
>Ga0137376_10001262_pt1 | contig 13780 bp, 15 predicted proteins | sample SagtaG_23_FD_104814 | JGI IMG/M metagenome (GOLD analysis project Ga0137376, IMG submission 104814) | Vadose zone soil microbial communities from Sagehorn Ranch, Mendocino, California, USA - Sage2_L_20_16 metaG | ecosystem: Environmental > Terrestrial > Soil > Vadose zone | place: USA...
AGGAGATTGAGCGCCCCAGAATCCGGGCCGTCACGCGAGCATTGATAAGCTCATCGCGTTCCACATCATCAACGCGTTCGCTTTCACGGTCGCTGGCCAACGCCATTGCGCAAATTGTAGCGACGGCTTGGGCTTTCAGGTAGAGCTGGAAGGCGAGCTCCGGTGCGATCTTCCGGGCGAGTTGCGGGTGCTCGTCGAGCTCGTTGAGCGTCGGTCTGGCGGCGAGCGGGCCCTGATCGGTCACCGGCTGGGTCATGGCCTCACAGTGCAGCCAACAGCGCTTCCGGCGGGACACCCCCCTGCGCCATGACCGCCGAAACTGCCAAAACCGGGTTTTGTCGGTTTTGGCGGCAACTCATCTGAGCATTCCCATAATTTTCGGGTTGACGTGGTATCGGACTGTCGGCCGGCCGCCAGCAGGCGGTCGCACATCTTCTCGGCGCAGCCAGTGGAGATCCTCAAGAAGTTCGAGAGCTGGAGTGACGGTCTCGGGATCCGTGAGTCCGGCCCACTCGTTACGGTAGACGTCACGTGCTCGGAAAGGGCTACCGACCTTCCCAGCTCTGAGCTTCGCAGCCAAGAGCCCCGCTATGAAACGCCGGCCTGCGGTTACGGTCTGATAGATCCGGTGGGCGTGAGCTTCGAGGTAGTCGCACCAGGCCGCCGCCCGAACAGCCGCATCGAATGAGACCGGACCGCCGGTGCCAGTATCGACACAATCCACTAGATGAAAGGTCAGTGCGAGTGAGGGCATCAGGCTGCGGTACTTTGCAAGATGTGATACCAGCACTGGATGCTCATCTTCGGAACGGAGCTTTCCTTCGAGCGTGGCGCGCCACATGTCGAAAACCTCCTGAGCCTCGGGAGTGAATCGCAGGAACGGCAGCTCTTCAGGGCTTGGTTCATGTGCTGCGATCTCCATCGGGTCAAGGCCATCAAGTCGGAGGAAGAGGTCGAACGCCCGCATTTTCGCCTCGGAATCCGGCCAGCGGTCGACATTGCGCCACTCGCGCGCAGTATCGGGATAAACGGCCATCTGGAAGCGCTGAATCAACCCGTCATCACCCCCGCCTCCGAAGACTTCGAGGAGGTAGCCCTGCAGCGGTCCGGGTTGAATGCTTCCTAGCACCGATACGCAGGCGGCCTCGATGTGCAGCGTCCCACGGCCGATCCGGTCGTACGTGTACGAACCGTTGCCGTTCCAGGCCTCACAGTAGAAGGCGCGGTCGTTCTCGTGGCCTTGACGGTCCATCGTCTGGAGGAATCCGTTGAGCTCGTCGCGGAAGAGCAGCAGACCATTCGGATTCGCGTTCAGGAGTTCACCGAGCTTCTCGACGGTGGAGTCGTTGACGACGTACCGCCTCATTGTCGGGGCGGAATAGGCCGGAACCTCGAAGGCGTGGCGGAGGTCGTCGGTGGGATCCCCGTTCTCGACAGCCTCCCGGAGTCTCTTCTTCAATGCATCGTGTCGCGCCCGCTCCTCGGCGAGGCGAAACTCATGCTCCGCCATCTTCTGCTGGTACACGAGGCGGGCCTCGGCCACACGTCGGTAGAGCGGTTTGAGAGCTTCTTGGAGTGCCGGGGTTTTCATGATGCCAGGCCGTCCAACGACGAGCCCCCAGAGGTTCGGAACGACTGTCCAATCGTCGGCGCGCTTCGGCCGAATACTGATCTTGCGTCCAATTACGGTCGCAGCAGATACGACGGTCGCCACGGCAACGAAATCGGGTGGACATTGCGCTCGCTCGGCGATGTCGATGACCCAGGGCGCCAATGCGCGTTGCAGCATTCGCCGTGGATCGAAAGCAGGCACGGGCAGGAGCCCACCGGGCAGTGATTCCGGCGCGGGCCAAGGAACCACGTCGACCGAGGGCTCTTGTGTGAGAATCCTGAAGCCGAGTTCGTGCGGCTGCTTCATGACGTGATCAGCGATTGCGCGCACCTCGTCCGAAGACAGCGGTGGCCGGCAGCGCGCACCGTTCTCCTCGCTTAGCGCGGCGAGAATGGCCTCTCGACTGAGGCGCTTGAGCACGAGCGAGCGGCCAAGCCGGTACAGGCGGTCGTTTCGGACACCCTCTTCGATCAGCGTATCGGCCATCGGCGCCGCGGTCGCACTGCCGCCACTAGTTGGCGCTGCGACGAGCAGCGCGAGCACATGCTCCGGCACGGCCGCGAGGGGCATACGCTCGGGCGGCGTCAGCCAGGCGTAGCGATGGCCGGAAGCGTGCACGGATGGGGGAGCAACGACATAACCGCCGTCGCCCCGAACGTCGAGATGCTGGAGGAGACCCGCGCGGTTGCCGACCGGTATGCCTGGCCACGCGAACCACTGGTGGTAACCGCGCGCCGTCCGCGAGAGCCACGTCGTAGCAGGTGTCTCCAGCCGCTTAAGCGACCCAATACCAACGTCGCCGTCGGCGTCGAGCACGATCACGCTGGAGACTTGCCCGGTTACGATGCCGATATTGGCATTGGGCCACTGCGTCCACCATTCGTCGATGAGATCAGGGTGCGCCGACTCATCCTGACAGGGCTTCCAGTCGACGAGCGGTCGCTTGTTACGCCCGACGGGGATCACGCTCAGGCTCATCGCTTGGTACGCGTGGGCCGCGGCGAGCATGTGGTTCACGCGCCGGTCTCCCCGAGAAGCGACGCGTTGAGCGACAGCCGTCCAGAGTAGGACCAGGCCTTCGTGACGTGCGCTGCTTCGACTTGCGTCAATGCGTTCATCTGCCTAGAAACCGCCAAGGGTGCCAGCCTTAGTTTGGTTGACCACATCGATCTTGGCTCTACCCGGCCACCGACGCGTACCCCTCACGTCACGCCCTTCGCACTCTCTGCCTTGCTTCCCGCAATATGCGGCTCCTCTCAATGTCTTTCCGATCAAAAAGGTTCGAGCCGCGCCGGGTTCGCGCCACTGGACACAGCTTGCCCGCGTCAACGTAGACGCGAACCGTCGATGACGAGAGTCCGAGCGCTCGAGCGACATCGGCGGTCTCGAGGAACGTGGGTATATGCTGGCCGCACCCGACGTGTGGAGCGGGGGGCAGATAGCGCTTTCGTGGTAAAGTCGCGCAAGGCGATCAGGATCTGGGGTCAAAAGGTCGCCTCCGTCGGCGCGCCCCCAAGGCCAACCCCCTGGGGGCGTGCGTTTTCTCAATCCTCAGTCTTCGTCTTCCTCATCGCCCTCTTCGACCTCCGACGCCAAGGCCTCGTCAATGAGAGACTTCGCTTCCTCGAGCGCCTGCTCGAGTTCGCCGACGCGCGCTTGAAGTTCCCGCTTGCTGCGCATCCACTCCACCTCCCCTCTCCCGGCGTATTCGAAGAACCTCGCCGAACACGAAGCGCAACCGACCTCGCACCTTCTGTGGCCGCAAGACACCCCTGGTGACCATGTAGCGGAGGGTGCGCAGAGAGACTCCGAGCACGCGCAGCGTCTCGTCGGTTGCGAGCGTCGCGCCGCGACGTACTTGGCGCATGTACACGCGGCCATCCACGACGCGGCGGACCGTCAGCACGTCTCGTGCATCCATCGTGGTGCATGGTAGGATCGGGCCTAGCTGACGGTCTGTAGTGGGAAACTCGCGAAAGAATCCCGAGGGAATTCGATGGGTTGGGAGATCGTCCCTTTTCAGGTTGCCGTGCCCGTTATCCCCGAGTTCGCTCCAGCCTTTGAGCCTCGCGCCGGCGATAAGGCGATGCCCGTGGTTGCCGGCCATACAGGTGAGATCCGGTTCGCCTCGATCGAAGAGACGACGAACGCCCTCCTGCGCAGCTACCGGCGTCGGGTCGATCGAGGAGATCGACGCGCCCTGGGTGAGCTGCTCGACTTGAACCCCGCATTTATCTCCGTCGAGTGGGTCGCCGAGGCGGTCGCTCGATACGCAGAGACGGAACTCTCAATCCGTCGGACCGGCCGCCCACGAGGCACGTGCCGTCGAAGTCCGCTCTTCGTCGTGGGGCTCGTCGAGCACTTGATACGGACCAAGCGTGCAAAGAACCTTGAACAGGTCTTTCACTGGTTCGAGGAGCACGAGGTTCTCAGCTATGGGCGAGTGAAGACGCTTTACTACCAAGAGCGCAATGACCCACGCGTGCGTGCCGTCCTCATCAATCAGCCTGTCGGAATGCCGTTCGCCTCCGACGAGCAGGTCCAGGTTTGGCTAGCGGAGGCTGGATGGCCGTCCGATAAGCCAGGTGCGATCATCGCGAGAGTTGGTGTCGTTGTGCGCAACCGTCGCCCCGGCCCAGCAGGACCAAGTGAGCAGACCCTGGAACGGTGAGATGGGCGGTCCGAAAAGACCTGCGGAAGGGCCGATGTGCTACGACGAAGTTGGTGCCGAAGGGGGGATTCGTTCAGGGCGTTGCGGCAAGGTCCTCGTTTGTCGTAGATTTTCTAAGCTCCGTAGGAAATTAGCCGATGTCATGCCTTGATACGGAGTGGCACCAAACCACACCATTTCGCCGCTACGATAATCCCCGTTTTAATCCCGTTCCGGGCCCACGTCCGCGAAGGAGTTAGTATGCCTCCTATCGCGAGGCACGGCTGCATTGTCAAAATCCTCTCGCTTGGAACGATAGTAAGGTCGCGTTATTGCTGTCGCGGCATCGACCGGAATCAGCGAGTCAGAAACAAATATTCCTGGTAGTCCAAGGGCGCAGTTCCCCAGCGTTCTGCCGTTTGTCATGGGCTGGGGCTCCGCGCGATATGGCCTTCACGAGCGCCTGCCGGACGGTTAGCATTATGTCGCAATAGATGACGTACCCCAATCCGATCGGCGATTGTCCCCGGCCGTGGCTGGCCATCGGTGTTCGCCTGATTCACCAGGTGGCGAGTCTCGATTTAGTGCATGAGACGCGAATGAAGATCGGCAATTGGCGCCTCTCCGCCTTTATGCTCCGGCGTTCCGGGTTGGGACAGCGACTCGCGCTCGGCGGACGAAGACTGACCTTCGTGACCCGTCGGGCGGCTCACGTCCAAAGCGAACGACTCCACTCCGTTCGGCTGGGCGGAAGTGCAACCTGGCAGCTGGTCCAGTTCGCCATCACTCCTCTTGTGCTCGCCGGGCTCGCCGTTACAAGCTTCGTGGCACTGCCGGCGCTCTACGAAAAGCTGGCAATGAACCGGGGCTGGAAGATTCTTTCTTTGCCCGCGATCGACGCTCAGAGCTACTCCGGCCTCATGGCGACCGTGGGTCAGGCTGCAGCTGCGATGCTTGCGTTGTTCTTTACGGCGATCAGCGTTGTGGCGAGCACAAGCTACGCCAAGGTCACAACCAATGTTCGTGTGCTCGTTGCGCAGGATGATCTGAACCGCCGGTACCTCCGGCTGCTCGCCCATACGGCGGCCGTCGCGCTGGTAGGCCTCAGCCTACACGCTGTGAGTATTCCGCCTTCAAGCATTCTCGCCGCCTACGTCGCCGTAATCGCCGGTATCTGCCTCCTCGCATTCTTCCCGCTCGGTGTGCGGACGTTCGCGCTGTTCGACCCCTCCAACGTCACCAGCTATCCCTTGAGGGCCCTCGTACGTGCGCTGCGCGCCGTGACCCGAAATGGGCGACGGTGGCTTGATCCGTCGTTCCAGAATTACGCAAACCGAATCGCTGAGGAGCAGCTTCGGTTGCTGGCGGACCTTGTGATATTCGGCATTACCGAGAACAGGCCACGGCAAAAGGTGGTGCTCGATCTCGCCAGCTCGATCAACGGTCTCGCTCGGTTCTATGTCGCGCAGAAGTCGTCGATTCCCTCCGACAGCCTGTGGTTTACCAGAAAGGCCGAATTCAAACGATGGGAGATCGCTAGTAGTTCCATGACGGAAATCGCGCTGCGAACAGGTGTTGCCCCTCCCCCAGATGCCATCCCGGATCATGGGTTCGTGGAGGATCGCTGTACGGAGATGACCATCCAGTGTCTCCGGCACTTATTCGAGCGTGAGGCTATCGACGATGCGGTGAGTCTTCTTCTTGATGTCAACCGCACGGCAGTCGCATATGCCAAGCTGTTCGGGCAGGCTGAATCGATGCGCCTCGTTTCGGCCGGGCGAACTGTCTTGGTCGATCGCCTCAAGACCTCGGACCCGACAGCCGAGCCATTGAAGCAGCTTCAACTGGTGGATGTTCAATGTGTCGCAGCGCTGGCCCCGATTTTGTACTCCGCAATGTCACTCTCAGAGGATGCCGTAGGACAGCTCGTCTGCCATGAGGCGGGATTCTTGCGGCTCAACCGCCGAAGGCTCTACTCAAGGGCGCATCCTCGGTGCGTGCTCAAGGATGCGGAGGACCTCTTCCAACGCTTGGAGTTCGAGAAGTCCGTGGAGGGCGTCATCCGGACGCAGCCTTGGTATGTGCGACAGATCATCGCATCAGGTTATGCCGAGGCCATTCGCGAAGTAATCCGCGGAATTCTCAAGACTGTCGAACTCGAATTCGTGGCACCTGCCTCTGAGTTGATCCAGGCGCAGCGACCGGCATGCGCAGGCGCCTGGCTTCAGCGCGGGATTGAAGCGTGTCACAAGGCGAAGAATCGTATCGAGGTTCTGGAGGCGAGATATGCTGAGCTCAAGGGATTTCACGTGACGGAGGCGCCATGGCTTGCCTCTGGCGCCGAGGATGCTCTCGCCAAAGTCCAGGCGTTCCGAGCAGAAATCGTGCAGCTACTTGCCCGTATTGTGCCTGACCTGTGTGAAGCTCCCGCTGGGACAACCCTTCCCGACCTTCTCGGCCAGACGCGCGCATGGCTTGCAGAAGAACTTGTGTCGATGATGGAGCGTAAGGAAGAAGACGGGTTCGGCGACCTCTTCATCGCGTACTTCAATGCGAGTAATGCGGTCCGGCGACATTTCTTCGAGAGCGCCCAGCAACCGGGCAAACAGGACTACATCCGAGTGGCGATGGATGCCATGCTCGATTTAATGGACGTGTCCGGGCTTGCCCTCCTTTTCAGTCAACTGGACGGTACGCGATTCGGGGAGGTCGTGGTCCACACCTGGAATGGGTTCTTCCAACTGGCAACGGACAAGCCCGCTATGGTAAGAGCCTGGTATGCACCGCTCGGTTCGAAGCTAACCCTGCCGATCTTCTCGTCGAGCGCGATGCAGCGGCAACATTGGAACCGTCGGCTTGCACAGGCCTTGGTTGACCGGGGAATCGATGTGGACCGTCACTTCGCACCGTCGTGGGACCGTCAGCAAATCCAACCGCATCCAAGCCCCATTGTTGACTCCATCATCGTCAACTACGGCCATCCGATGGAGCAGCCGCACGACTATTTCGGCGCGCTATACCTCGCCGGGCGGGAGGATGCCCAGGGCATCGAGCTGCCGTCGGCGATCCGGAACTGTCTCGACGCGATCGAGCGTGCCCGAGCGCGACAGAGGGAAGCCAACGATGAGACGACGCAGGCCGAGCCAGAGTCAGACTGATCTTGACTGGGACGGCCGGGCGGCCCGATGGCCACGCGGCTTGGGCGGGCTCGTTCCTGGCGGCGACTCGAATCTTTGGATGTGTGCGCAAGACGTGGAAACGGAGATATGGGCTCACTTCCATCGTCTCGAGCAACGCTTCGGCCGCTATGACGTTGAACCGCTTCGGCTCGACACGTGTTCCGACAAACTCCGAGATCTCCTCATCGAGTCGGTACCTTTCAATGAGCACAGGGAGGACCTCTCTGGCGCGGTGGCCAATTTCGCGAAGATGGTTGCGCAAGAATTTGTCATCGACGGGCTCATGCCGTTCGAGGTGCAGGCAGGGTGGAATCAATCAGCGAGGAGCCCGCGTCCGGAAGGGGTACGGCTCGTCTTCGTGTACCCAGAATCGATGAAAAAGCTCGGGCCCTGGTTGTTCCAAATTGTGCCGCCGCACGAGAACCATGAGAGTACGGAGAGTCGAGTGGTAAGACTCGATCCAGAGCGGATCGTTACGTTCGAACCACCACGTTACTACCGTCAAGCACTAGCTCAGATGCGTTCGGGGTTCCGATGGATCGGCCGGTCCCAGCACGAGTGGATGATGAAGGCCGGGACGGAGCAGATGCAGGAGGATTTCAAAGCCGTCACGCGCTCGTACAATGTATGTCGAGCGCGTTTGTCAGCCCCGATTGGCTGGGATGGTCGCGGGTCATTTCAGGATCACGTCGCTGATTTTCATTGGGCATTGCGGAGACTGCGTTGGCAGCGCTTCTGTATCGAGATCCGTGATGGCATTCTGACGACGCTCGCAAAGGTATTCACGAGGATCGGAGAATGGCGCGGTGAAAGCCCCCATCTTGTGTGGGAGCATCTGCCAACCCTCGAACAGGTTCAACACGCCGAATCGCAACTCGTGGGCGGTATCGTTCGATTCGACGAAGTGTTTAAAGCATTCAGTTTTCCCAGCAGATAGGCTTGCAATGAATGCCAGCCCGCCCTCGATTTGAGCCAGCGACTCCCGCTTCTGTTTGGGCAAAGCTTCTCTTGCTTGTTTTATTTCACGCACTCGACAGCGGAGTACTTCAAAAGACTGGCGAAAACGCGACAGTAACCAAACACGGGATTCAGACCGTAACCTCGAACCGGAACGTCAGTGACTTGTTTGCCGGCAAGTAGTTGCGGGTCCCCGCAACCATCCTGGTCGACGGCCAGGAGGCTGTTCGGTTTCACGCGCCAAGTGATCTCGGCCGCGCGCTGGCCGGCTGGCGCCGGCAGCGGGCGGACCTGGCCCGGGCCGTCGAGGTGTTTCAGGATCGCGACGCGCGCCGCCTTCCGCCGCGTGGTCGACTGCGCCGTCACTGCCAGATCGCACTCGGCGCAGCGGAGCATCCCGGAAAAGAGGTATGTCGGGTAGGCGACGGCCGCGCGCCCGCCGGGGACCCACCGGCCATCCTGTCGCGCGCGGGAGCCATAGGCCCCGCGGACGAATGCGAGACGCGCCTTGGGGGGGCTACGCGGAGAACGTGCCGCTCTCTGCCTTCGAAGGTGCGGCGAACCGTGTTTCGTTCGGCCTCAGTGGCGACAAGAAGTTTGCGCTCCTTCAGGCGCTTGCTGAGCGTCTTGGGGCCGATGGGGATCGTCTCGCCGTGCTCCCGGGCGAGCCCCTGGGCCGCGGCGTAGGCCAGATCCAGGTCAAGGTAGAGATCGTCGTCGACCCAGCCGATGCGCCCGCCCTACGCCCGCCATTCGCCGCGCGCGTCCTCGCCGGTACCCACCGTGAAGACACGCCATCCCCACGCGGAGTCCTCCACCCTGCCGGCAGGTCGTGCTACGGTGGACGTGATGAAGAGGCGCCGGACCGATCAGGCCTGGAAACGACGGGCGACGTATGATCGGCGGAGGTTCATCAAGACAATTGGCGTCTCTCTCGCGGCCGTCGTGTCGTGGTCGGATACGCTCCTCAGTCACCTTGAGCGCCTGTGGCGAGCGACACCGAGAGTCGCATCCCCGGTCGTGAAGCCGGCGTTGACGGCGACGATAGGCTAGGCGGTGTCGTTCGAGGAGGCCCTGTCGATTCAGGTCATCCGGGGCGGAAGGATCGTCGAGCCGCCGAAGGAAAACTGATCGACGACGGCAGGGGGTGACGATGGACCTGGACAACGCCCTTCCCGGTCATCTCGTCGCTTCGGTCTTCGAAGTGCTTCTCGTAGACGCAGGTTACCAAGTCATCCCGACGGGGATCGAGCGGACTCTGCGGGAACTTCGAACCGTTCCAGTTGAAGCCTACATCGACCTTGTTCCTCCCCGCCTCCGGTCTGCCCCAGACTTCTTCGTCCTCGACCTTGAAGCGCGGCAGGCATACTCGACCGAGATCAAATTCCGCCAGTATCTTCATCGCGCGCTGTGTGACGATCTGAGGGCCGCCCTACGGGACTGGGCACCGTTCACGCTCATCCTGGCCGTCGCCGAGCCGCCGAAGGAGTGGACGGGGATCGTCCGGCACATCAAAGTATTCACGATTCAACCCGACACGCGGGTCGATGAGGAGTTTCTTCGCACGAGAGGCGCGCGCCTCCAGGACATCTTTGTGCGTCTCGGGCGGCGGTGGGAAGAGGGCACGATCCAGAAGGCGCAGGATGCGATCCTGCGAATCGCCTCACGCGAGCAGGCGGAGGGCAGCCGATGATGCGGCTCGCACGAAGGGCCTCGCTGCTTGTCGCTTTCTATCTGCTCACCTCGGCCGTGACAGCCTCAGCCGAGCGCGCGTGGGTGTTGTGGCAGGAGTCGTCGGCTGTGGGGTACGCGGTATCCTGGTCGCAGCAAGGGGCCTGGTCGGCTGAAACAGAGTGCCGGACTCAGCGCGCCCGAGCGTATGCCACGTTCGGCGTCGTTGAAGTCCCTGAAGGCGCTTCGGTGCGCGTGCCAGGTTCACCGACAGACGCCACGGTTCGTCTCGTCTGCCTCCCCGACACCGTCGACCCGCGCGGGCCGAAGGGACCCAGGCCATGAGCCGTCATCGGGAAGTGTCGGAGTTCACGGAGCCCGGATTCCGCAGTGTTGCGCGCGCTCCTCACGATTCGCGACCAAGCATCAAGATCGAGCATGTTGGGCCACCGTGCATATTCGCAATCGAGTTTGGTGCCGGTGCCAACACCGCCGAACGCACAGTGCTGAGGGTTGAGGCCGTTGGTACCTATCGCTCCAGCATCATTCACAGAGACGAGCTTCTCTTCGCTCGCGCCATGATCCCTACGGGGCATACCGTCAACATCCGGGTCGAGTGGGAGCACGAGCCATGATCGAGGCCGACCCGAGGGGCCGAAGGGAGGCGGGCGGATGAAGTTTACTCTCGGACTGAGGGAACAACCGGCGGAGCCACGCTCTCTCCTCGAACGCAATGTGCTGATGTAGCGTCATTGTCGTGATGCTGATAATCCTGGTCGCTGCTGTCCCTTTCGTTTTCGCGCAATGGCAAGAACTCAATAGACTCCGCGCTGACTGGCACGAACTTGAACAACTAGCACAGCCTAAGTCGGCCAGGTAAGCGAATGGCCCCAGAGGACAGAGACATGAACGGCAAGGTCATCACCCTCGCCCTGGTGATTACGAGCGCGGCCTCCGGACCTGACATGGATCTCGCCCCGTGACCCTGCTGCTGCTGCTCGCGTTGCTCGCGGCAGGGCTCGCGTCCCTCGTGGCGGGCTTCGTCACGATGCGTGCAGGGTGGCGGATTATCCGTGCTGTCCCGAACCCAGGCGTGGTGGTGATTCTAGCTGCCGCTGTGCTTTCGATCCCGGTCGCGGTCGGACTCGCGTGGGTCGTGAGTTACGCACTTGGCACGGTCGCGCGTGTGCTTGCCAGGTAATCGGGCAATGAAACTGGTGGCGGGCGCGGACGTTCGCGTTCACAAATCTCCGCTCCAGCGCCGAGTCGAAGGTGGCGAAAACACTACCGTCCGAGAAGCGAGTTAGTGTCGTTTCGAAATCACTTGATTTGTGGGCGGCCTACCAGGGACTGGAGGGCTGCGAAAGGGGATGTGACCCGCTTCTCGATCGCGGCACTTGCCGGGCGCAAATCTTTGATGCTGGTCGTCGCTTAACTCAGCAATCAGCCGAACCTGAGAACAGTCGCAAAGGACATCCTTTTCGCCGGTCAGTGGTTGGTTGCAAGGGCCCGCAATGTACCGACGGCAACGCGTCGGCACCGCTCGAAGTCCGTCCGGGTGCGGTTCTAACGGCGTTCGAGGCACCCGCGATCAGCGCCCTCTTGTTCTCAAGACCAGACATAGCCTATCTTCTCATGGTCCGTCAGTGAGGCGGTCGCGCGAGATCCAAGCCCACGCGATCACGCGAAGCGCGCGATCTCCTCGAAGGCAAGGCCGGACATCGGCCCCACGTCGAGACCGACCGCGCGCAACGCCAGGATGAGATACGCGCCCTGGAGCGAGCCGTTGCGATAGGCGGTGTCGGCGATCAGCGCGTCGTTGCCCGCGAACCAAGCCCGGGCGTCGACATGCGAAAACAGTTTGGGCAGCAGATCAGGGAAGCTCAGATCGTAGCCGACGATCGCGGTCGCGGGAGCCGTCATCGTCTTTTCGACGTTCTGAGGCGCCAGGGCAGGCTTGAGCCGCGCCTTGGCTTCGGCGCTTACGACAAACACGAGGCGCATCGGCAGCGTGTTGGCGCTGGTCGGTCCCTTCTCGGCGAGATCCACGGCTTGGCGCAGCAGCGCCTCGGACACTGGACGCTCGAGCCAGCCATTGTGGGTGCGAGCCGCGCGGAACAACTGGTCGAGCGCCTCGTCGTCGATGGCGCGAGGTGCGGGAGCCGGCGCGAGCAATGTGTTGGTCGTCACGTTCAAGTCTCCTTATGCTGTGGTTTCACGTCAGTTCACGCAGCCTTGCCCCCCTGGGTGATCTGGAGGATGTAGCGGGTAGCAGGTAGGTCGAGCGCCGCGTAGAACTCGCTAGCGATAGGGCTGGCGTTGTCGTGCAGCATCTCCACGAATGCCGCAAGTCCGGACGTTACCGTGACGCCAGCCTGCCTCATTTGATCGATCGCGGTTAGTCGGAGGAGCTCGCTCCAGGTGCCCGACGCATCCAGGAGTGCATGAACGTCGTATCCGTCCGCCGCAGCGGACATGGCGGCGAACGTCAAGCAGACGGGCGTCGTGATCCCGGCGATCAGGAGCTTCTGCCGCCCGGTCCGTTTGACGGCATCGCGGACTCGCGGCTCATCCCACGCGTTGACAAGGCTTCGCTCGTATTGTCGCGCTCACGCCGAGTGGCAAAGAGCTTATCGTCCCTATCTTTCGGAAGCACGCAGCGGATATTCGAAAAGTCTTCTCTGACGTCCCTTCGAACCAGTTAAAAGAACTTGAAAAAAACCTGAAGAGAGTTGGCAGGCATGCGGAACAGCTCGGGCTCAGTGAAGAGCAAAAAGAATGAATCCGTTCAGAACGCGGGCACCTGAGTCCCGGTATTCAAAGCTGCCAACATATCAAGGACGGTCGTCTCTGTGGGGCTATGACGACGGCACGACCGGCCGACGAAGTCACCATCGCCGGTCCCCCATCTTGACCTCGCGTCATTGGGACGGACTGTGGCCGGCTGGAGGCTGACTTTGCCATCCGCCTCCCAGGGCCTTGTACAGCTGGACGACGGCGGCGAACTGGTCCCGCGTGGTCGAGGCGAGCTCCAACTCCGCGCTGAAGAGTTGGCGTTGGGCGTCGAGCACCTCGAGCTGGGTGGCGAGCCCCCGTTCGTAGCGGAGAGTGACCAGCGAGAGCGCCCGCCGGGTCGCCTCCACGCGGCGCTCACGCTCCGTGCGGATCTCCCGTACCTTGCGATGGAAGACCAGGGCGTCCTCGACCTCGCGGAACGCCTGCTGGATCGTCTGCAGATACTGTGTGGCCGCTTGCTGCTGGCGTGCCTCGAAACCCTTGACGGTGTTGCTGATCCGCCCCGCCGTGAAGAGGGGCACGGTCATGGTGGGACCGATCGACCAAACTCGTGACCCCCCGGTGAAGAGGTCGGACAGCGACACGCTCTCGACGCCCAACATGCCGGTGAGCGTGATCTTGGGGAAGTATTCCGCCTTGGCCACGCCGATCCGGGCGTTGGCGGCGACGAGCGTCTGCTCAGCCTGGCGAATGTCAGGCCGGCGCTCGAGCAGCGCCGAGGGTAACCCCGCCGGCACCTCCGGCGGCAGGCGTTGCCCGTCCAGCGGAGTCCCGCGAGCGATGGGACCGGGATTGCGGCCGAGGAGGACGCTCAGACCGTTTTCGGTCTGGGCAATACGGCGCTCCAGATCGGGCACGGTGGCGGCGGCCACGGCCACTTCGGCCTCCGCCCGATCGACGTCGAGCTGGGTGGAG
>Ga0137376_10001264_pt1 | contig 13777 bp, 10 predicted proteins | sample SagtaG_23_FD_104814 | JGI IMG/M metagenome (GOLD analysis project Ga0137376, IMG submission 104814) | Vadose zone soil microbial communities from Sagehorn Ranch, Mendocino, California, USA - Sage2_L_20_16 metaG | ecosystem: Environmental > Terrestrial > Soil > Vadose zone | place: USA...
GAGCAGCTCCTGGAGCTCGCTCGAGGCGTGCCTGAGCCCGATCCGCCGGCCAACCCGCAGAGCGGTGAGCTGGAGCCTCGCCAGCGCGTCGATGGTGACCGCGTCGGGAGTCGCGACCGCGCCGACGTCGCAGATCAACGAGTGGGCACCGCTGGACTCCATCAGCGCGCGAGCTAGCTCGCAGAGCACCGGAATGTTGGCGCGCTCGACCTGGCCGGCGAGCCCGAGCTCGATCGTGGTCAGCTGACGTGGCGATCGTGGGGCCGGCATGGCGCGTGGTGGCGCGGCGGAATCCTCGGCTGAGGCCACCAGAGGCGCTCCTCTTTGCTCTTGGCGAAGCAGAACATGAACGGAGGCGCCAGCGAATCAACTCGCCGGCGCCAACTACTCAGACGGGGCAGCGGCCCGGAACTCATCGGTCGTTCGTGAGAATCGCGCCCCAGCACCGCCTCAGCGCCTCGTCGATCGCGGCGCTCCCGAGATCCGGCTCAGCCGCCGCTCGCCGCCGAGGCCTCGATCACGACCATGACCGGATCCTCGTTGTCGGACACGACGGCGCGCAGGCCGGTCGCGGCGGCATGCGCGGTAACCGCTCGACACACCTCGTCCTGGCTCTCGCCGGCCGCCAGCATCGCAATGAGGATGCCGTTCTCGAGATCGGCGTCGCCCGACACGTCGTCGCCGAACGACACCAGGACCCGGCCGCCGTCGGGCAGCCCCAATTCGACGATGCCTTTGGTTGCCTGCCTCGGTGTCATGTAAGTCCCGCCAAGCCTCTGGAATGGTCGCGCGACCTTCGAAGGCCCAGTATGTGGCCGAGGGCATGTTCTGGCCGACCGCACAACGGCCGATCAGGGAACAGCCGCCTTGCAGGAACCAGGAATCGCCGTCCTCGGCCGGCCCGCGTCGGGTGGCCGGAAGCCCCATGAGAGCCGGCGCCCGGCAATGGGCCGGGAAGTCGTTCAGGCTCGACTGGTGCCTGCGACCGGCTCACGCATGGCGGATGCCGGCCACGCGACGTCGCGAGAACGGGTCGGTCGGGCTCAGGTCTGTCGGTTCGGTGGAGTAGATCTCGCGCGGGCGAGCCTAGGTTCTAGACGACGGTCGGGTCGTTTCGTCCATTGGAGCATCGCTGCGAAGACCATGTCGCCATCGGATTTGTGCTTCTCCCGCACAAATTCGCGTGCTAAGCTCGCTCGACGAGTCGCCGGGGCACGACACCGCCCTTCGGCTGCTGCCATCACGGAGGTTCTGGGCGTGGACGATGGCTTCTTTTCTGAGGTGACAGGGCCGATCCCGTTTGGCGGGCTCGACTCGCCGGATCCGCTGTCATTCAAGGTGTATGAGCCCGATCGCCTCGTCCTCGGGAAGCGGATGGAGGATCACCTTCGGATCGCGGTGTGCCTCTGGCATTCGTTCAACTGGCCCGGTTCCGACGTCTTCGGCGTCGGGACGTTCGACCGGCCATGGCTCGATCCGCGCCTCGACGCGATGCTCGCGGCCCGGGCGAAGGTCGATGCGGCGTTCGAATTCCTTGCCAAGCTTGGCATTCCCTTCTTCTGCTTCCACGACCGGGACGTCGCACCCGAGGGCCCGACATTCGCCGCGACGCAGGCCAATCTCGACACGATCGTCGACCTCGTCGCCGGCCACATGTCCCGGACCGGCGTCAAGCTCCTGTGGGGGACCGCCAACCTCTTCAGTCACCCACGCTACGCGGCGGGCGCCGCGACCAATCCCGACCCCGAGGTGTTCGCCTTCGCAGCGGCCCAAGTGAAGTCGATGCTCGAAGCGACCCATCGGCTCGGCGGGGCGAACTACGTCCTGTGGGGCGGGCGTGAGGGCTACGAGACGCTGATCAACACCGACCTCGCCCGTGAGGAAGCGCAGCTGGCCCGGTTCCTCGGCCTCGTCGCCGAGCACAAGCATCGGATCGGCTTCAAGGGCACCCTCCTCATCGAGCCGAAGCCACAGGAACCGACGAAGCATCAATACGACTACGACGCTGCCTCGATCCTCGGATTCCTCGAACGCCACGGCCTCGAGAAGGAGTACCACCTCAACCTCGAGGTGAACCACGCGACCCTCGCCGGGCACAGCTTCCACCACGAAGTGGCATTCGCCCTGGCCCACGGGGTATTCGGAAGCGTCGATGCGAACCGTGGCGACTACCAGAACGGCTGGGACACGGACCAGTTCCCGAACTCCGTCGACGAGCTCGCCCTCGCGATGTACGAGATCGTACGGGCCGGCGGTTTCACGACCGGTGGGTTCAACTTCGACACCAAGCTGCGCCGCCAGAGCATGAGCCGGACGGACCTGTTCCACGGCCACATCGGCGGGATCGACACGCTCGCGAGGGCGCTTCTCGTTGCCGCGGCGATGATCGAATCCGGGACCGTCGAGCGACTCCGCGCGGAACGCTATGCCGGCTGGACGGGCGACCTCGGCCGGTCGATCCTCACCGGCGACGTTCTCTTCGAGATGCTCGCCGGTCGCGTTCTCACCGGTGAGATCGATCCGCAGCCTGTCTCGGGCCGCCAGGAGCTTCTCGAGAACATCGTCAACCAGCAGATCTGGGCCGCCGACCGGGTGGCGCCAGTCCGAACGGGTGCCGAGCGCTGACCTCCGCGGGTCACGTCCTCGGGATCGACGTCTCGACCACCGCGACGAAGGCCGTCCTGATCGACGAGACCGGAGCGGTCCGCGGCACCGGCACCGCCGAGTACGATCTCGACGTCCCGCGGCCGCTCTGGAGCGAACAGGATCCGCATCTCTGGTGGGACGGCGCGATCGATGCGATTCGGTCCGTCCTGGCGTCAACGAGTTTGAGCGGCGACGACATCGCAGCGATCGGGCTGACCGGCCAGATGCATGGCGCCGTGGTCCTCGATCGGGATGGCGAGGTGCTGCGGCCGGCGATCCTGTGGAACGACCAGCGCAGCGGCGCTGAATGCGACGTCATCCGCGAGGCGGTTGGCGGGGTTGAGCAGCTCGTCGCCATCACCGGCAACGACGCCCTGACCGGCTTCACCGCCCCCAAGCTCGTCTGGATCCGCGATCATGAGCCCGAGATCTGGCAGCGGATCGCTCACCTCCTTCTGCCGAAGGATTACGTCCGCCTCCGGCTGACGGGTGAATACGCCCTCGACAAGGCCGATGGCGCCGGCACGATCCTGTTCGACCTGGCGGCTCGCGACTGGTCGGCAGACATCGTTCGCGCGCTCGAGATCGAACCGGCCTGGCTGCCACCAACGTTCGAGGGACCGACGGTGACCGGCACGATCACGACCGACGCCGCCGACGCGACCGGCCTCCGCGCGGGCACCCCGGTCGTCGCCGGCGGTGGCGACCAGGCCGCCAACGGCGTCGGAGTGGGATCCGTTGCGCCGGGGGTGATCGCCCTCTCTCTCGGGACATCGGGCGTGATCTTTGCTGCAACCGACCGGCCTCTCTTCGAACCGCGCGGCAGGGTGCACGCGTTCTGCCATGCCGTTCCGGGTCGCTGGCACATGATGTCGGTGATGCTGTCGGCGGCCGGCAGCCTCCGCTGGTTCCGCGACGCGCTGGCCCCCGGCGTGGCATTCGGCGATCTCGCTGCGTCGGCCACCGAGGTGCCGGCCGGCAGCGACGGCCTGCTCTTCCTGCCCTACCTGACCGGCGAGCGCAGCCCCCATCCGGACCCGCTCGCCCGCGGCGCGTTCGTCGGCCTGACCGTCGCCCACGACCTGCGCCACATGGTCAGGGCCGTCCTCGAGGGCGTCGCCTTCGGACTCCGCGATGGGCTCGACCTGATGATCGAGGCAGGGATGCCGGCTCCCAGCCAGATCCGCGCGTCCGGCGGCGGCACGGCGAGCCCGCTCTGGCGGCAGATCCTGGCCGACGTGCTGGGTGCCGAGATCGCGACCGTCAACACGACCGAGGGAGCCGCCTACGGAGCCGGTCTCCTGGCCGCGGTCGGCGCGGGCTGGTTCCCGAGCGTCGATGCCGCGTGCGAGGAGCTCGTCAACGCCACGGTGGCGGCAACGCGCGGTCCGGACGGCCCCGCCTATGCCGAGGCTCACGCGATCTACCGCGAGCTCTACCCCGCACTCGCCCCGTCGTTCAGGCGAATGCTAGCAACCTGACTCGCCGGCTTCGCGAGCCGTCGACGGTCGCGCCGAAATCTGCGACGGCCGCGCTCGGATCGGCTACCGAGGCTACCCGCGCAATTCGAGCTCCGCGAGCTCCTTCTGGGTCACCTCGTCCGGCTTCTTGCCGAGGATGATCATCCCCAGGACCGCATCGGGGTCGGTGTCGGCCTTGTTCACTGTGTCGACGATCCTGCCGTGGTACATCACGCTGATCCGGTCGGACAGGTCGAAGACGTCGTGGATGTCGTGGCTGATGAGGAAGATGCCGATCCCGTCCTCCTTGAGCTGCCGCACGAGGTTCCGCACCTGTCCCGTCTCGGCGGGGCCGAGTGCCGCCGTCGGCTCGTCCATGATCATGATCCTTGCGTTGAAATGGACAGCCCTCGCGATGGCGACGGCCTGGCGCTGGCCGCCGGAAAGCGACTTGACAGGCATGTTGAAGCGCGTGAAGTTGGGGTTCAGGCGCCCCATTACCTTGCGCGTTTCGGCCTCCATCGTCGAGTCGTCCAAGCTGCCGAGGCGAGTCGTGATCTCGCGCCCCAGGAACAGGTTCGCGGGTGCGTCGACGTTGTCGGCGAGAGCAAGGGTCTGGTAGATGGTCTCAATGTTGTATGTCTTGGCATCGCGCGGGTTGCCGATGCTGACCGGCTGACCGTCGATGTTGATGACGCCCGAGTCGGCCGGGTGCGCGCCCGACAGGACGCGCATCAACGTGGACTTGCCGGCGCCATTCCCGCCGACGAGGCCGATGACCTCTCCCGCATGCAGGTCGATCGTCACTTCCTGGACCGCGTGGACGCCACCGAACGCGACGTTGATGTTCTTCATCTCGACGAGCGGGGTGCGCTCAGCGACGGTCACGGTTGTGCCTCCCTGCCGGTCACGAGCCGCGGCGCCGGTTGAAGGAGTCGAAGCCCACGGCGAGGATCAGAACGATTCCGGCAACCACGTTCTGGCCGGGCGAGTTGACACCCATGAAGCTCAGGCCGTAGGCGAGCGACTGCATCACGAACGCGCCGAGCACCGCACCGGCGATGCTTCCGATGCCGCCCGCGAACGAGGTCCCACCGACGACGGCCGCGGCAATGACGTAGAGCTCGTAGCTCTGGCCGACGTCGAGCGTGGCGGTGTTCAGTCGCGCAACTGCAATGGCTGCGGCGAGGGCACACAGGACGCCCATCACGACATAGATCTTGAGGACCGTCCGGCGCGTGTTGATCCCGGCCAGCTCGGCGGCGTCGGGGTTGCCGCCGTAGGCGTAGACGTAGCGCCCGAACCTTCGGCGCGTCGCCAGCCATGTCATCACGAGGGTCACGCCGATCAAGAGCACGATCGGGAATGGGATGCCAGTGGGGATATCCAAGCCACCGGAAATTCCCTTCGGCCACAGGTTGGCGTTGGCGAAGGCAGCCAGGCCGAGGACGACCAGGCAGCCGATACCCCCGAGCAGGACCTCGGCCCACATGGGCCGAACGGGAAAGCCGAAGCGCCGGCGTTGCCGCCGGCCATTGATCAGCAACGCGATGATGGCCAGGCAGCCGACGACGCCGAGGACCCATGTCAGGGTGCCACCGACCGACCCCTTCGCCCCGCCGCCGAACAATTGGAAGATGGGATCGAGGCCCGACACGGCCGCGCCGTTCGACATGTACCAGATGGCACCCCGGATCGACAGCAGTCCTCCCAGTGTGACGATGAACGAGGGCACCCCGACGTAGGCGATGATGTAACCCTGGAGTGCGCCCACCCCCGCTCCGAGGAGGATGCCGAGGGCCAGGGCGATTGCCCATCGGAACGGGAAATCGGGGCCCATCCCGAGGATGCGGGGCATCACGTCGGTCATCAGCAGCGCGTACGTCATTGCAATGAGTCCGACGAGCGAGCCGACCGACAGGTCGATGTTGCGCGACACGATGACGAGGACCATCCCGGTCGCGATGATGGCGATCCCCGACGCCTGGACGGCCAACGTGACCATGTTGGTCGGCTGAAAGAATTTGCCGCCGCTCAGGATGTTGAAGATCAGCAGGATGAGGCCGAGCGCGAGGAGCATGCCGAACAGACGAAGGTCGATCTCGGTCTGGGCGATCCTGCCACCGATCGAGGTGCGCGCCGGGGGCTGGGTCTGACCTGATACCGGTGCCGCGTCGGCCACGTTCGTCACGGCGGCCCTCCTGGCCCAAGCGATGAATCGACCTGCGCCCCCGGCGTTACCGGGGGCGCAGGTGTGATGGCTACGTCAGCGGGCGATGCCCGTCACTTGCAGGCGGCCGGCGCCGTGGCGGCGTCGACGCCCTTGCAGAGGTCGGCCTTCGAGATCTGGCCGGCATCGATCGCCACCTGGAGGTTATCCGCGGTGAGCGGGGTCGGCTGGAGGATGAACGACTTGACCGTGGTTCCGCCCGGGGTCTTGAAGTCCTGAGCGGTGAGCCCGGCCGTCGGGGCGACGGAGGCGTCGACCAGGCCGTCCGGAAGCGTCAGCCCGAGCGTCTTCGGGTCGGCGCACAACTTCAACGCAGCCGCGCCTGCCGCCTTGCCCAGCTCGTTGGCGTTCTTGAAGACGTCGACGTATTGCTTGCCCTGCGCGACGTTGTTCAGGTTGGCGGGGTCGCCGTCCTGGCCGCTGAGGGGCGGGAAGCCGTAGCTCTTGCCCGTGAGGGCACCGACGACACCGAGCGCGGTGCTGTCGTTCTCGGCGAGGATGGCATCGATCTTGGTCCCGTCGGCGACGGCCTTGTCGATGATCGCCTCCATGTTGGACTGCGCCTTCTCGGTCTTCCAGGCGTCGGTGAATGTCCCGTCAGGGCCGTTCAGGACCTTGATGTCGCCTGACGTGACCTTATCCTTGAGACCCGCCTGGTCCCAGCCCGACGGCAGGAACGTGGACGCGTTCGGATCGCCCGGGTCGCCCTTGATCAGGACGTAATTGCCCTTCGGCACCTTCTTGATGACCGCGTCAGCCTCGGCCTTGCCAACGAGCACGTTGTCGAAGGTGATGTAGAGGATGCCGGGGTCTTCGATGAGCCGGTCGTAGGCGATGACGGGGATGCCGGCATCCTGGGCCTTCTTGAGCCCGGGCAGGACGGCCTTGTTGTCCTGGGCGAGCAGGATCAGAACCTTGGCGCCCTTCGAGATGAGCGTATCGATGTCGGTCAGCTGCTGCTCGTTGACCAGGTTGGCGTCGGCGTCGATGTAGGTCCCGCCGCCGGCCTCGACAGTCTTCTTGATGTTCGGCTGGTCGTGCGCCGCCCAGCGCGGCTGCTGGAAGTTGTTCCAGGACACGCCGACGGTGCATCCGGCGCCCCCGCCTCCGCCACTTGCTGCGGCGCTGCCTCCTGCCGCCGATGCCGGTGCGGCGCTGCCACCACCCGTGTTCGAGCACGCTCCGATGACGATCGCGGCAGATGCCACAAATGTCGCAACCTTGCGACTAAGCATACGTGTCTCCTTCCTCCTCGATGCGTGCGACCCGTCGCAACGCACATGTCGCGCGTACGCTACCAGCCTCGTCGTCCGATTCCTACCTACTTTCTACCGGGTCGCTGCCCGGTCGATCGATCCTACGCGCTGGCGAGCGCGTCAACGGTTCGCCGCCGCAACCACATCGCGGGGTCGAGCAGGAACGGCTCGAACGCGAGCTCGGCCGCCCCGATCAGCGGCGCGTCGATCCCGAGCATCGCGGGGACGATCCGGACGACGTGGCTCGCCGCCGGCAGCGCCCGACGGTCCAGCTCGGCGCGGACGGCGACCGTGACATACGGATGGATCCGGCCGAACATACCACCGAGAACGATAAGCTGCGGATTCAGCACGTTGACGAGACCCGCCAGCCCGACGCCGAGCCAGCGGCCGACGCTGTCGAGGGCGCCGAGCGCCGGAGGCGAACCCGCCCGAGCCTCGCGGAGAACGGCCTCGACCTCGCTCGGGCCGCCATCGGGCGAATGGCCGGCGAGGCGGAGCAGGGCCCGCTCGCCGATCTCGGTCTCCCAGCAGCCGGACGATCCGCAGCGGCAGGGCGTCCCATTCGGGTTGACCGGGAGATGGCCGACCTCACCGCCATACCCGGCGACACCGGTGAGCGGCCTTCCGTCGACAATGATCCCGCCGCCGACGCCGACCTCACCGGAGATGAACACGATGTTGTCGTGGCCTCTGGCGGCACCTCGCCGGAGCTCGGCCAGTGCCCCGAGGTCGGCCTCGTTGGCGACCGCGATCGGCCCGTCCGTGTCGAGGGCCCGGGCGATCCGACTCCCGAGAGGGACGTCGGTCCATTCGAGGTTCGGCGCCATCGACACGAAGCCGTCCGTCCGCCGGACCATACCGACGACGGCCACGCCGATGCCGATCAGGTTGTTGCTCGACCAGGCGTGATCCCTGACCGTGGCCGCGAGCTCGGCCAGATCTGCAACGACCTCATCGACCGAGGTATGGCCAGGAGGCCGATCGACCCGGACCAGTTCGAGAACCTGGCCGCCGAGGCCGACGATCGCGACGGCGATCGAGTCGACCGCGATCTCGACGGCCATGACCATGGCTCCCGTCGGATTGAGGCGGACCACCGGCGAGGGCCGCCCGGGCGTTCCGCTCGGTTCGGCTCGTTCCTCGGTGGCGAGTCCGGCGATGACGAATTCGCCGATGAGGCCACGGATCGCGCTGCGGGTGAGGCCGGTCGCTGCGACTAGCCCTGACCGGGACAGGGGTCCGCGCGCATGCAACTCTCGAACAATCGCGCTCAGGTTCGCCCGGCGAACGGTCTCGCTCCGCTGTCCGATCGCGTCCAGGCGCATCGCCACCTGATTTGTGTTCCTTTCTTTCAAATCGCCGTGCTAGGCTCTTACAACGCCCGGGTGGTGTCAAGGGAGATCTCGCCAACCGGTCGACTCAGCCGGACAGCTCCAGATTGAGAGGCGGTTCAGGTGGCTGCTCCGATCGTGACGATCCCTCTCGGACCCCCCTTCGGCGCATGACCCCGCTCCGCTGGGGAATCCTGGGCCCCGGCCGCATCGCACCGCGCCTTGTCCGCGGCGTTGGCGGCAGCGAGCGGAGCGAGGTGGTCGCGGTCGCCAGCCGCGACGCAACTCGGGCGGCTGCCTTCGCCGCGAAGCACGGCATCGGCCGGGCTTTCGGCTCCTACGACGAGCTCCTCGCCGAACCGGATGTCGACGTCGTGTACGTCTCGCTGCCGAACCATCTCCACGCGGAGTGGACGATTCGAGCCCTCGAAGCCGGCAAGCACGTTCTGTGCGAGAAGCCACTCGCGTTGACCGTCGACCAGGTTGACGCCATCTCGGCCGCCGCGGAGCGATCCGGACGCATCGCCGTCGAGGCGTTCATGTACCTCCATCACCCCCAGATCCTCCGGGCCATCGACCTCGCCCGGAGCGGCGCGCTGGGCCCCCTCGAGCTGATGAACGGAACCTTCTCGTTTCCGCTCAGCCGAGCCGACGATCCCCGGATCGACCCGTCGATGGGCGGAGGCTCGCTGTGGGACGTCGGCTGTTATCCGGTCGGCCTGGCCCGACGGATCGCCGGCGAGGAGCCGGATCGCGTGGCGGCCTTCGCCAGGTATGACGAGCTGGGTGTCGACCGGACCTTCATCGGGCAGCTCCACTTCCCGGGTGGCCTGCTCGCCCAGTTCGACAGCAGTTTCGCCGCACCGGATCGGGAGCGGATCGAGATCGTCGGCGGCGAGGCGACGCTCGTCCTCGACAGCCCGTTCCTGCCAGAGCCCGACGGGCCGCCGCCGTCGCTTACCATGTGGCGCGGCCGCGAATCCAGGACGATCGAGGTCCAATCAATCGACCAGTACCGGGCCGAGGTCGACGACCTGACGGCGGCCATTCTCGATGGCTCTCCGCCGCGCGTTGACCTCGCCTTCAGTCGGGGCACCGTCGCGACCATCGTGGATCTCAACCGGGCCGCCCGATCGACCGCCCTGGCGGCGGCAACCTGACCGTCACCTCGCCCGGCACCCACAACGAGAGGGAGCACCAGGCAATGGCCCGATCCAGGCGCAGGCTCGCGGCGGTCATCGGACTCGTCGCCGTGCTGGTCGTCGGCGGCGGCCTGCTGGCGGTAACGCGGCCGTGGGCACCGAAGACTTGTGCGGCGACCGCCGCGACCGCCCATCCGGAGTGGTCGGTCGCTCGCCGCTGGAACGAGGCCCTCCTCGACGCGATCCGACGCGCCCTGCCGGCCCCGACGGTCCATGCCAGGAACCTCTTCCACACCTCGGCCGCGATGTGGGACGCCTGGGCTGTCTACGACCCGAAGGCGTCGGGTTACTTCGTCCACGACAAGGTCACGACCTCGGATGTCGCCAGCGCCCGGAACGAGGCCGTCAGTTATGCGGCTTATCGGGTCCTGACGTCTCGCTACATCAAGTCCGTCGGTGCCGACGAATCGTTGTCGGAGTTCGACGACGTGATGGACGCCCTGTGCTATCCGATCGACGTGACGGCGACCGAGGGCAGCTCGCCGGCGGCGGTTGGCAACCGGATCGCCAAGGCGGTCCTTGACTACGGTCTCGCTGACGGCTCGAACCAGGCGGGCGGGTACGCCGACCCGGACTACAAGCCGGTCAACCCGCCGCTTGTCGTCAACAAGCCCGGAACAACGATGATCGATCCGAACCGCTGGCAGCCGCTCCAGCTCGAGCACATGATCTCCCAGAACGGGATACCGATCGTCAACGGCGTCCAGCAGGCGATCGGCCCGCAGTGGGGCCACGTCAAGAGCTTCGCCATTCCCGATGGCGGCACCGATGGCGTGCCGATCGATCCGGGACCTCCGCCGCGGCTCGGCGACGCCGCGACCGACCAGGCCTACAAGGACCAGGCGGTTGAGGTCATCCGCGACAGCAGCACGCTCGACCCGGCCAGTGGCGGCGGCGACATCGACATCTCGCCAGGGGTGCGCGGGGGAAATACCCTCGGGACGAATGACGGCCATGGTCATCCGACCAATCCGGTGACCGGACAGCCGTATGCACCGGACGTGGTTAACGTCGGCGACTTCGGTCGGGCCCTGACGGAGTTCTGGGCCGACGGCCCGAAGTCGGAGACGCCGCCCGGCCACTGGAACGTGATCGCCAATACCGTGTCCGATGAGCTTTCGCCGAATCTCAGGATCGGCGGGGCAGGCCCGGTCGTCGATCGGCTCGAGTGGGACGTGAAGCTGTACCTCGCCCTCAACGGGGCGAACCACGATGCCGCGATCGCCGCGTGGGGGCTCAAGGGCCACTACGACTCGGTCCGGCCGATCTCGATGATCCGCTACATGGGCGGTCTCGGCCAGTCGAGCGACCCGTCCCTGCCGTCGTTCAACCGCGAGGGCCTGCCGCTCGTGCCGGATCTCGTCGAGCTCATCACGAAAGAGACGACGTCACAGGGCCAGCGACACGCCGCCCTGGCCGGTCACGAGGGCCAGATCGCGATCCGCGCGTGGTCCGGCAATCCGAAGGACCCGAAGACCGATACCGGCGGCGTCCATTGGATCCTCGCCGTCGACTGGGTGCCGTACCAGGTCCCGACGTTCGTGACACCGTCGTTCCCGGCCTATGCGTCCGGCCACAGCACGTTCAGCCGGGCATCCGCCGAGGTCCTGACCGGGTTCACCGGCAGCGAGTACTTCCCCGGCGGCATCGACGAGTGGACGACGAAGGCAGGCTCGCTCAAGGTCGAGAAGGGCCCGACTACGGACGTCACGCTCCAGTGGGCGACCTACTACGACGCGGCCGATCTCGCGGGCTTGTCCCGGCTCTACGGCGGGATCCATATCCCTGCCGACGACTTCACGGGCCGCACGATCGGCTCCGCCTGTGGCAAGGCGGCCTGGGAACGTGCCAAGCAGTATTTCAGCGGGCAGGCCGGGTCGTGATCATCGCCGAGCCGCTGGAGCGGTGAGCCACCGGTCGCGGCGGGTTGTCGTCGGCGCCGTCGCGGTCGCGGTCATCGGCGCCGTCGTCGGCGCGGCGGCGGTGGGTGTCGGAGTGGTCCATGTCGGACCTGCTTCTCCGTCGGTCGCCATGGGTCCGCCTCGCTTCGTCGACGAGACCTCGTCGTCCGGCGTGGACCAGACCTATGCCGGCGGCTCGACGTTCGCGGTCGGCGGCGGTGTCGCGGTCTTCGATTGCAACGGCGACGGCAGGCCGGACATATATCTCGCGGGGGGCAGCAACCCCGCGGCCCTCTATCGCAACGACAGCCCGGTCGGCGGCGCGCTGCTGTTCAGCCGCTTGACCAATCCCGTGACTGACCTCTCCGGCGTCAACGGCGCTTATCCGCTGGACATCGATGGCGACGGAAACATCGACCTCGCCGTGCTGCGCGTCGGCGAGTCAGTGCTCTTGCGCGGACTCGGAGACTGTCAGTTCGAGCGGGCGAATGAGACCTGGGCTTTCGACACAGGGGTCGGCCAGGCGACCGCCTTCAGCGCCACGTGGGAGGGCAAGGCCACCCTGCCGACCTTGGCCCTGGGAAGGTATCTCGGCCTCGAGGTGGCGGCCGACGGCTCGCAGTCCTGTGCCGAGAACTCCCTTATCCGGCCCGATCCGACCGGCGCTCGGTACGCCGCGCCAATCGCGCTCAAGCCGGGCTATTGCGCGCTGTCGATGCTCTTCAGTGATTGGGACCGCTCCGGTCGGCGCGACCTGAGAGTCAGCAACGACAGCCATTACTACGACTATGTCAACGGGGAGGAGCAACTGTGGCGCATCGCGTCCGGCGATGCTCCGCGGCTGTATACGAGCGCGGACGGTTGGGTCCAGGTCCAGATCGAGGGCATGGGCATCGCCTCCCATGACGTCACCGGGGACGGCTATCCCGACGTGTTCCTCACCAGCCAGGGCGCGAACAGGCTCCAAGCGCTGACAAGCGGGCCGGCGCAGCCGACGTACCGCGACATCGGCCTCAAGCGGGGGGTGAACGCGACGCGGCCGTACACGGGTGGCGACCCCCTGCCATCGACAGCGTGGCATCCCGAATTCGCGGACGTCAACAATGATGGCTTCGCCGACCTGTTCATCTCGAAGGGCAACGTCTCGGAACAGCCCGATTACGCGCAGAAGGATCCGCCCAACCTGCTCATCGGCCAGCCCGACGGCACCTTCGTAGAAGGCGCGATGGACGCCGGCATCGTCGGCTACGCCCGCGGTCGAGGCGCAGCGCTGGTCGATTTCAACCTCGATGGCCTGCTTGATCTGGTCGAGGTCGACTACGGCACACCGTCGAAGGTCTGGCGCAACCTCGGTGCCGGTGGCGCAGCCGGACCGGCACCCATGGGCCACTGGCTCGCCGTCTCGGTCGGCCAACCCGGTCCGAACCGCTACGCGATCGGCAGCTGGCTTGACATCCGGGTGGGGGATCTGACCACGACCCAGGAACTGACCGTCGGCGGCGGCCACGTCAGCGGTGAAGTCGGCTGGATCCACATCGGGCTCGGGCCGGCGGACGGGGCCGACGTCCGGGTCCATTGGCCGGACGGCGAGACAGGATCATGGCTGCACGTTGCCGCGAACCAGTTCGCAGTGATCGAGCGTGGGGCGGCCGCGGCGCAGTCCTGGTTTCCGCCGGCCAGCTGACACCGAGGAGCGCAGACGGATGACCACCGCTCGGCTTGCCCGCATCGACCTGCCGGACTTCGGA